>JAEEGL013490029.1_pt1 | contig 14279 bp, 6 predicted proteins | sample 9134231 | NCBI WGS metagenome assembly JAEEGL01 (sample SAMN16246548, study PRJNA631951) | gut metagenome | biome: gut microbiome; feature: rumen; material: fiber-attached | host: Bos | place: Iran: Karaj | collected 2018-10 | reverse complement strand
TCAGGAAGGCTATTACTTCTTCTATGCGGATGTCGTGAACAGTTTCCTGAACACGAGAACATACCTGGACAGCTATGTGTCTCAATATGCACACGCACTCTATCTGGAGAAAAACCAGCCGGTGATGCTTGTTCCTTATAACGACACAGGGACGGATCATATTACCTTCTTTGTCGCACCGATCGACCAGGAACTCGACCTCGGCGAGAATACACTTGCCAAGATGAGGGACAATCACGCCTACGCGACATTTACTCCGGAAGTATCCGGCCTTTATGATTTCAGCGTGACATGCGGCAGCGGATATGAAAACACGATCATTTACCGCACGAACGGAGATTCATTGGATAAGAAGAAGAGCAGTTCCGACTATAAGGAATTCACATATTACCTGACGGCAGGCGAGCCCTATGTTCTGGACATGACCCTATACTCCCATGCGCCGGAACAGGTGAAAGTGGACCTGTCCCTGGAGGACCTTCCAGTTCTTCTTGAGGGGAAGAACACACTTTCGAAGGATTCGCCGGACCGGATCTTCGTATTCACTCCGGAGAAAGATGGCCTGTATCAGTTCTACAATTTCCAGAGTTCCATCCTCAGCATGAGCTCAGACGATTATTCCTACACACGTATGTACAGTGCCGACGACTATAGCTATGGCTTCCGCTCAATCGCATATGAGATGAAGGCCGGCCAGCAGTACACCATTCTGGTGGACTACATAAATGATGCTACCCTTGATCTTTACGTGGCAAAAGCACCAGACCTGAGCGAGGGCACAAATCAGTTCACGAATGCCGGTCTTTACACATTTGTGAAATACATCCCGACGGAGACACGCATATATGGCATAGGACGCGAAGGCGGCGGAGTCAATGAGATTATAGTCCCTCCGACAACGCCTACAGCATCCTATTCTACGCTTTATCCTACGTTTTTCAGTAACGGGAAAATATTTGCGATTCTCGAAAAAGACGCTACGTACATCATTCCGGTCCGGACCGGCTGCACCAGCTACACCACCGACCAGGTCGAGGTGACTGTGACTCCGGATAGAACATTCGAGATGGGAAGAAATGAGCACGTACTCGTTGAGAACCTCCAAGGATACGGCAGTCATTATACATACTACTCGTTCGTTCCGGAGAAGAGCGGCACATACATTTTCCGGTCCGAGAAGAACGACGGCCTCTTTGTAGATGCCATTCTTTACAAGGGCCTGAGTGGATACCAGGAGTTCGTCCACGGACAGACTTCCACGGAAGATGGCAACATGAACTTGATCGCCACGCTGGAAGCGGGCGTCATTTACCGGCTTGCCATGTTTACGGATCAGAGCGATCAGGATCTGGATATCGACCTCATCGTGGAGAACGCCCCGGCAGGCAACTTGTCCGGCTATTCCCTGAGCCTCGACGGAACCATCGCCGTCAATCTCTACATGACGCTTGCCGATTATGTCGTAAGCAGCGATACGGCCGTTCTCAAGTACACCCGTGCGAATGGAACCGTGGTGGAGTATGGAATCGGACAGGCAGATGTCGCGACCGTGAATAACATCGAATACTACGTCTTCCACCTTCCGATCGCGGCGAAGGAAATGACCGCAGAGCTGTGCGCGCAGATCGTTGACGCAGAGAACGGAATCGAGAGTGAGGCATTCACATTCACTGCGGTGGGATACGCCAGAGCCATTCTCGAAAATGCATATGACAACAGCGGCCATGTCAAGAACCAGGAATATGCAGACGCGGTTCCTCTGGTAAAAGCACTGTTGAACTATGCTTCCTGTGCACAGGTCTACTTCCGGTTCCAAGAATCGGATCTTGCGAATGACGGCAAATGGATGACGGATCGTGACCGTACCCTTGGCTCGGTCAGTGCCGATTCGGTCCCTGGATTCGTAAGCAGCAGCGAGACCGAACAGCTTCCGGATGGCGTGGGCTTCTATGGCGCCAGCCTGACCATAGAGTCCGAGACTGCACTGACATTTTATTTCACGAACGAAACCGGCGAGGAGCTGACTTTCACAAGTGAGAAAGGCGTTTCCATTGCATCCAGAAAGAGCGGCGGATACACGATCGTGAAAGTGACCGGTATCCCGGCGCATAGACTAGATGAGAATGTCCGGCTGAATATCCGGATCGGATCCGATGCGGGCGCATACTTCGTCTCCTACAGTCCGCTAAACTACTGCCACAATGTCCTTAAGAGAGATGAGACGGAGACGAGGACCGCGGAACTGAAGAATCTCATGAAGGCATTCTATTTCTACAATCAGGCTGCAAATAATTATATCGGCGAAGACTGATCGGAAACCGATAACGAAAACAGATAAAGGAAACAGAAAAACAGATAGAAAAAATAAAGGAAACAATTATTTGGGAGGTAAAAATGAAAATGGAAAAGAAGTACGAGGAACTGAAACTGGAAGTGATCCTTTTCGATGCGGAGGATGTGGTCACCGCATCGTCAAATCCGGAGGATACGACACCGATCGAACCGAATGAGGAAAACTAAAGGCAAGATAGGACAGATTTCATTATTTCACTTCTGGAATGATGAGGAGGATGACTGATGAAGAGTAAGAAGATCATGTCGCTGCTGCTTAGCGCGATCATGCTAGTTAGTGCTATGCCCGGACTGGTGCTGGCAGAAGAAGAGGTGGATGACGATCCGTATGCGGCGGGAGAAGGGTACGACCCCGATGGCGAGAACCCCGACGAGGACAACCCCGATATCCCCGATGATGAGGATCCCGATTTCCCCGATGGCGAGAACCCCGACGAGGACAACCCCGATATCCCCGATGATGAGGATCCCGATTTCCCCGATGGCGAGGACCCCGATGCCGAAGGTGATCCAGAGGATGCCGCCGACGATGGCGAGGATGCTCCGGATCCGAACTACCTCGGAGAAATGACCGAGGGTGAAGTTATTCTCGTGGACTACATTGAAGCCAAAGACGATGAAGACGAGAGCAAAGGAAAGCGGACACTTACATTTACGCCCTCGACCACGGGAAGATACGGTTTCCTCTGCGCAGACGGTCGCATGCTGGCGGTCACGGTTTTCGACGCAGACGGCCAAGAAGTATCCCCACTCGAGAGCGATAGTGATTTCCGCTATGATATTAAGTACCTGAGACTTCAGGCGGGCGAGACATATATCTTCAAGATCGTTGCGGAAGACAAAGAATATGACAGTTCTTCTGTGAAATTCTTCATCGACCGGATGGATGAGATCCTTCCCCTCGGCGAGAGTACGGTCTTCGTAAGAGGGTATGACAGCAGCGCGAAGTATTCATTCATCCCGGAAGAAGACGGACAGTATGTCTTCGAATTCTCCGCAGAAGACTACGAGATATCCGCAAGCATATACGAGGATAAGAATCGGATCTATTGGACTTCGACAAGAGCCAACGGGATAGAAACTGTCGTGGCGGATCTCGCCGGCGGTGTCCAGTACGATCTTTCGCTATATATGTCCCGGCAGGATATTTACTACAATCTGGTGAACGTGAAGATCAGTAAGGGGATCCCGACACTTGAAGAAGGCGTGACCGAGGTCACTCTCGGACCGAATCTGCAGAACACGATCTTTACGTTTACACCGGAGAGCACCGGCGTGTATGTATTCTATTCCACCGGCAACTATAACACGGAAGGTACGCTCACCCGCTCCGGATACAACTACGGTGACGGGGAAAACTTCAAATTCAGTGCCTATCTTGAAAGTGGAAAGAGTTACTACGTGAAGGTTTTCCAGTTCGGAGCAACTGAAGTGACGGTGCAGGTCCATGTGGAGAAAGCACCGGAGGCCGTGCTCGGTCAGGAATATACCTTCGAGGCGAAGCAGGGTACTGCTAATGTCTATTCTTTCACCCCGGAAAATACCGGATGGTACTTAGTCGACACAGGAGATGCGAGCCGCAACCTGATTGTCTATGATTCTATGGGTAACGGTGTATCTCCTTCGGAGGATTGCTTCTATTTCACAGCTGGGGAGACGTATGTCATCGAGTGCGTGAATAACGGGTCAGACGGGCAGATCACGATGAAGATCGTTCAGCCATTTGCCACTTTAGTAGAAGACAAAGAAACGGAGCTGCCGTACCGTTCGACCAGAAACGGTTTTTACTACGCGCTGTTCACTCCATCTTCCACGGGAACGTATGTGTTCACATCGGAACTGTCGTTCTCCAGTCTTTACTTGTATACGAAAGACGGAACCTACAAGCGCACGAGTTTGAATGGCAATTCGCTCGAGTATTCCATTCCGCTGACCGGCGGGACGACGTATCTTATCACGGCCTATTCCGGATCCGATCAAAATCCCAAGACGATGACGGTAGCGAAAGCGCCGGAAACGGGGATTACGCTCGGAGCGGTGAACGAGGTCACGCTTGCTTCGAGAGAAGCGAAGTACTATTCTTTCAAGCCTTCTGAATCCGGCTTCTACATCGTCTACTCACTGGAGGGCCTGGGTGACGCTCCGTATGTATACGAAGGCGGAAGAGCGGATTACCTTGAGTACCAGTCATCCGGCACTTCCTTCCGCTGCCGTGTCGTGAAGCTTGAGGCAGGAACATCTTATTCCATTTATATGAATAATTCCCAGTACAGCGATCTGAACGTGCGCTGGGGCATCAACAAAGTGGGAGAATTCGAGCTTGGGCAGGAAGCCACGGTCGATGTGCTCGGGCAATATGCGTACTACGCATTTACCCCGTCCGTGACCGGCGTCTATACCTTCTCTTCGGAGATGTTCGAAGAGGCGGTTTCGGCCGATATCAAGAGGAAGACCCCATACTTTAGTGGAATCATGGAATCCTTCACATGGTTTAAAAACAGTATCAGCCTGGTACTGGAAGAAGGAGAAACATATCTCCTTTACGTCAAACTTCAGAACAATGATTCGACGACTTCGTTTACTGCACGCGTCGACCAGGAGAAGGCTCTGGAACTCGGCAACAATACCGTTCCGATCGAGGACCGTCAGACTTCCTGGGATGCAATTAGTGGTGTGTGCTCGTTCACCCCTTCAGAGAACGGCCTCTATGCGTTCACCTCAACGGATACAGAAAACCACGCTCCGATGATCGAGATCTATGAATTCGAAAACACACAGAAAACACAGATCGCCAACGACAACGGTTCCGGAGAAGGCGACAACTTCAAGCTGGAAGTGGAACTAAAGGCGGGAAGGACCTACTATATCAGCATTGAGGATTATGACGATCCGTATGAGCTTCCTGTCGTGGTGAGTAAGGTAGAGGAACTGGAAGCACGGCTCGCCGGCTATACCCTGAGCCTCGACGGCTCCATCGCCGTCAATCTCTACATGTCCCTAAGCGGGACCATCGCGGACAGCCCGTACGCATACCTGCTGTTTACGCAGCCGAACGGGAACGGGATCATGTACATGGTGAGTGAAGCGGATACCAAGGAAATGGACGGCCAGACCTACTATGTATTCCATCTTCCGGTTGCGGCGAAAGAAATGACCGTAGGGCTGAAGGTGCAGGTTATCGACATGGAGAACGACTTCGAAGGAAGAGAGTACACGTTCACCGTGAAGCAGTACGCCGATTACATCATAGAGAACGCCTATGATTGGAGTAACAATGGCGCGGTGCTGAATCAGGAATTCGCCGATGCGATTCCTCTGGTAAAAGCACTGTTGAACTATGGTGCCTACGCGCAGTTGTACTTCGATTATCATACGGACGATCTGGCGAACGTAGATCTTTCCACATCGGAGATGAGGCTTGGTAATGTACCGACTTCACGTCTTCCGGCTTACGACAGTTCGACCGAGGTCCTTCCGGATGGCGTGACCTTCGAGGGTGCCAGCCTGACACTCATCTCGGAGACGGTCCTGACGCTGTATTTTAAGAATACGACAGGTAAGGAAATGAAGTTCATGACAGAAGGCGGGACCGTGATGCGCGGCGGCAGGAACGGCGAGTACACGACCGTCCGGATCACCGGCATCGCCGCACATGAACTCGGTCGGTACGTGAACCTGAAGGTCCTGCTTACCGGCGATTCGGGAGATTATCACGTATCCTACTGCCCGATGACCTACTGCTATAACGTATTGACACGCCCGATGTCGGCGTCCCGTACGGCAGAACTGAAGAATTTGATGAAGGCATTCTATTTCTATAACAAGGAAGCAGAACAGTACCTGAGTAATTAAGGATAAGGAGGTTTAGGTATATGAAGAGCAGAAAACTACTGGCGGCATTTCTCAGCGTGGTCATGCTGATCTGTTCGTGCCCGGCTTTCGTACTGGCCGAAGGTGACGAAGGCACGTCAGGTGAGGTGGTCACTTCCGAGCAGCTTGAAGCCATGGAAGCGCTTACAGAAGACGAGTATTTTATCAAGGGCAACATTCCATACAACAGTACGTATTCTGTAAAATTCACACCGCAAACGACCGCCGAGTATACCTACATAGTGGATAATACTTCGGATCCGACGGTGACGGTAACGGATCAGTATGGAACGGCACTTGTGCCGAATCAGTATGTCGCGGCTTATCTTGGAGCGAAGGTGGATATAGAGCTTGAGGCAGGGAAAACATACATCTTTACTGTTTCCGCCACTTCGTTCGACCATTATAAACCCTGTACGATGCTGATTATGAAAAAGCCGACGCAGATCACGTCGGGGAATAATAAAATAATAGTACAGAGCGGTACGTACACGCATATCCCCTTTACCCCGAGTGAAAGCGGCGCATATGTGCTCACGCTTTCGGGCGATCTGGTGACGGACGATAAAGAACCCAGCGTATACGTCAATCTCTATAAGGACGGGGAACAGATAAATAAAACCAGTGTTTCCAGATCGGAACAGCTCATAATGATGCTCGAAGCTGGTAAGACCTATGATGTGAGTGTCGGTGCTGAAGTGGATGGCGGCGGGAAGCATTTCTTCTGTGTCGTGAATCTGGAGTTTTCCCGTGATTTCCCTGTTCTTTTGGAAGACGCAGAGAACATCGTCACACGCGGTTCGGATGAAGTTTTACCGGTCTGCACTTTTACACCTGAGACAGATGGCGTGTATACGATCACATCGGACGGAGAATACGATGCCCATCTTCTGATCTATGATTTCGATTTTCATGGGGCCAATACGCAAGACCATGGATCTCCCGGCTTCCGTTACGGCGTTTGCCTGAGAGGGGGAGAGACCTACTATATTTCCCTGCTGACTTGGGAAGAGGAAGATGGCGAGATATCGTTCCCGGTCCGTATCGAGAAAGCCGATGTCATCTCGGAAGGCGTAACCACGGTCACGGGCGAGCAGAATGAATACCCGTTCTATGCTTTTACCCCGACGGCCTCCGACTACTACCTGATCACCAATTCTTCCGGTGGCAGACTGGAACTCGGAACATATCTGGGTAGTGCTTTTCAAAATGGATATACAGCGGTTCACTATCTTGAGAAAGATCAGATCTATTCTGTAGAAGGTTACGGTGAAGTGTATATCGCCAAGCTCGAGGATACACTGACGGCAGGGGCAGAGACAGAAATCAGCCGACAGGCCAAGGAGCACATATATGCCCTGTTCACTCCGACGGCCACCGGAATGTATACATTCACGTTCCAACTGCCTGAAGGTCATCACTTTTTCAACTATGCCGGAGTGTATGACCTTTCAAACAGCTCTTCACTCAGTTATTTGACCTATAATAAGGACGAAGCAGCTGGTTACGGTCAGTATACATATTCCCTTGAGACCGGAAAGACATATCTCTTCGATCTGAATATGGAATATGGCAGTAATCTTGCAGAGACAGCTGTCGTGTCCGTATCCGAAGAACCTTTGCCGGAGCTTATTGTAGGCGAGAATCCATCCGTTCTCATCGGGTCCGGTAAGAGCTATACGCTTACCCCCGAGAAGACGGGAATCTATGAAATCTACTATAATTACGGCAATTCGCTTGAACTATATTCCGGAAGTAAGTATATATCGTCGAGCATGAGTACCTCTGGTGATGAATACTATAGTGCTCTGTTCGTACTTGAGGCGGGACAGACATACAGGCTTTCTGTATATTCATATCAGGAAAGAAACTTGGATATCTTCATTAAAGAGGTGTCCGCGATTGCTGAAGGCGGCAATGCGATCGACAAGCACGGGGAAACTGGATTTGCGACCTTTACACCTTCAGAGTCTGGCGTGTACTATTTCTCCTGTGAGGACGCTACCATTCCCAGCGCATACCGCGTAGACGGCCCGACCGATTTCGGTTACATATCTTTGACTTCGTCGAACGGGAAATATTCTGCATATTTTGAAGCAGGCGCGACATATGCGTTCGAATTCCAAGCCAGTAGCAGCCATTCATCGGATACATTTGACATCGTGGTGGCGATGGAAATAGAGCTCAAGGTCGGGAACAACACGAATGTGTTCATCGGAAAAGCTGTCGATTGGAACAGAACCACTACCTACTACACGTTCAGTGTGAAAAAGGGCGGAACCTACACGTTCCACGCACAGAGTGATCTGTCTTTCGGTATGATCCTTTATAAGAGCAGTGACCTGGAGACAGAGATCAGCCGGGGATACCAGGCGTACGATACCGGGGAGATGAACATGACGGTCACACTGGAAGCCGGTGTTCTCTATCGGATCGCGCTGAGCACAGAGGAGCCCGATGATATCTTTGTGGATCTGGATGTTGAAGAGGCAGTGACCGGAAAACTCGGCGGCTATTCCTTAAGCCTCGATGGCTCCATCGCCGTGAACCTCTACCTGACTGTGGCCGACTATGTCGCCGCGAGCGATACTGCTGTCCTGAAGTGCACGAATTCTGATGGCAAGGTCGTTGCCACTTACAAGGTGAAAGATGCAGAAGTCAAGACCAGAAATAATGTAACCTATTCCGTGTTCCGCATACCAATGGCGGCGAAGCAGATGAACGATACGTTCTATGCGCAGATCGTGGATGAGGCAAACGGTGTTACGAGCGAGCAGTATAGTGTGGCAGTTGTTGATTATGCAGCAGCCATATTAAACAGTGCCTACGATAAGGACGGCAACATCGTGAATCAGGAATATGCTGCTGTAGTTCCACTGGTAAAAGCACTTCTAAACTATGGTTCTCGTGCGCAGACGTATTTCAATCATAATACATACCATCCTGCGAACGAATATCTGAAGGATCCTGAGGACCGGAAACTTCCTGCGGTCAGCCCCGCTTCGATCCCGCAGTACAATGCCGCTACGGACGCGAAGCTTCCGGAAGGCCTTACCTTCTACGGCGCGAGCCTGGCGATCGAATCCGATACCGGACTTTCCTTCTATTTCATCAACGGAACCGGCAAGGAAGTGACGTATTCCGAAGAGACGAGCGGGATCGTGAACTCCAAGGGCAGGGCTTCCGGAGACTACACATTCATCTATGTGCCCGGCATCCCGGCGCATAAGCTCGGCGAGAAAATCCATGTGTCGATCCACGTCGCCGGCGATGACACGGAATACTACGTCGAATACAGTCCGCTGAACTACTGCTATAACGTTCTTAAAAGGGATGCGGTCGGGACACGGACAGAGGCTCTCAAGGATCTCCTTCAGGCGTTCTACGTCTACAACCAGGCCGCCGTGCATTACATGACACATAAGCAGGGCTGAGTTATAAGAACCAGGGCTTGATCTTCAGAATCAAGGCTTGATCTTCAGAATCAAGGTGCCGCACCAGCGCGCAGCACACGAAGGGGCCGTCTCTTCCAGCAAGAGGCGGCCCCTTGCTTTTGACTGTGAAGAGGCAGGCAAAACACATTAAACTCCGCTTTCGAGCATTTTAATCAGTATGTCCCGGAACCTCTCTGTCCCCCTGACACATTAAACCTGAAGTTTGAGTGACTTTAATGTGTACAAACACGTCCCGGAGGCATATTGTATAGTGCTTTTTACACATTAAACAAGTGATTCGGAAGATTTAATGTGTCAGACCCCTTCCCAACATGCCCAAAATACACATTAAATCGACGTTTCTGACGGTTTAATGTGTCGGCCGCTCTCATCCGTGCTCCGAGCCGCCCCAATCTCATTCACTTCTTTGAATACTCATGCAAAAGCACTGTTCCCCATGCTTCCGGAGAAGAATTCGCCGCCATGTGTGTGCACGCACGCTGCTCTGATACTCGCCGATGCCATGTCTACGCACCCGCATCGGGAAAAGAACCGGCCCCGACATGAATCGCCGCCGCACATTCTTTATAGTGCATCGGAAGAGATGTCATTGTATAATGACGTAGATGGTTTCTCGCGCGCGGGGCGAACGGGCACGGGGAACCGATTGGACAGGAAGGGACAACAGACATGGAGCGTAGTGAGAAACTGATAGACAAACTGGCGCAGACCCGCGACCTCACAGACGAGGAGTTTCTTGCACTTCTCGAAGACGAGACAGAGGAGACCCGGGAGGCCCTCGCGGCGCGGGCACGGGAAGTGCGCGAGGCGATCCATGGTAAAGACGTATACATCCGCGGACTCGTGGAATTCTCGAATATTTGTAAGAACGATTGTAAATACTGCGGCATCCGAAGGAGCAATCGAAACGCAGAGCGTTATAGACTCACCGAGGAGCAGATCCTCGAGTGCGCCGACATGGGGTACGATCTGGGATTTCGTACCGTCGTCCTGCAGGGCGGGGAGGACCCGTACTTTACCGATGACCGCCTGGAACAGATCATACGAAAACTCAAGGACCGCCACCCGGACTGCGCCGTGACACTGTCCATCGGCGAACGCGAGAAAGAAAGCTACCAGCGGCTTTTCGACGCAGGGGCGGACAGATATCTGCTTAGACACGAGACCGCCGACGAAGAACTCTACAAGAGCCTTCACCCGGAAGAAATGTCCTTCGCCCACAGGATCAAATGCCTGCGGGAACTTAAGGAGATCGGCTACCAGGTCGGCGCCGGCTTCATGGTCGGATCCCCGGGACAGACGAAGGCGAGCCTTGTGAAAGACCTGCGGTTCCTTCAGGACCTGAAACCCGAGATGGTGGGCATCGGCCCGTTTATCCCGCACCACGATACGGAGTATAAAGACTGCGAAGCAGGAAGCGTGAACCTGACCTTGAAGCTTCTTTCCATCATCCGGCTCCTTCTTCCGGATGTACTTCTTCCATCGACAACAGCACTGGGCACAGCGGACCCGATGGGCCGCGAGAAGGGGATCCTTGCCGGAGCGAATGTCGTGATGCCGAACCTTTCCCCGTCGAGCGTACGCGGGAAATACCTTCTCTACGATAACAAGATCTGCACGGGCGACGAGGCCGCAGAGTGCATCCGCTGCATGACCGCCCGCGTGGCGAAAGTAGGATATCAGGTCGTCCAGAGCCGCGGCGACCACGTGAGCTATAAGGAGAAAAACTGAGGCGCACCCGGCCCCGAAACCGCTTCTGACACGGCACCGGCCCACGCCGACATCGACACGACAAGGAGGGCATATGAGATTAGGACTATCTTCACCGCTGGCCCACGATTCCGCAGAGGACTGGGCGGCCAGACACGAACAGCTCGGCCTGGGAGCCGTGAATTTCCCACTGAATGCCGACGAGCCGGAAGAGAGAATCGACGAATACGCTGAGGCGGCGAAGCGCCACGGACTTCTGATCGCAGAGGTCGGCATCTGGCGGAACGCCATGTCCCCGGACCCCGAGGACCGCAAGAAGATGCGCGACTACTGCGTAGCCCAGCTTCGCCTTGCAGAACGGATCGGCGCACGCTGTGCCGTGAATGTCGCCGGCGCTGTCGGGCCCAGATGGGACGGCTACTATAAAGAGAATTTCACGAAGGAGACCCGCCGCGGGATCGTGGAAATGGTCAGAGAGATCATTGACCGCGCCGAGATCGAGAAGACCTTCTTCGCCCTCGAGCCCATGCCCTGGATGCTCCCCACCGGCCCGGAGGAATACCTCGAGCTGATCGAAGAAGTCGACCGCGAGCGCTTCGGCGTCCACATGGACATCATCAACATGACCAACTCCATGGACCGCTATGTCCACGCAGAAGACTTCGTCGACCGTTGCGCGGAACTTCTGGGAAGCCGCATCAAGAGCTGCCACATCAAGGACATCCACCTCAAGGGCGACTACACGCTCCAGCTCGAGGAATGCGCGCCGGGGCAGGGCGAATTCCCACTCCGCCACTACGTCGAGAAGATGCAGGCGATCGACCCGGACATGCCGATCATCCTCGAGCACCTCAATACCGACGAAGAATATCTCCACTACCTGGAGTATCTGAAAGAAACGCTGCGAGGTCTTTGACCGACCGGCAGACTCACTAACAGGAGGCACACTATGGCATACGAAAGAATTTCAGACGCGAACGAGATCACGGCACGCTACATGGACCGGATCCTTCTGACCGAGCGGCTCATCGACTCCACCGTCGCCGACACGACGATCGATTTCCTGGGCGACACCTTCAGCAGCCCCGTCATGACGCCCGCATTTTCACACCTTCCCCAATATAACGGCCGCGAGATGACGGGCCTTGAGGAGTATTCTTCTGCGGCAAAAGCACTGAACCTTCTGAATTTCGTGGGTATGATGGAGAACGATCTCTTCTCCAGGATTGCGAAGACAGGAGCGAAGACCGTGCGCATCGTGAAGCCCTACGCCGATAACGGCAAGGTCAGAGACCAGATGCAGTTCGCCGAAGAAGCGGGCGCATGGGGCATCGGCATGGACATCGACCACATCTTCGGACCGGACGGCCTCGACGTGTGCGTCGGCGAGAAGATGGACGTGCAGACATCAGAGATGCTCGGCTCCTATATCGAATCGACGAAACTTCCGTTCTTCGTAAAGGGCGTCCTCAGCGTGGAGGATGCCGTAAAATGCGCAGATCTCGGGGCGAAGGCGATCATCGTCAGCCACCATCACGGCCGGCTTCCCTATGCGGTACCGCCGGTTGCCATCCTGCCGAAGATCAAGGAAGCGCTCACGGATTCGGGCAAGGACGTGAAGATCATCGTGGACTGCGGGATCACGTCCGGAGCGGATGTATATAAGTGTCTGGCGCTGGGCGCGGACGCCGCCGCAGTAGGCCGTTCGATGCTGCCGTCACTTCAGGAGGACGGCGTCGAAGGCATATCGAAGTTCCTGACCGACGTAACCGGAGAACTTCGCTACGTCATGAGCTTCACCGGATTTCGTAAGGTAAGCGAGATCGACTCCCGCTGCCTCGTGCTGCCACACGACATCGTGTGATACAATCGATAGTAGATACTTCGTACCGGAACATTTCCTTCCTGCATCGCCGCCGCGCACTTCGCAACAATAGAATGAGTGAGGTAATTCTTATGCAAAAGCACTTGGATATCGTTTGTATGGGTATGGCTCTTCTGGATTCGATCATCAAAGGCTTCGATCCGGAGCCGGTCTCCGCATCGGGCTACCGCGCGAAGTCGGGATCACTGAATGTCGGCGGGGAAGCGGTGAATGAGGCCGTGGCCGCGTCGCGCCTGGGTATGACGACCGGCATCGTATGCTCCCTCGGCGAAGATGCGGCAGGCGACATGATCCTTGCCCGTCTGGAACAATGCGGCGTGGATACATCCGCTGTCCTTCGCGCCGCCGAGCATCCGACCCCGGTCACGACCATGTTCGTCCGGGATGACGGCACGAGAAAGTCCATCACCAACGAATCCCACCGCTATAACTTCCATCCCGAGAAATACCCGGAGCGCTACACATGCGCCCGCGCCCTGATCCTGGGATCTCTTTTCCGCGCGCCTTTCGACGATCCGGAGATCATCCTCTCCGTGGTAAAGGCCGCATCGGAAGCTGGTACCCTGATTTTTGGCGACACGAAGCTCCCGAACTTCCGTAAGCTCGCACTCGACGACATTCATGAAGCGCTGCCGTATCTCGATTTCATCACGCCGAACGAAGATGAGGCGAAGTATTTCACGGGGAAAGAAGATCCGGAGGAAATGGCGGATGTATTCCTTTCCTACGGTGTGAAGAACGTGGTCATCAAGCTTGGCGCGAAAGGCTGTTTCTTCAAGAATAAGGAGATGGCCCTGACCCTTCCGGCTTTCCCAATCGAGGCCGTCGACGCCACCGGCGCAGGCGACTGCTTCGTCGCCGGCCTTGCCTCCGAGATCCTGACTCATGCCGCCCTTCCGGATGCCCTCCGCTTCGCCAGCGCATGCGGCGCGATCTGCACGACCGCCGTCGGCGCCGGCACCGCCCTTCAGAGCCGCGACCAGGTCCTCCAATTCCTCGCCGACACG
>JAEEGL013045853.1_pt1 | contig 14279 bp, 13 predicted proteins | sample 9134231 | NCBI WGS metagenome assembly JAEEGL01 (sample SAMN16246548, study PRJNA631951) | gut metagenome | biome: gut microbiome; feature: rumen; material: fiber-attached | host: Bos | place: Iran: Karaj | collected 2018-10 | reverse complement strand
CGGCCCTTTTCCGGCCTTAAGCGTTTACTTACTGTAATATTTAGGCCAGCAGCGGAGGAGGTAGGCCTTGAGGGTGTCCTCGTGCTTGTTGGACTGCGGCTCGTAGAAGACGCGGCCCTCGAAGGCTTTGGGGAGAAACTCCTGATCGACGAAGTTGCCGGGGAAGTCGTGGGCGTATTTGTAGCCGTCGGAGTACCCCAACTCTTCCATCAGTTTGGTGGGCGCATTGCGCAAGTGGAGCGGTACGGCTGCGATCTTGTCGGAGGCGGCCGCTTCCAGGGCACTGGCGATGGCCATGTAGGCGCTGTTGCTCTTGGGTGAGGAAGCGAGGTAGATGGTCGCTTCGGACAGGGGAATGCGGGCCTCTGGCATGCCGATCTTGTTGACGATGTCAAAGCAGGCGTTGGCGAGCAGCAAGGCGTTTGGATTGGCCAGGCCGATGTCTTCGGCGGCCAGGATACAAAGGCGCCGGGCGATGAAGAGCGGGTCCTCACCGCCGTCCAGCATGCGTGCCAGCCAATAGACGGCGGCATTGGGGTCGGAACCCCGCACGCTCTTGATAAAGGCGGAGATGATGTCGTAGTGCATCTCGCCGCCTTTGTCATAGATGGCGACATTCTCTTGGAGACAGTCCGTCACGGTGGCGTTGTCGATGACGATCTCGGGCTGGGAGAGTTGCGCATCCACGACGATCTCCAAGATATTGAGCAACTTACGCCCGTCCCCGCCGCTATGGCGGAACAGGGCTTCCGTCTCTGCAACGCGGATGTTGCGGTGCTTGAGCTCGGCATCTTCCTGGATGGCGCGGTCCAGCAGCGTCTGCAGATCCGCCGCTTCCAGGGGCTTCAGTACAAAGACCTGGCAGCGGGACAGCAGGGGCGTGATCACTTCGAAGGAAGGGTTCTCCGTCGTGGCGCCGATCAGCACGATGGTCCCGCTCTCGACGGCGCCGAGCAGGGCATCCTGCTGCGCCTTGTTGAAGCGATGGATCTCGTCGATGAAGAGGATGGGGGCGGCCGCGTTGGAGAACAGGGACTTGTTCTTGGCCTTGTCGATCACATCCCGCACCTCCTTGACGCCCGCGCTGACGGCGCTGAGCGTGTAGAACTCCCGGTCCAAGGTCTCCGCGATGATGCGGGCGAGGGTGGTCTTGCCGACGCCCGGAGGCCCCCAGAGGATGAAAGAGGACAGGGTCCCGCTCTCGATCATCCGGCGCAAGATGCAACCCTCGCCGACCAGGTGTCGCTGGCCGACATATTGCTCCAGGGAGGTGGGACGCATCCGCTCCGGCAGGGGAGCGTTTCGGACGGGGGTGGGGGTCATCGCTTTTTGCTGTCGATCTTGTGGTTCAAAGATACGATTTTTATCGCAATGTATGAGTTTTTTTGTACATTTGAAGTAAATGTACCGACGACCTGACCTGACATCCGCTCTGGGGATGCTCCTTGCTGTTTTCTTGCTTTCGCAAGGGAACCTGGCCGCCTCCGGAAGGGGGAGCGACCGGGTGAAGGATTTTGCGTTGGGCAGCATCCATTCGCCCAAGGGCGTCGGGGTCTGCGCGGATCTGGACCATGAGTCCGGCGCGTTCGCTTCTTTCTCCCTGACGGCGGATTTGATTGACATCCTGGACGGGCGTTCCTCCACGCCCGGCATCAAGGCGACCTACCATCACAACGCGGTGTTGAAAGATTGGGCGGATGGGAAATATGAACTGTATATGGGGCCTGGCCTGACTGCCGGCCGTGTCCGGGACATGCATAATCATTTTGGCTTGATGGCGGGTCTGAGCGGCGATGCCGGATTGCGGGTCCATTGCAATCACTCCATTCTGGTTTCCATTGAATGGCAGGTTGATTTCGCGCTTCAGTTCAAGAATCGCTTCAATCCGAATATGAGCCTTTACAGTGCCGGATTCCAGCATAGTTATTATCCGCACCTGCGGATCCAATACCGCTTCTGAGATGAGAAAGATGGGGGTCTTGCTATTTGTCTTGTTCTTCCCGGCCGCGTTGGTTGCCGGGGAGAAGGGGCGTTGGTATGACTACCTGGACTATGGCGTCGAGTGGGGCTATACGGCTTCGATGGGGGAGATTTATCATTACAATTATATTTCTCCTTCCCTGGGTGCCCGCATTGATTCTCGGGACGCGCATCTTGCTTATAAGTCCAACGGGCATGTCTATGCCTTTGCGGGCGCTAAGTTTGCCCGCCATTTCGCTTTGGATGCGATGGCCGGCTGGGCGGGGCTTTACGAGGATCGGCGGATGTTTCCGTTGACCCTGCGGAGCAGTTTCTTTTTCAAGGGCTATGACCAAGATGGCTGGAAGGCCTTTCTGGAAGGGGGTTGCTGCCTTGGTGAGTCGTTTGGCGGCAAGGCGGTCGGAATCGGCAAGCTGGGCGGCGGATACCGGCTGATGCTGGACCGCCATTTTGCCTTGGATCTGGCCTTGTCGCTACAAGCCGTTTCTGATCATCCCTTGGATGTCTATGACCATAAACGGGAAGAACCGATCCCGGCGGCGTTTCTAAGACGGAGCGACTGCGGCTATCTGTCTGTTAATTTTTCCATCGCCCTTTGTTTCTGAGTAGGCCTCAGACCCCTCGTTATGCGTCGTTTCCTTGCTCTGTTATGGCTGTCGCTTGCCTGGATCCCGCTCTCTTTCGGACAGGAGGAGGCGGATACGGTGTCGGCGCGCATGATCCGGCAGCTGCAGTTTTATCCCCGGGAAAAGATCCATCTCCAGACAGACAAACTGAGTTACCTCTCCGGGGAGCGGGTGTGGCTACGCCCGCATCTGGTGCTGGCGACGGATGGCCGGCCCTCGCGCCTGAGCCGTTATGTCTATGTGGAGCTCTTGAATCCTTTCGATGAACTGATCACCCGCATCCAGCTCCGGCCGGACAGCCTTGGCGTGCATGCCGGCTACCTGGATCTGGATGAAGCTCTGCCGGAAGGGGAATATACCTTGCGGGCCTATACGCGCTATATGATGAACCAGGGCGAGGAGTCTTTCTGCAAGAAGAAGATCCAAGTCCTGGATCCCTATTCCCTGCAGTTGGAACCGCTCATGTCCTGTCAATTCTCAGAGCGGGGGATCGAGCTCTCGCTCCGTTTCCGGGATCGCGAGAGCGGGGGCGGCATCCTGCCGGAGGCCGTCACGCTTACCCTGCCAGGGAAGTCTTCCCAGCGCCCGCAGGAGCGGGAGGGGAGCTACTTGCTGCGGCTTCCCCGGTCGGCTGCAGGAAAACCGTTGCTGCTGGGTCTCAGCCGCGCAGGGAGGCGCTATCAGCGCTATTTGCGGGTGCCTTGGCCGGAAGGGGAGTTCGACGTAGCTCTGCTGCCGGAAGGCGGTTATCTCATCCCGGACAAGCCTTGCCGCGTGGGTGTGAAGGCGATCCGTCCGGATGGTTTGGGTGTGCCCGTGACCGGGGTCGTGTATGACCGGGACGGGCAGGAAGTGGCGCGCTTCAATGCCCGCAGCCGGGGAATGGGGGTCTTTGTTTTTAAACCTGCGGCCGGGATCTCCTATTATGCGGAATGTACTTCCGCCGACGGAGCTGTCCGGCGTTTCGACCTGCCTGCCGCCGAGCCGGCTGCGCGGGTGCTGCGCTTGACCTCTGCCGGACCGCAACTGCATGTAAGTCTTTTAGTGGGCCCGGAGGCTCCGGTCACGCCCCTTTCCCTTCTGGTTCATCAAGGGGGAATCCCGCTGATGCATATGCCGCTCGGCTCCAAGTCGCAGGTCCTGGCGCTTCCGATGTCGGAGATCCCGCCCGGGCTGCTTCAGTTTGTGCTGCTGGATGAGCGGCAGCAAATCCTCAGTGAGCGCCTGTATTTCCACCCGGATACGACGAGCTGGATCTGTCCGGTCTTGTCCGCGCCGGAACTCTTGTCGCCCCGGACGCCGATCCGCTTGCGTTTCCAGGCTCCGGAAGGCGGAGATGGCGGGGCCCGGCTGGCGGTCAGCGTAGTGGACGGGGAGAGCGCGGTACCGGATCGCGAAGCGAACCTGGCTTCGACCCTCTGGCTTACTTCTGAACTTCGGGGCCCGATCGAACGCCCGGCCGATTATTTCACGCCGGACGGGCAGCGCGAACTGGATGCCTTGATGCTGACGCAGGGCTGGCGCCGCTATGACCTGCCGGCTGTGCTCCAAGGGCAGATCCGAGAGCCGGACATCGTCCCGGAACTGTGGCAGGAGATCACCGGCAAGGCGGATCCCATGCTCTTTGCTTCCATGGAAGGCGGGCGCATCTCCCTGTATGCGACGCTGGACTCCTTGACGGGCGTGGAAACGACCTTGCCGGACAAGGACGGACGTTTCCGCTTCCGCACGGAGTTCCCGGAAGGGACGGCTGTGACGGTCCAAGGCCAGACGCGCCGCGGCGGGAAGGGGACCATCCTCGCGATCGATCCTGCGGTCTATCCGGAGACGCGTGCTGCCGCTTTGCCCATGCCGGGCCTGGGAGCCGGTTCGGAGGCTTCGGATGCCTACATGCGCCAGGCGGATGAGGCCTATTATCTGGAGCATGGGGACCGGAGTACTTTGCTGGAAGCGGCCTTGGTCTTCGCCGACAGGGTGGAGTCCGGGAGCGATTCGCCATGGTATTCGCCGATCACGGCTTCGCCGCCGTTGACGGCCGCGCAGATCGAGGCGCAGCATTTTACCAGTATTCTATCTGTCTATCTGAATACTTCCGGCTTGACGGTCCGGCATGGGGGAGAGGGAGCCTATCTGACCTCGACGCGCTCCGATCAGCCCATCCTTCCGGTGATTGATAACGTGGTCTTGCCCGAGTTTGACTTGATGTTGCTGAATCCCGATGATATTGACAATCTGTTTGTTATCAAGGATAATACATCTATGTTCGGATACTATCCCGGCTATAGCGGTGCCTTGGTTGTCACGACGTCAGTGGGGTTCAACGGGACGAAGAAGAATGACAATATCTCCCGCGTCATGCCGATCGGATACCAGTTGCCGGCCGCCTTCTACTGTCCGAAATATGAGACTGCCGAGGAGCGGGAGGCCGGGCCGCCGGATCTTCGGACCACGCTGTATTGGAATCCTTCCGTCGCCTTGTCTCCGAGTGGGGAAGTGGTGGTGGAGTTTTCTACGGCAGACCGATCCGCGAACTATATCTTGACCGGCGAAGGGGTGAGTGCGAACGGGCGGATCGTCCGGCTGGAGGCGAGCCTTGCTTTTTTGCCGGGGAATGAGTAGCTTTGAAAAAAACGAATTTAACATCTGTATGAAAACACGTTACTTTATGCGCTCCGGATGGCTGATGCTCCTTTCCGCCGCTTTATTTTTTACCGCTTGCACTTCAAAAAACATGTCACCGTTGTATGGTTTCAAGGCCCTTTCCAACAAGGGCGCCGAGGTGAACTTCGCCGACTACAAAGGCCAGGTTCTGCTGATTGTCAACACGGCCTCCAAATGTGGTTTCACACCCCAGTACGATGGGTTGGAGGCGCTTTATCAAAAATATAAGGATCAGGGGTTGGTCGTCATCGGCTTCCCTTGCGACCAGTTCGGCCATCAGGAGCCCGGCAGCAACGAAGAGATCGCCGAGTTCTGTCGCTTGAACCATGGCGTCACTTTCCCGTTGATGTCCAAGATCGAGGTAAACGGCGAGAACGCGGACCCGATTTTCAAGTGGCTCTATACGGAGAAACCTTTCGCCGGATTCGGGGAAGGGGAGACCGCCGCTTTCATGGACCAGATGCTGAGCCGGATGGATCCGGACTATGCTTCCAACCCGGATATCAAGTGGAATTTCACGAAGTTCCTGGTGGACCGGAAGGGGAATGTTGTGGCCCGTTACGAGCCGACTGTCGCGCCGGAGGCCATTGATGCGGATATCCAGGCTTTGATCTAAAATAGGTTATTGTTTTTTTGACTTATATGAAATCTAATCGAACTATGAACCACTCCCTTGTCGCAATGGCCTTGCTGGCTCTGGTGGCGGGGGTTTTTATTTCTAGCTGTATGTGTAATAAGAAAAAGACAGAGTCCCCCGTACCAGGAACCGGGGGAGACATTTATGTCCCGATGGAGCAGCGCACGGGCGCTGAGTCTGTCGTTTATTTCACCCGTGACCTGTCGGCGGAAGGACTAATCAAGGCGTATGAGAAGGTCAATGCCAAGATCTCCGGCCGCGTGGGCGTCAAGCTCCACACCGGCGAGCAGAACGGTCCGAACATCATCCCGCGCGAGTGGGTCAAAGCCTTGATGGAGAAGGATTTGCCTGATGCGACAATCATCGAGACCAATACCTATTATGACGGTGATCGCTACACGACGGAGCAGCATCGTCAGACGCTGGAAGTCAATGGCTGGACCTTCTGCCCGGTGGATATCATGGACGAAGAGGGGACTGCGCTGCTGCCGGTCAAGGGTGGCCAGTGGTTCAAGGAGATGTCCGTAGGCAGTCATTTGCTGAATTATGATGCGATGGTCGCACTGACGCACTTTAAGGGACACACGATGGGCGGATTCGGCGGCAGCAACAAGAACATCGGCATCGGCTGTGCGGACGGCCGTATCGGCAAGGCGTGGATCCACACCTATCCCGGGCAGGACCAGTGGAGCATCAGCGAGGAGGAGTTCATGGAGCGGATGACCGAATCCACGAAAGCTTCGGTCGATCATTTCGGAGAGAAGGTGACCTTTGTCAACGTGATGCGCAACATGTCCGTGGATTGCGACTGCGCCGGCCAGGAGGCTGCACCGGTCGTGACGCCCAATGTCGGCATTCTTTCTTCGACGGATATCCTGGCCTTGGACCAGGCCTGCGTGGACATCGTTTACGCGATGACGGAAGCGGAGCACCATGATCTCAAGGAACGGATGGAGACGCGTCACGGCCTGCGTCAGCTTTCTTACATGAAGGAATTGGGCATGGGCAACGATCGCTACGTCCTGATCGATCTGGACAATAACGGAAAACAGATCACGGCTGCCGAGGCTGCACGTGATCTGAAACCGTTTGTGAAAGAATAAGTTACAGGGCCTTTTGGATCTTTTCGGCGACGACGGTCGCGAGTTTGATCTTGCCGTCGGGGCCGATCAGGTACAAAGAAGGAATCCACTTGATGTGGAAGTCCGCACCAATGGTGGATTCTTTCTTCCCAGCCGGGTCAAATACTTGGATACCAGGAAGTTGGTTCTCCTCGATGTAGGTGAGCCACTTTTCTTTTTCCCGGTCGAAAGAGACGGACACGAAGGCGGTCTTCTCCGGGTCTGCGGCTGCATACATTTCCTTGAGGAGCGGTACTTCCGCACGGCAGTCGGGGCACCAGGAGGCCCAGAATACCAGGACGACGTCCTTTCCCCGCAATTCACTGAGAGTAAATGGTTTATCCTGCGAGTCACAGAGAGTGAAGTCCGGGGCGTCCGTGCCGGGCTGCAGCAGGTCTGTGCCATATTGGAGGTCGGGATCTTCTTCCGCTGCGACCGGTTCCGGCTCCGGCGCTTTTTCGCAGCGTTTCTGGGCAATCCAGAAACCTAAAAGAGCGAGGAGGATCAAGACGATCAGCCACTTCATGACCTGAAGGGGAGTGCGATACTTTGCTTTCTGTGCCATAATGTATTCCTTAGTTTGTGTGGAGCAAAAATACGTTTTTTTGCTTACATTTGATTGGTTTAAAGCAAGAAGCTATGGCTAAGAAAGAAATCTATCTGGCAGGCGGTTGTTTCTGGGGTACAGAGCACTATTTCAAGCAGGTGTACGGTGTGTTGGACACGGAGACAGGCTATGGGAACGGAAATACGGAAAATCCTGATTATCAAGCAGTTTGCACGGATAAAACCGGATTTGCCGAGACCGTCCGTATCGTTTATGATCCGGCACTGATCACGCTGCAGCGGCTGCTGGAGCTGTATTTCAAGGCGGTGGATCCGGTCAGCGTGAACCGGCAAGGCCATGACCAAGGGACGCAGTATCGTACGGGGATTTATTATACGGATCCGGCCGATCTGCCTGTAATAGATAAAATCTACGCACGTGTCCAAGCGACGTACTCAGAGCCACTGGCTGTGGAGAAAGAACCGCTTCGGAATTTCTATCCGGCCGAAGATTATCATCAGGATTATTTGGACAAGAATCCGTCCGGCTATTGCCATTTGCCGTTCGAATTGTTCGAATATGCCCGAAAAGCCAATGCTCCGGGTGAATAATCCCTTTTGTTACACAATTTATATTATGTTAAGTTGGGGGCAGCTGCACGGGAACGGCTGACCAGCACCACTCCTCCGACGACGAAAACGGTCGCAACGACCTTCTGCCAGGTCAGTACGTCCATCCCGCTGTAAATGCTGATGATCGTGGCGATAATCGGTTGCAAATACGTGTACATGCTGACAAGCGTCGGCCGTATCTGCTTCTGTCCAAACGGGATCAGGAAATACGCGACGAAGGTCGCGAATACAATCAGGAATCCGATCTCGAAGAGCAAATTCGGCGTGAGCGCCTGATAATCCGTCTTCAGTAAATCGCCGATCGAAAACGGCAGCGATACGATCAGTGAGACCAGAAACATCCATTTCATAAAGCTCACGACGCTGTAGCGACTGATCAGCGGCCGGAAAAGCCCCAGATAGAAAGAGAAACTTAAACTATTGAGCAGCAACAAGATAATGCCTGCCGGCGCCGTCTGTGCCGCTCCGCCTGCGTGTACTGAATTGAAAATCAGGAAGATAACGCCAGCAAAGCTCAGGGCAACTCCCCCGGCTTTCAGTCCGGTAATCGGCTCTTTCTGGAAGAAAAAAGCGAAGATCATAGTAAAGATCGGGGCCAGCGTACTCATGATGGCCGTGTCGATCGAAGTCGTCATCGTAATCGCCATCAGGAAGGTCAGTTGCGGGATGAACAGCCCCGTCAGCGAGGCCGCCACGATCTTCTTGTAATCCCCCGGCTGGATCTTTTCTTTGGGCAGAAATATGGATAGGAGCCAGAAAATGGCCGAGGCTCCGGCAGCGCGCAAAGTGAACAGCGCCATCGGTGAGATAACATCCGAATTGGCGATATCCTTGCAGAACACAATGTTCAGCCCGAATATCGCGTAAGCCCCAGCGATCGCCAGATGACCGGCCAGTCTCTCCCCTTTCATAGAAATGCCCTAGCGGATCTGCTTGGCGGGGATGATGTCGAACGCGAGATTCTCGTAGATCTTCTCGGCTCCGGCTTCATAAAGCAGGGCGACGGAGCCATCTTTCAACTCGACCATATCCGAGTATCCCTCCATGTAGTAAGGGCCCTCATAGATCACTTTCCAGTCCTGGCCGCAGTCTTTGCTGAGCTTGACTTTCAGTTCGCGGCGCTTGGTGGTATCGGTCGGGTTCATGAAGAGCAGCCAGTTGTCTTTCTCGTGCCCTTTCTTGTAGCGGATCAGGCTCCCCTCGCAGACCGGCTCCGGAAGCTGCGGGTCGAAAACGATGGGCGACAGGCTCTCTCCCCCATCCTTGCTGATGGCAACCTGACGCCGCATGGCCAGGCGGGTCGTGTCGGCCCAGCGCTGGAACTCTCTCATATTCAGCATGATGTCTCCGTTTGCCAACTCGGCGGCCATGCATTCGTTGCCGCCTCGCTCGGAGAATCCACCCCGGGTCCAAGTCTCCCCGTTATCGTCTGAATATATGAAGAAAGAGCGCCCCTGCCAGAGCTTCCCCTCCCCTTCCCACTTGTGGTAGCAGGAGGCGACGATACGCCCTTTGTGGGGCCCGTTCTGAAGCTGGATGGCGTGTCCGGGGCCGATGCAAGCCATGATCCAATCCCGTTCGCCGAGTCCCTCGTCGATCCGGCGCGGCTCGCTCCAGGTCAGTCCATCGTCATCCGAATACTGGATGAACCAGGTAATATCAAAATAGTGGAAAGGAATCGCAGTTGTTTTCCAGGTAGAGAGCATGAGGATGCGGCCGTTGTCCAGCACAACGGGGGTCGGGCTGGAGCAGCAATTCTCGCCGTCGTTGCGGATCGTGATCATCTCTCCCCAGGTCCGCCCGCCGTCGGTCGAACGCTTGACTACCAGGTCGATGTCGCCGTGGTCCTTATGCAGGTTTTTGCGGGCCTCTGCAAAGGCCAGAAGGGTCCCTTGCCGGGTCAGGGCGATGGAAGGGATACGGTAGCAGAAATAGCCATTCTCGCCGGCCTTATACAACTCAATGGGGCCCTCGAAAGCGGGAGCTGCACTCTGACGGCAGGAAACGAAAGCGACGCAGGCGGACAAAAACGTAGCGCAGAGGATCAAGATTCTATTCATAGGGTTTGCATTAGATTCTACGAAGATAAACAATTCTCCGGACTTTTTAAAGCGATAAATGATCCGGCCGGACCAGCGGGTCCAGCAGCGTCGGAGGAATGATGCTCTTGATGGCCTGGAGGAGGAGATTCAGTTTTCTTTCGTGGACGTAATCTTTGCGCAGGGCCAGGTAAATCGTCCGTTGCCGTTCGGGCACCACAGGTTTCAGAGATGATCGTCTCGACTCCGGCAAGAAGGGAATGTGCGTCTCCGGGACAATGGTGAGTCCCCCGTTTTCGTTGACGATCTGGATTAGGATGCCAACCCGTCCGCCTTCGAAAAAGTCTTCGTAGGTGAAGCGCTCCCCTGCCTTGAGTTCCTCCCGGTCCAGGAGCCTCATGCCGTTTCGCATGATCCAGATGGGACGCTCCATGAGCGCTTCTTGGGTCACGCTATCCAGGTGGAAGAGCGGATCATCCGGCGAAATATAGGCGAAGAAACGTTCGTGATATACCGGGATCTGCAACAGTTCCGGTTCGCTCTCTTCCCTGCCGGCAAAGATGCCGATATCTATTTCGGCTTTCTTCAGTTGGTCGATGATGGTCGTGCTCAGCATTTCCCGGGTCTGCAGCTTCAAATCCGGACAGACAGTCCGGGTATATTTGAAGAGACCGGGGACCAGCACGGGCGCCACGGTGGAGATCATGGCCAGATTCAAGGTCCCGGAAAGGGTTTCGCGTTCGCTGAGCGTCATCTCCCGTATCGATTCTACTTGGTACAGCGCGATTTTGGCCTGTTCGATGACCTTTCTCCCGATCTCCGTAGGGGCGACCGGATGCTGGTCCCTGTCAAAGAGTACGACATCCAGTTCCTCTTCCATTTTCTTGATCATGAGGCTCAAAGTGGACTGGGTCAGCCCGAATGATTCGGCTGCTTTGCCGAAGTGCCGGTAGTCGTTGACGGCGACGATATACTTCAATTGCTGCAGGGTCATGGCGGATTATTGATAATTTCAATGCAAATATAAAAATAATTGTATTGATAAATGCATGGGCGCTCTGTAGTTTTGCAGTCGAAAAAGTGTTCCATGAATCTCCGGATTATCAGCTGGTATACGGGAGTTTCCCTGTTGCTGGTCTGCGCACTGATGTGCGTGGCTGGGCTGATCGCGTTCTTCACGCCTGGGGATACGAGTGCGTGGCCGTTGTTTTGTTCGGCACTGATCACAGGCATTGCTGGAGCTTTCCCGATGATTTTTGTCCGGCGTAAGAATTCCCGCCTCTCCTTCCGTGAGGGGAACTGCGTCGTCGTACTCTCCTGGCTGCTCGCTTGTCTGTTCGGCATGTCCCCGTTTGTGTTTTATGGCGGTGAGTTTGGGCCGGTGAATGCTTTCTTCGAGAGTGTTTCGGGCTTTACTACTACCGGAGCTTCCATCCTGAATGATATAGAGAGTCTGCCGAAAGGACTGTTGTTCTGGCGCGTATCTACGGCCTGGATCGGCGGCATTGGGATCGTGACTTTGTTCTCTCGCGTCATGTCGCAACGCCCGGACCGCCCTGGCCTCTCCGCTGTCGAAGTGTCCGCCATGGCATTCCGTAAGGTCTTTTCCGTGCGGGAACGGGAATGGTACAGCAACATGCTGCTGGTCACTTATCTGTTCTTGACGCTGCTGGCGTTTCTGGGACTGAAGTTGACGGGGATGGGTTGGTTCGATGCCATAACCAATGCGATGTCGGCCTGCAGCACTTGCGGCTTCTGTGTCCGAAACCAGAGCATTGCCTATTATGCCGATCCGGCTGTCGAAGGGGTGCTGATGGCGGCTATGATTGCTGCAGCGACCCATTTCGGCTTGATTTTCCTTTCGATCCTGCGCGGACGCCGGGGCACCTTGCTTCGATCGGAGACCTTTCGCTTCTTCGTCATCTCACTCGCGGTCGCCACGCTGCTGGTGGCGGTCGATCTTCGTTTCCATGGGGTCACCGCCACTTTCGGTCAGGCGCTGCGGAATGCCTCCTTCCAGGTCGTGTCCTTATCGACGACCACCGGTTTCGCCACGCAGGATACGACCACCTGGCCCTATCTCAGTATCTTTATCCTGATCATTTGCTCCTTGATCTGCGGCTGTTCCGGCTCCACTTCCGGCGGCATGAAGATCGACCGGGTCTTGCTGATCTGGAAAGGGTTGAAACGGAAAGCGTCCTCCTATACGACGCCAGGCATCGTGCGCAGGATCCGGATCGATGAGACCGTGAAGACGGATGCCCAAGTCAGCGATGAGTTCCTTTTCATTATCTGCTATTTCTCCATCATGATTCTTGGGACGCTGGTCAATGTGGCTGGCGGACTTGACCTTCGGACCGGCATGACAGCTTCCATCGCCTGCATCGGCAATGTAGGACCGGGTTTCGGCGCAGTCGGTTCCATGGCGAATTATTCGCAATTCCCGATCTGGCTCAAGCTGAATGCGACGCTTTTGATGCTTCTGGGCCGTCTGGAGATATTCCCGCTTCTCTTTTGGTTACGCGCCAGGAGTTAAGCGGGCGCTGCAGCCTGCTTACGCGTTGAGAACAAAGTCTATCACTTCTTCCGCCTTGTCCGAGATATACAGCCGGAAATTCGAGTATTTGCCTCGCTCAGAAAGGTCTTTCAGGAAAGGATAGACTGGGATGATGCGCTCGAAAAAGTCGCGTCCCATGAAAATCATGGGCCCGACAATGCCATCGCTGTCGTAGTGGATCTTGGCGGCGCTCTGGAAGATTTCCTGCATCGTCCCGGCGGAACCCGGGGTAAAGATGATACCGCCCAGGGTGACCGAAAGGATCATGTCCTCCCGCACACTGTTGGTAAAGAATTTGGCAATATGGGTCGCGAAGGGAGTCGAAGGCTCGTGGCCGTAGAGCCAGGTCGGAATGGAGAGACTTTCAAAGCTGTCCTGCGGATACTTCTCCATTACGGCATACGCGCTCTCCAGCCATTTGTAGGGATCCTTTTCCTTGCCTTGGATCAAGATGTCGATGGCGTCCTCGACTTCCTCGGCACTCCGGCCCGCCATCCAGGCGCCCAGATGGGTCGCTTCCATGGCGCCCGGGCCTCCGCCGGAGACCATCAGTTTCCCCTTCTCCGTCAGGCGCTTGCTGATCTGCACGATCTTGGCAAATCCCTCGTCGGCGCGCTTCAAGCCGTGGCCGCCCATGATCCCGATGACGTCCTGCGGCTGATATCTCCGCAAGACATCCCGCATTGCGTCATAAATGGAATGATCGTGCAGCGTCCGAGCCAGCATGATCCGCATGTCGTCGGCATGTTCCCCGGCCTCCCGATAATCGGCATAGACCTGGGCATCGAACGTGCGCGAAAAGCTTTCCGGATCGCCCGGGACGAAGCCGTCATACAGGCTCTTGGCCGTGTAGAGATTGGCGTTGAATGCATGGAAACGCATTCCCATCCGCGGCAACACCAGACAGTCTCGCATCTGCTTATCCTGGCCGGGACAAAGCTCACACCCGAAGAAACAACAATCCACAAAGATGTGTCCCAGGGCATATTCCGGAACATCGTTGAAGTTGATATACTGGAAGGCGTAGTGACCGATGAGTCCGGTCCCTTCTTCCGGGGCCGGGAGATCAGCGATGCTGTTGATTTGCAGATAGGGATAGCTTTTCATGTACTGTTTGATTTGACGGAATCAAATGTAAGGATTATTTGACACTTTGCCAAGCATTAAAAAGGCCGGAGCCCAGTTTGAACCGGGCCCCGGCTGCTTTCAATAGCCTTGCGGGAGTTCTAGTCGATCTCTTCGACAACGGGGGAATCCGGAGCATTGCGCATGACGGATGCGATGCCCTGCTTCATCGTACGCTCGGAAGCATACATCTGGCTGGAACCGATGACCTGGCCGTTGGTGGCTTTGAGGTTGAAGAAAGGCTTGCCGTTCTTGGCGACCTTGCCCTCATAGCGCTCTGCGACGGGGCCGTTCTTGCGGACGGACTCGATGCCGTGCAGGCAAGACTCCTTCTTGGTGTAGCCTTCGCTGGTG
>JAEEGL012209280.1_pt1 | contig 14279 bp, 10 predicted proteins | sample 9134231 | NCBI WGS metagenome assembly JAEEGL01 (sample SAMN16246548, study PRJNA631951) | gut metagenome | biome: gut microbiome; feature: rumen; material: fiber-attached | host: Bos | place: Iran: Karaj | collected 2018-10 | reverse complement strand
GCAGTATGGCCGTGCATTCACAGCGGCAGACTATCATGTGCTCAACCAGCTTTATCCCGTGCGAGGCAAGCGCCTGTTTCAGATCGTCGGTGGCGATGACGTCCGAAACGGAGGGCGCCGACAGGCCGGAGGGATGGTTGTGCGCTATCAGCACCCTTTTCACCCCGTGTTCGCAGGCGTCTGCGACTATCGCCGCGATCGGCAGCTCGGCCGAATCCATGGTGCCGTAAACTATTTTGGTACAGTCCAGAACGAAACCGTCGGGATCGAGGAACGCCTGCATCACGGTCTCCTCCACGGGATCGCCCATTACCCTGCAGCAGAATTCCGCGGCCTGGAGCAGATTCTGAAGCTGCACGCGGTCTGTTTTTTTGAAGTTGAGCGGCTTTGTGCGGATATCGTTTATCAGCTTGATGTGAGAGACGGTGTTTTCGCTCAGCCCAAATCCGTTCGCAAGCGTTTCATTCGACGCCGAAAACACGTTTTCGAGCGAGCCGAGTTTTTCTATGAGCCTGCGCGCCGTGCCGTTAACGTCACGCCGGGGTATCGAATAGGTCAGTATAAGCTCCAGCACTTCCCTTTCATCCATGGACTCAAAGCCCTTTGCCCGGTAGCGTTCCCTTATGCGTTTGCGGTGGCCCCGATGAAGCTCGGGCGGTTTCCTTTCCATTGGGCGATTCTCCTTTAACGCTGTAATTATATCATATAAAGTCGCCCGTGTGAATCATTTTTTGTCCGAATATGAATAGAAATAATAAAAAACCTTGACGATGGAGGTCCCGAATGAGAAAGAGGATGATCATTTTATTGCTGGCGCTGATGCTGTGCATTGCGGGCTGCGCGGATAAGAAGGGGGCCGGCGCGGCCGCGCCTTCGGAGGAGCCGATCTGCGAAGCGCCCTCGGAAGCGGCCGCTTACTGCCGCGTCACGGTGCATTACGTATCCGACGAGGGCTTTATAGTGCCCGTGACAAAGCTGATCCCCCGCGAGGAGGGCATTGCAAAAGCCTGCCTTTCATACATGATATCCACGCCCGAAAACGTTTCGGCGGCAAGGGAGCTGGGGCTTTACCCCTCCATTCCCGACGGAGCGCGCCTGAGCCTTTCCATTGCGGACGGGAACGCGCTTGCGGATATAGGCGGCATGAGCGCGCTTCCCTCAAGGGAGGCCGAGCTTGCCATGATAGAATCGGTGGTGAATACTCTGACCGGCTTTCCCACGATCAACACGGTGACCATCACGCGGGACGGGCGCGGCGGCACGCTGGAAAACGGAACCGAGCTGCCCGTAAGGCAGAAGGCTTATGCGCTCAATCCCGAGGACGGCGAGCTTGCGGCTTCGGCCGGCGGCGAATCTCTTACGCTGTATTTTCCCAATTCAAGCGGCGCTCTGACGGTTCCCGTAACAAGGATCGCCGGCGGAAGGAGCCTGTATTCGCTGGCGTCCGCGCTGGTTGGCGGCCCGGCGTCGAAGGGACTGCTCGGCTGCTTTCCCGAAGGCACGCTCCTTTTGGGGGCAACGCTTGAAAACGGCGTCGTCACGGTGAATCTTTCCGATGATTTCAGGCGGGTATCCGAAACCGAGGGGCTGTTCACGCTATGTCACAGGACCACGTGGCTGACGCTGAAGGAGGGCTTTGATTTCGACCGGCTGAAATTTCAGGTGAACGGGCTGGATTACGCTCCCGAGGAGGTCTCCGCGCCGTATGAAATAAACGCCCCGGCGCGCTGACCGGGGCCGCATATCATTTCAATACAAGCCCTACCGGGCAGTGATCGCTTCCCATGATCTCCTTATAGATCAGCGCGTCGTCCACACGCTCCATAAGGCGGCGCGAAACGAGGAAGTAATCTATACGCCAGCCAACGTCCTTTTCCCTGGCCTTGAACATATAGCTCCACCAGGTATAGGCGGCCCTTTCGGGATAGACCTCGCGGAAGGAATCGGCAAAGCCGGACGCCAAAAGCTCGGTCATCTTCTGCCGTTCCTCGTCGGTAAAGCCCGCGTTTTGGCGGTTGGTCTTGGCGTTTTTAAGGTCTATCTCCTCATGCGCCACGTTCATATCGCCGCACACGATAACGGGCTTGACCCGGTCGAGCTTCAAAAGATATCCGCGGAAGGCGTCCTCCCAGCGGCATCGGTATTCAAGCCTTGTAAGCTCGCGCTGAGCGTTGGGCGTGTAGACGGTGACGAAATAATATCCGCCCATATCAAGGGTGATCACCCTGCCCTCGGTCTCGAATTCCTCATCGCCGCCCATGCCGTAAAATACGGAAAGCGGCTCCTGTTTGGTGAACACGGCCGTGCCGGAATAGCCCTTCTTTTGGGCGTAATTCCAATATGCGTGATAGCCGTCGGGCGCGAAATCTATCTGCCCCTCCTGCAGCTTGGTCTCCTGCAGGGCGAATACGTCCGCGTCCTCGGCGGCAAAGAATTCCGCAAAGCCCTTGCCCATGCAGGCCCGCAGGCCGTTTACGTTCCATGAAATCAGCTTCATAACGACCTCTTATCAGTTATAAAACGTGTTGCCGCCGATGAATTCCCTGAGTATCGAGGTGGGCGGTATCTCGTCCTCGACGTTGGCCTCGAGGAAATAGTTGAGATACTTGACTATCGCGCGCGCCATGCAGTAATACTCGCTCTCGGGCGGCACGGTGAGAAGCAGCGGATAGACGTGACGCTTCATGATCGCGGGCTCGTAATGGAGCACGGTGTTGAGTATGATATCCGCCTCCTCCTGGAAGGGGAATATCCAGCGGGATTCGCCTCTTCTGACGCTTGCCCACATCGAAAGCGTGCGCTCCATGGAGGCGCCCCTCGTTTCGTAATCGCGCACGAGGCGGCGGAGTATCCTAAGGTCGGTGGTGCGGACGCGGTTATGATCGTCAAGATTTATCGTGGTCAGCGCCGAAACGTACACCTTGAAAACGCGGCTCTTGTCGATCTCGTCGCCGAGCATGCGCGGATTAAGGCCGTGTATGCCCTCGATTATCATAAGCTGATCGGGGCCGCAGCGCATCACGTGCCCGCGGTCCTTGGGCTTTTGATCGATGAAATCGAATACGGGCGTTTCGACCTCCTCACCCGCCATCAGCAGCTTGAGATCGTGATTGAAGCGCTTTATGTCAAGCGCCTCTATATGCTCGAAGTCGAGCTCGCCCTTCTCATCGCGCGGGCAGAACTGCCTGTCGCAATAGTAATTATCGAGCGAGATCATTATGGGATCAAGGCCCTCAGCCCGCAGCTGAGTCGCTATGCGGTTGGCCGACGTGGTCTTGCCCGAAGAGGAGGGCCCCGCCAGCATCACGGCCTTGGCGCCGTGCGCTATTATCGCGTCGGCGGTCCTGGCAAACATCTTTTCATGCAGCGCCTCGTTCACGCGGATCAGCTCGCGCACGGAGCCGTTTTCAACGCGCGTGTTCAGCTCGTTGGCGGTGGAGCAGGTCATTATGCGGCCCCATTCGTCGCTCCGTTTGAAAACCGCCGCCATCTTGGGATTGGGCACGTATGCGATCGGCTCCAAAGGCGCTTCGCGTTTGGGGCGCAGCATCACCAGCCCGCGCTCGAGATAGTGCAGATCGAAAAGCGAAACATAGCCCGTTGAGGGCGCGGTCTCGCCGTAATAATAATCGATGTATTCGCTGTAATCCGGGCAGCGGTAGACGTCAAAATAGCTGAACCGGCGCCATTTGAGCAGCTGTGATTTATCGTGCTGACCGTCCCTTTCAAAGGCGGCGGTGGCCTCGGCAATGCTCATGCGCTTTCTTAAAAGCTTGAAATCCGCCTCGATCACGCGGCGCATCTCGTCCTTAAGCACGAGCATATCCGCTTCGGAAAAGGCCGGCTCCTTGTCGATGGTCATATACACGCCCTCGCCCAGCGAATAGCGCACGAACACGCGCGCCTCGGGGAAAAGCTTTCGCATGCACATTATGAGCACGAACTGCAGCGTGCGCTCATATACCTTGACTCCCTCCTCCTCGCGGTAATAAACGAGGTCTATATCCGCCTCGTGCATGGGGGTGTAGGCAAGATTGAATATCTCGCCGCCTATGCGCGCGGCAAGGGGACGGTCGGAAAGATCCTTCCCCGCAAGCCTCTTTGCCTCGATAAGCTCGAGTATGGTTTGACCCAGGGTCATCTCCGAGGGCATTTTTTCGATTGTGATCGTCATACGCGGCCTCCAAAAAGCTGATTGTCGTTTAATATTATATAATACTCCGCCGATTCTTGCAAGCATAAAAAAGAGCCGCTCCCCGAAGGGGGCAGCCCCAGGCCGCCGACAGAGCCCCGACAGAGATATTAAGCGACCAACGGGAGCCGCGCGGGTCAGCGCGTCCGCGGCGCGATAGCCGCGGAACCACGATAAATCAAGCTTTTTTACCGCTCCCGCGAGACATATCCCCGAAACTGACCTGCTCGGCAGCTTCGGGGATTGCATTTACAATTGGGTTTTAAAAAATCAACTGTTCCCAACTAATGGGTTTGTCAGTAATCTGAGGCCGCTCCCCGAAGGAAGCGGCCCGCAGTCATTCAAGCATCAGAAGTGACTGATTATGCCAAGGGCATAGCGCAGTATCAGCAGCGCGTCGGTGGTGTCGATAATGGAGTTGCCGTCAACGTTTGCGCGCTCACGCCAATCGGCGGGCATATCGATGATGCCCAGCGCATAGCGCAGAGCGTAGAGCGCGTCGGTGGTATCGACTATTCCGTTGCCGTCGACGTCGCCAAGCAGGCCGCCGGAGCCGTTCCTGATGACCTCTACGCAATCGAGCTTGGCGCAGTCAAATAAGGCGTCGAAGCTGCCGTCCTTGTGGTAGCGCCACTCGAAGGTGTAGTTGCCGTCGGAAGGCGCGGTCCAGGTATACCAATCCCAGCCATAGTTGCCGTTCTTATAGAATTCCCGGCCGCCGTTTACGGTGAATTCGAGGTAATCGTACATCCAGTTGGAGCTTCCCTCGCTGCTGACGAAATACTGGAACTTGAGCTTATCGCCCGCGTTCATATGCACGGTGGTCTTGATCGCGGAATCGGAGCTCGAAACCATGATATTGCCGGCGGTGGCTATATCGTCTTCATGCCACCAGTCGGAGAACCACGGAGTGGTGCCCGACACGTTCTCGAAGTGCAGATTGCCGCCTTCAACGTTAAGGCTGTTATCGAGCGAGTGTGTGCTCAATGCGGCGCCGTACAGATCGGCGTTGTCGATATAGACGTAGTCGTCCACGCCGACGTCATAGCTGTAATTGGGTCTCTCATACTTCCAGGTGAACTCATAGCGCCCGGAGGTGAACGCCGTGTATGTCACGCTGTGCCAGGTGCCGTTGTTGCCGCTTGCGCTGCTGCCGAACGACAAAATTTCGTATGAGTCATTCGCAGTCAGGCTCAGCGTGCTGCCGGTGAGCAGGGAAGTTTTGTACAGGAAGGATATCTTCTCGCCTGCCCTGAGCTTGACGGCTGTGGTCATATAAGCGTTGGTCGCGCCAATGCCGTTGCCGCCGCAGCTTGCGGGCATTGCCACCCAGTCGGCGCCGGAACAATAGGGAACGAACGCGTCATAATCCTCACCTGTAGTGAAGTGCATATCGTCACCGTGGATCTCGTTCAAGACCTCGTCAAGCGTGGGAATATCGCCGTGGGTGATATCGACGTAAGCCACCATGCCGACGTCGTGTATGCTGTCCATCGTCTCATCCTTGATGAATTCCCATTCGAACGTATACGAGCCCGCGGAGCTGATGGTAAGGGTATAATCCTCCCAGCCTTCGGTGTCGCTGCTTGAGAACACCTGTTCGCCCGATACGGGGCCGTCCCAATGGAAGTGGATCTTGTCGTCGGCCTCGGCCTGTCCCCAGTAAGAGAAGGATATCGTGTCGCCCGGATTCAGCCGGACCGGATTGGTGTACATAACCGACGAGGTATTCTCGAAATATTTGTTGCAGGAACGCGCCCATCTGCTGTTCGCGCCGGAATAGACGGGCCTGAATTCGTCGATGCCGATGAGGCCGGAATTGGTGTAGAAAATAAGCTCCTCATCGGTGCCTCCGGCGTTCAGAACGTCGGTCAGCGTCAGCGAGTTGTTGAAGGTGCCCGTGTAGCAGATCTGATCCACGATCGCCATATCATAGCCGCGGCTGCTGCTGCTGTCCTTATGATATTCCCATTTCAGGGTGTAATTGCCCCTGGCGGGCGCCGTGTAAGTGTACTTGCCCCACTCAAACGTGTTCCAGCCGCTGAACGAGGTAACGGCGGTGGCGTTCGAATAGAACGTGAGTTTGTCATATGTGCTTTCGCTGCTGATCTTATACCAGAACGAAACCGTTTCGCCGGCGTCCATGTTGAGGTTGGTCTCGATCACGGCGTCGCTGCTGTTCATATAACGGTTGTTCGCGCAGACGTATGCGTCGTTCCCGCCGGGGTTCATTGCGGGCACGAAGCCTCCGGCTCCGGCCGGCGTGTTGAATACAAGGGTGGAATCGCTGTCTTCATCGTTGAGCGTGTCATAATAGAACCATGCTCTTTCATAGCCTTCGTTCAGCGATTCTACAAATACGTTGTCTATGCAGAGCGTGTCCGCTCCGGAATCGGTGGAGCCGTCCTTCTGATAGACCCATCTTGCCGTATGCATGCCTTCTCCGGTCACGACGTACTCCGCGCCGTACCATGAATAATCGTCCGTTCCGCTCTTGGTAAGCATCAGCACGTCGTCAATGTAGAATGTGAACGTATCATAATCCCGTTCCGAGGATATCGCATATTGGAATTTCAGCTTTGAAGAGGGCGTTCCGGCAAACGCGCCGCCTATGTAGAATTTTGCCTCCATTATGCTGGTGGTGTTTGCATGGCCGCCGTTGGTGCTCTTCATATACAGCGGCTGATAAGACGAGGGGCCGACAACGGGCACGAAATTGTAGTTGCCGCTGTTGAAGGTGAGCTTTGCAAACGCGCCTGTGTTGCCGTTGGGCGAAAGCGCGGCGCGGTAACAATAGGTGTCGTAATGCCTGGAATAGGTGATATCGCGTATGCGGATGCAGTCGGCGCCGGTATCCACGGAAGTATCCTTGGTGTATCTCCACGTGAAGGTGTAGGTGCCCGAGTAAAGGCAGTTGTAGCTGAAATCCTTCCAGCCGTTGGACGATCCGGAAAGCGTCAGCAGGGAATCCGCCTCGCCGTTCTTTGTGAAGGTGAACCTGAATACGTCATGGGTCTGCTCGGTCTCGTACCAGTATTGGAACGAGATAGTCTCGCCCTGACTCATGTAGAATTCCTGAGTGGTGAGCCTTGCCTCTGCGCCGGCTTGCCCCGCGATGTTGGACTGAACGTAATTTAACGTGCTGCCCTCCACCGCGGTCATATTGCTGGTGGTGTAGGTCAAATAAGTCGACGCGTTGTTGGCTGCATCGAATATGGTCACCTGCGCGTCCATATTCCCCTTTTCGGGAATGTCTTCGTTTGCCGTTTCGACCGGACCGAGAGCCGCTCCCTCCTCGGGAAGCTTCTCGCTCTCCGCGAAAATCGAACCGGGCAGCAGCACCGCAAGCATCAACACCGCAAGCAGCGCCGCGAACAGTTTCCTGAGTTTCATAGTAACGCCTCCTTATATAATAAAATTTGTCAAAGGGTATATTATAATTGTAACCGAACGGTAAAGCTTTTGCAATACCTATTTCACGTTTTTTTAAAGAAAAATATATCGCTTCGGCGCATTATGCGTCTTGCGGCATTGACCGCGCGGCGCTTATGCATTATAATTGGATCATGAAAAAGCCCGGAGGATTCGGAATGAAAAGACTGATATGCCTGTTGATCGCGGCGGCGCTCGCACTGCCGCTTGCCGCCTTCAAATTTCCCGAGGAGCATTTGCTTTGCAGGCTGCTGGGGCTTGGCGAGCTGCCGGAATCGCCCGAGTTCGCCTCGGTGTGGGACTGCGTTCCGGGGCTGATGGGCTCGCTTGACGACGAGGTGGAAAAGGCCGGAGTGACCGCCTATCCCGAAGCGATCGCATTCGACCGCGCGATGCGCGCGTATCCCGCCGAGCTTCCCCTCACCGAAGAAAGCTTCGATAAAGCCGCGTCCTCCCCCGTCACCCTTTGGCGGGTGCCCATCGCGCGTGAAAAGGGCTTTGTTTACGCCACCTTCCGCCTTGAGGAGGGCGAGCCCGTGACCTATGAGACCGGCGCTTCCGATTCGTTCGATTCGGGCGTTCGCGTAAGCTACGTTTTCGAAGGCGGCGAGCTTGACAGGGCCGTTGAGGAAAGCGGCCTTAAGCCCTCCGAGGCCCGCATACTCTCATTTGACGAGCTTAAAGCGGATATGATCGTGTTCCGCGCGGACGGTCGGCTTTACGCGATACCCTATTTCGAAAATCCCCCGGACGGCGTTGAGAACAAGCGCGTGATCCCCTTCGGCTCGCTCATACTCGCCGTCAGCAGGGCGGTCGAGGAGACCGAGATACCCTATCCGCTTGGCGCGTATCTGCCCGACACTCCCGATTACGAGGGCGCGCGCGGCTTTGACGGGGAGATGCGCAGGCAGGCGGATTCCCTTGCCGACGCGCTTACCGTGATACCCGCCAGGATACGCTACGGGCATGCGGCGCAGGTGTTCCTTATCGAAAAGCTCGGCTCCTATGCCGATATCGAGGCGGCCCGCACAAGCGGAGAATACCTTTGGAAGATACCCGTGGTGAGCGAGGGCCAGCACATAGTCAGCAGTCTTCGCGCAAAGGACGGCAGACTTACGGGCTGCAGCACCGAGGCCGGCTCCGCGAAAAGCTCGGGCCAGACGGCCTATATATTCGACCGCTCGCTCGTTGAAAACGCCATTGCCGAAAGCGGCCTTGACGCCGGGGACGTCATAGTTTGCAGCGTGCCGTCGGCCTTCGTCGATTTCGTCAGCTTCAAAGCCGGCGGCGGGGATTACGTCATACCCTTTGCCGCGCGTCCCGATTTCTGGGATCTTGAAAACGGCAGGGTGTATGAGCTTGACGAAATGATACCCGAGGTGGAAAAGCTCATCGCAAATTCCGATCCCTTCGGCGGCGCTTCGGGCGTTTCACCCCTGTGGCTGATCGCGGGCGCGGCGGCGCTTGCGGCTGCGATCACGCTCGTTGTGATATGGCTTCGCAGGCGGGCCGGGATGAAACGATAAAATATACCGGCGCCCCCCTTGAAAAAGAAGGGGCTTTTGATTATAATAGACGCGAAAAACAGAATCTTCTCCGCTGGGCGCGCCCTTAAAACGGGCTGAGATCGAGCCTTTGAACCTGTTGGGATAATCCCCGCGTAGGGAAGCGGTACGGAAAATAAAAGCTTTTCGCCTTCCGCACCGTGATGCGGAAGGTTTTGTTTTGGGAGGAAATATGTTTAAAAAACTGTTGGCTCTGCTCATGGCCGCGCTCCTTGTGGGAGCGATGTTCATCTGCGCCGCAGGCGTCTGCGCCGAATCCGCGGCCGCAGCCCCGGATCCCGATTCCTCGGTTTCTTCCGACGACGCCCCCGCGGATAACGCGGTCGCCGACGATCCCGATCCCAAATCCGAAGCGGGCGAGGCGCCCGAAGGCGAAATAACGACCGTCGGCGCGGCCGATGACGCCGTGACCACGGGCGAAAGCGCCGAGACCACCGGCGAGAGCGCCGAGGCCGAAGAGGAGCCGGGCATTGAATTCGTGCTCTTCGAGAAGCTCAAGAAGGTCGACACAAAGGGCTGGATCATGTTCGGCGCGGCGCTGGTGCTGGTCACCGCCATGATCGTGTTCCTTGCCACCCGCAGGAAGAGCCCCGTCGATCAGACCGCCGGCACGGCCAAGCTCAGCACGACTTTGATACTCTGCCAGGGCGCGCTGTGCATCGCGATGAGCTTTGTGCTGAGCTATATCAAGCTGTTCTCCATGCCCGCGGGCGGTTCCGTAACGCTTGCCAGCATGCTTCCCCTCATGGTGTTCGCCAACCGTCACGGCCTTAAATGGGGCCTTTTCGCGGGCCTTATATACGGTCTGCTCCAGTTCGTGCAGAAGCCCGAGATCTATCATTGGGTCGACGTGATACTCGAGTATCCCGTGGCGTTCATGCTGATCGGCCTGGGCGGCCTTACCAAGGGCGTGCGCAATCTGCCCTTCTCGGTGCTGATCGGCGGCACGGCAAGGTTCCTCGCGCACTTTGCCGCGGGCGTTGTGTTCTTCGGCGAATACGTCATGATCGGGCAGGACGCCGCGCAGGGCGTTTCCTTCGGTCAGATGATATGGCCCAATGTCGTCGCCTCCTTCCTTTACAACGCCCCCTATATGTTTGCCGATATCGCGATCTGCTTCGTGATCTCGCTGCTGCCTCCGTTCAGGAACGCGATAAAGAGGGCCCTGAAATACTGAGTTCGATATAATTCCTTCGCCGTGTATGCACACGGCGATTTTTTTCTTTTCTTTTTGGCGCGGGCGTGTTATCATATGATCAGGAAAGAAGGTGATATCGCATATGATCGGATTAACAGGCGGTATTGCATCGGGCAAAAGCACGGTAACGGCCAGGCTCAAATCGCTTGGCGCCTTCGTTGCCGACGCGGATGAGATCTCGCGCGAGGTGATGGCCTCGGACGAGGTGCTGCGCCGCATACGCGAGGAATTCGGAAGCGGCGTGTTCCGCGAGGACGGCACGCTTGCCCGCGACAGGCTTGCGCAGAAGGTGTTTTCATCCAAGGAGCGCGTTGCGGCGCTGGACAGGATCACCCATCCGCTCATAGCAAAGCGGCTGATCGAGGTTGCCGAGGAGGCGCAGCACACGGGGCTTTATCCCCTTGTGTTCGTCGACGCGGCCCTGCTTATAGAATCGGGCTTCTATCGCATCTGCAACAGGGTGTGGCTCGTCACGGCGAATACGGGCCTCAGGATCAGGCGCATAATACTGCGCGACGGCCTGTCCTACGAGGCGGCGGCAAAGCGCATCGCAAGCCAGACGACCGACGAGGAAAAGCTGCCCTATGCCTCTGTTGTGATCGAAAACAACGGCAGCCTTGAGGAGCTGATCGAAAAGACCGACGCGGCGTTCCGCTCGGAGCTGCTGCTGCGCAATCTTTCAAGGTATGAGAATTCGCCCGATAACGACACCTATATCAAAGAACTGATGGGGAATTATGGCGAGGATGAATAAAAGGCGCATGTGGCCGGTCGTTTTTGCGGCGATTGCGGCGCTGCTGGTTTTGTGCGGCCTTATATTCGGCGGGCGCATTGCCGGCTCGGTTAAAAAAAGGCTTTACACCGTGAAATATTCCGACGAGATATGCGCCGCCGCCGACGCGCACGGGCTGCCGCGGGCGCTGGTCTGCGCCGTCGTCAGGACCGAGAGCGGCTTCGATCCCGCCGCCGTTTCGGGCGTCGGCGCGGTGGGGCTGATGCAGGTTATGCCCTCCACCGCCGAGTGGATCGATTACCGAAGGGGCACTTCGCTTCCCGAAAACGGGCTGTACGATCCCGAAACCAACCTCGATTACGGGTGCTGGCTGCTCAGCTACCTGCTTGACCGCTACGGCGGGAACGAGCGGCACGCGCTTATCGCTTATAACGCCGGCTTCGGCAGGGCGGATGAATGGCTTAAAGATCCCGCGCTCCTCGATGAAAACGGCGAGATAGCCGAGATACCCTATCCCGAGACGCGCAGTTACGTGAGCAAGGTGCTCGAAGCCGAAAAGACCTATGGAGAGCTGTATGAAGAATTCGCAAAAGGCAAATAAGCCTGCGCTTCGCCTGATCGCGGCGGGGCTTTGTTTGCTGATGCTTGCGCCGGGCTGTTCGCGCGGCAGGCCCCGCGACGCCGAATCGCAGGATACCCCCGTCCCCTCCGCTTCGCCTGCCGTGACCGACGAGCCTCGTCAGGGCGGCACGCTCAGGCTTGCCATGCCCGTCAACGCGCCAAGCAGCGATCCCCTGCAGGTCACCACCGAGGAGATGCTGAACCTTTTCTCGCTCGTTTACGACACGCTGCTGACCGTTTCGCCCTCGGGCGAGCTGGAGCCCTGCCTGTGCGAGAGCTGGTCGAGCGAAGGCCCCGGCGTGTGGCTGCTGAAGCTGCGCGAGGGCGTTAAGTGGCACGACGGCAGGGAGCTGTGGTCGGGCGACGTGGTGAACACCTATGAGGCCCTGTGCGAGCTGGAGGAAAGCTATTACAAGCCCTGCCTGGATCACATAATCAGCATAGAGACCGAAACCATCAAATCGCTTCGGGTGCGCCTTGACACGGTGGGCATCATGGGGCTTTATTCGCTCACCTTCCCCATCCGCAAGAACAAGGCCCTTGTGGGCACGGGCGCTTACAGGCTGGATTCCATCACGGACGAGCAGATAGTGCTTAAGGTCAACGAGAATTGGTGGAACAAGCGCCCCTATATCGACCGCGTGGTGTTCTCGGAAAGGGATTCCAATTCCACCGCCCTCGCCTCGTACGAGGCCGGGCAGCTGAATATGGCGCCCACCGACGTGCTCACCGCCGGAAAATATTCCAAGGCGGGCGAAACCAACGTGCTTGACGTTATGACGCAGGATATGGAGGCGCTGCTGTTCAACAGCGGCAGCCGCGTCTTTTCCGAAAGGAACGTGCGCCTTGCGGTGGCTCACGGCATAAACCGCAGCAGGATAATCACCAACGTTTACAGCAACCGCGCGCGCGCGGCGGACGTGCCGATCCCGCCCGACAGCTGGCTTTACGACAGCCGCAGCGCGATACTCAATTACGACGCGCAGGCGGCGGCTTCCCTTTTGAACGAGGCGGGCTACACGGTGTTTTCAAGCGACGGGACCACGCTTAGAAAGCCCGCCGGCAGCGAGCTTGCGGTAAGGCTTTTGACCAGCGCCACCACCGAAAACACGGTGCGCAGCGAAGCCGCGGCGCTGATCGCCTCTCAGCTTGCCGAGCTGGGCTTTAAGGTGGAGGTGGTGACCGCCGCTCACAGCCTGGGCGATCCCGAAAGCGAATTCGTGAACGCGCTTAAGGCGGGCGATTGGGATATGGCCCTGGTCGGGTTCAATCTGTCGCTCGGGAGCGACCTTTCAAGCTACGTCGATCCGGGCGGCGCGAACAATTACGGGGCCGTAAACGATCCCGAGCTTTCACGCTGCGTGCTCAAGATGAACGTTGCCGACAGCGAGGAAAGCCTTCGCGAGGCGGCTTACGGCTTCCAGAGCTATTTCGTTGAGAACGTGCCCTTCCTCACCCTGTATTTCAGGCTGAACAGCATAATATTCTCCGCCGATATCGAGGGCGTGTTCGGCGCAAGGGAGCCCCTGCTCTTTGCGGACGAGAAGAACTGGTATTTCAGATAAAAGGAATATAGAAACAGAAAGGGAACGGTGCTCGTTCCCTTTCTGTTATTCTGATTTGATATGGAATTTAGGAGGTTTCCATGAAAGACTCTGCTTGCATATATAGGATATCATATGCATAAAGCCCCGTCAATGCGGAAAACGGCCTAAATTATTAACAAATTATTAACATTTCAATAATCGGCCATCAGCGAGGCGCATACCGAGCGCTCGAGCGTTTCGATATGCTCCGAAAAATCGCTGTCGTCGGCGTCGAGTATTATGGAGGCTCCGTACATAAGCGACCTTACCGTGAATATATGCTCCCTCAATTCCTCTCTCGACATGCCGCGCTTGCGCTTCATCATTATGAAAAGCCTTGCAAGCGGCATACTGACGCCCACTATGTGCGACGTGAGGGGCGTTTCCCTGCCGCTGTCGCTGAGCATCAGTATGGACTTGAAATGCGGGTTCTCGCACAGGAAAATCACGTAATCCTTTGCATATGCGGCAATGGTGCTTTCAACGGTGCTGCCAAGGCGCAGGTTTTCACGCACGCGCTGATCCCATTTTTCGACAATGTAATCGATCATGGCAAGGAAAAGATCTTCTTTTCCGTTGAAATGCTTATACGGAGCCGCGCAGGATACTCCGCATTCGGATGCGACGCGGCGGAGCGAAAAGCCCTGCACGCCGTGCGCCCTTATCTCCTCCATGCCCTTTAATATCAGTCTCTCTCTTGTGTTGCTTGTCCTCACTTATTTATCCCGCCTTTTCATATCTTGTTCGTCAACCGTGCATATTATAACACCCGGGCGCGCGTTTGTAAATAAGGCGCCGCGATATGTCGGTATATTTCAATATTCCCGTTGACAAGCATCATAACGTCCCATATAATAGTAATCGTCTTATATAAGACAGTAAAATCAAAGGAGCCGACCGTGACTTTATCTGAAAAAGCAAAGCTGCTTCGTTCATCGGTGCTGTTCCGCGG
>JAEEGL011874251.1_pt1 | contig 14279 bp, 14 predicted proteins | sample 9134231 | NCBI WGS metagenome assembly JAEEGL01 (sample SAMN16246548, study PRJNA631951) | gut metagenome | biome: gut microbiome; feature: rumen; material: fiber-attached | host: Bos | place: Iran: Karaj | collected 2018-10 | reverse complement strand
CGTCATGCAGATGTTCCCTTCGGAGCATTATGGCATCATTGCTTCTTCGCACGGAACTGGCTGGATCCCAGGAGGATACACTTCCGACAGCGAGTCCTCTAGCGTCCGCGAACGTGTCCCTGAACCAGACCCTTCGTGGCCTTTGACCAAGGCTTTTTGCAACCAATACTCCCGTGTCGGATCGAGTACTCAGGTACAGTGGATGGAGTTCTCTGAGTTCGTGGATGCCCTTCCGATGAAGTTGGATTATCTGATTCTTGACGCCTGCCTGATGGGGACGGTTGAGATTGCATATGACCTCAAGGATATCTGCAAATACCTGGTCTTCTCTCCGACTGAAGTGATGGAGTACGGCATGATCTACAAGACGCTCTCCTGGGACATGCTCAGCGGCAAGGAAGCTGACCTGCGTACATATTGCGAGGAGTTTTATGACTATTACTTCAATCTGTCCAGCAGCCCTTACGGGACCATTACCCTGGTCGATTGCTCGAAGATCGAGGCCCTCGCAGAGGCTTTCGCTCCCATCGTGGACGCGCATCGTGACGTAATTGGTATTCGCCAGCTCACGACCGCCCAGCGTTACTATTACCCTTCTAGCAAGCTCCGTTTTTTCTACGACCTGCGGGACTTTGCCGAGAAGATGGACGCCACCCCTGCTGAGATGGCCCGGCTGGATGCCGTCCTCGCGGACTGCGTCCTCTACCACGCTGAGACTCCCACTTTCTTCAATCTCTCCCTCGAGCGCTGCTGCGGCTTGTCGGTCTACATCCCCGATCCGCTCCGCAAGCGCCTGAACGCCTTCTATCAGGACCTTTTGTGGAATAAGAAGGTTCGGCTGGTGGAGTAAGATAGTTTTTTCTAGTCATTCCGGACTTGATCCGGAATCTCCTTGCAAAAGCCATTAATTCTGAGTATATTTGTCTATTCATACCGTCCTGGATTGGACGGCGTGAAACAAGGATTGCAGCACCGGCTCTTGGATAGGAGCGCGGCTGTCGTGCGGGACGTTCCCGCCAATCCGAAATTCTGCTCGGCGCTCCTCCCCCGGAGGGCCGGGGAGTAGGAGAAATGTCCTCCACCGTGAATATCTCAATTATCGAACCATCCCCCCCGGGACTCCACTGGTACGCCCTTAAGGTCTTCTACAACCGCGTGGTGTATCTCAAATCTCTGCTCGAGCCGGAAGGCGTCGAGACCTACGTGCCGTACCACACCATCGAGCAGTATGAGAGTGGGCACTTGGCCTATGCCGAGGTGCAGCTCATTCCGTCGCTCATGTTCGTGCGGTGCTCGGAGTCGTGGCTGGTGGCGTTCAAGCGCGACCACAACGATGCGTTCATGTACTACACGGATCCCGAGACCCGCAAGCCGGGCGTGATTCGCGACGTGGAGATGCGCTCCTTCATCCTCGTGACCTCGGCCGATGCCGGTCGTAACGTGCGGTACTTCGGCGCTGATGCGCCCGAGTACCACACCGGCGACCGAGTGCGCGTCATCGATGGCATCTACAAGGGTGCCGAAGGCTACATCAAGCGGATCAAAAAAGACCGCAAACTCATCGTCACCGTGACCGGTGTCGCCGTCGTCGCAGTGAGCTACATCCATCCTGATTTTCTGGAGAAGATAGATTAAACGTCATTCCGGATCCTTTTTAGTCATTCCGGACTCGATCCGGAATCCCACACCTCTTAGTCATTCCGGGCTTGACCCGGAATCTCAGAACAACATGTCAAGTTTAATCCGAAGATTGTCCCTTCTCATCATGCTAAGCCTGTGCAGTGCAGGTTTAGCACATGCGCAGTTCGCTGATTGTAGCACAGGCCTGCTGCAGATGCCCACGGCAGAGATGCAGCCGGACCCCACATTTATGATCACGAACAACTTCTTGAACAAGCACTCCCTACCAAGTTGGACCTACAATACGTTCCAATACGGCTTTGCTATCTCAATGTGGGGACGAGTAGAGGTGGGGTATGTCTGTACGATCTTTAATGACCACTGGAAAGGAAGCCAGTCTAGGAAAGGTGTTTGGATGATAAACCAAGATCGTCACTTTACAGGACGAGTTCTGCTTCTGCGGGAAGGAGATGGATTTAACTGGATGCCGGCGCTGGTGTTCGGGATAAGTGATCCGACAACAGGTTCCGGAGATTCGGAATATCTTTCTCCAGGTGACGTGGACGGAACGGGGAATGGCTACTTCAACCGTAGATTCTTTATCCTGACTAAGCACTTCCAAACCCCCTGGGGCGAAGTCGGTGCGCACGCTGGATATCAGTTCAACCGGCGCAGGGACTATCCCATCAACGCTCCCTGCGCCGGCATGAACTGGCGTCCGGTGTGGCTACAGGTCAAGGGCGTTCTGGACGGCCTGAACTGCATCGTGGAATTCGACTCCCGGACAGTAAACCTGGGATTCATCGCCTCGGTCTGGGACAACCGTTTCGAAGCGATGTTCGATTTGCAAAATTTCCAGTGGGTCAGCTTTGGATTGCGTTATAAACTCCGGATCAAGAAATAGGCTGGGCACGAAGAGGATCTTGGTGACCGGCAGTGCCGGTTTATCGGAGGTGAGCCTGGTGATTTATGACTTGGAGCAATTTTCGAATGAGCGTGACCATATTCAAGCTATCATTGAAGAGAATTTCTGGTTGTTTAGAGAGCAGTATAATCTTGTTTCAGCGGATAAACCTTTTACTGCATCTTTGCTTGAGTATACCTATATTTTATATTATACTTAGATGGGCGAGCAGAAAAGGGGAACTTCACGGCTGAAGATGTGCGCCGCAGGCCTGATATCTTCATTAGCAGAGGACAGGCATTGCCTAAGTATTCTTACTCAACATTTCTGGAGGAAAACATAATAGTTGAGTTAAAGCGTCCATCGGTCGTGACAGGTAAAGAACAATACCGTCAGATTGAAGATTATAGGGATATCATCCTAAAAGAACCAAAGTTTCAGTTTCAAAGGAGGAAGTGGACATTCATAGTAGTAGGTAAAGAGGTTGATGATTTTATTAAGGGACAATACAAGAGTTTCTCTGATAAGAACCGGCCGTTATTGGTACAATATCAATAAAACTATGAGATCTATGCAATGACTTGGGATGATGTGTTTCTAACATTCCAGCACAGAGAAGAGTTCATTCTGGAGAAGCTGAATTTCGACAAGCAGGTACTTAACGATGAGATTGAGCAATATAAAAAGTCTGGGGCAGGCTCGGACGCATTGACTAAGGATATTCTTAACCTAAATACGAAATGACAATCAGGATGGATTGAAGGATAATATGGCAAACCATCAGATAATTGATCTATACCTCAAGGCTGTGGACTTGGCGAAGCAGAGGGAGGGACTTAGTAATCAGGATAAGATGATTCTGAATAAGTTCAAGATTCTTTTGCTGGGCGATGTTACCGACGATGTGGATAAGGAATATGCCCAGATTGGTAAGGTTAGGAAGACTACCGTCCGCAGGGTGCGTGAACTAGCTGAGAGCATATTCGAGGATTGGGTTCGTCGGAATGGGAAGATGATCGACGGTGAGCGTGAGAGGATTCTGGCAGAAGGAAAGAAGCGAGCGGATGCTACAGAGGAAGCCTTGCTCAAGGAATTGGAACTAGGTGGATTTGTAAGTGAAAACTAAAACACGCCCAACGGCCTTACGCGCAGCCGTGGGCGATGGGGCAGGGAGGAGCACCGCGCACTCCGAACGGCCCAGGCATAGGGGGCGGGGTTCCCGCTGGTCTCTCATAAGACAAAAGGTTCAATAACAGCGAGCCCGCTTCTTTTCAGTGAGTATAGAAATGTATAGTAGATATTAAGATTATCATAGCATCTAATAATATGTTTACAGCACAAGTTTATAAGGTTCAGATGGTATGCCTCAGTGGCATTATGGAAGAGATGTATGTTGTGCAGGAGGTGATTAGAAAATACAACCAAGAGAATGCGGAGCGTACAGGGAAAATGCTCCTGCTGCTGGCAGAAGATGCCCCAGCCAGCGATGCTGATGTGGTGATTGGTATTTTGGGGAATTATATGGTGAAGGTTCAGATTATTGAGGAGGCTGCAAATACTGGGAAGAAAGTATTGCTGTTCTTTAGCAAGTACCAAGACCCCGAGAATACTATCCCTGTGGAGAGGAAGGTGGTTGAGGTTTTTAAGAAGAAGATGGAGTTAAAGTGCGTTTGCTGTGAATTCAGTGGCAGGGCTGATTTCGCAGCGTCATTAGCAAAAACGATAGAGAACATAGATAGTATGTAGAACAATATACGGTACATTCTTTACGCGCAGCTGTTGCCGTTTGGGGTAGGGAGGGACTCGGCACACCCTGAACTGCCCAAGCTAAGGGGCGGAAATCCCGCTGGTCTCTCATAAGAAGTGCGTGAGCACAAAGGTTCAATTACAGTGGGCAGTCCCATAAGTGAAACGATTAATAATATATTAGATATAATGAAAGCTTTAATTTTAAATTCAGGTTTGGGTTCTCGGATGGGTGTCATCACCAACGAGCACCCCAAATGCATGACCGATATTTCATACAAGAACACAATCCTTAGCCGTCAACTGCGGCAGCTCGTGTCATTTGGAATCAAAGATGTGGTAATCACTACCGGATATTACGACCAGGTGCTGGTGGACTATTGTAATGCACTCCACCTGCCTCTGAACATTGAGTTTGTAAACAACCCGCTCTACGACAAGACCAACTATATCTATAGCATCTACTGCGCCAAGGAACAGTTGAAGCATGAGGACATCATCTTGATGCACGGTGATTTGGTATTCGAGAGCCTGGTGTTGGAGGTTGTGATTGATAGTCCTAACAGTTGCATGGCGGTGAGCAGCACCTTGCCCCTGCCCGAGAAGGATTTCAAGGCGGTCATTAAGGATGGACGCATCGAGAAAGTGGGCATTGAGTTCTTTGACAATGCCATGGCAGCACAGCCCCTGTATAAACTTAAGAAAGAGGACTGGAACGTCTGGTTGGAAAACATTGTGAAATTCTGCAAGCGCGACAACCGCAAGTGCTATGCAGAGAACGCCTTCAACGAGGTGAGCGACCAGTGCAAGATTTATCCTTGTGATGTGAAGAATATGCTCTGCGCTGAGATTGACACCCCAGAGGACCTTGAAATTGTCAGCAAGAAGGTGGCTGAAATCAATGAGCGCACGGTGTATATGTGCTTCAGCACGGAGTACATTCACAGCGGTCATATTGCCATCATCAACAAGGCTCGTCGTTTGGGCCGCCTGATTGTGGGTGTGCTGAGTGACGAGGCAGTGAGCAGTTTCAAACGCTATCCGCTGATTCCATTTGCAGAGCGAAAGGCTTTGTTTGAGAACTTGGCTGGTGTAGAGCGTGTGGTGACACAAGATGCTCTTTCCTACGTCAAGGTGTTGCGTGAACTGAAACCCGACTATGTGGTACACGGCAATGACTGGTGTGATGGTTTCCAGAAACCCATCCGTCAAGAAGTATGCGAAGTGCTGGCAGAGTATGGCGGCAAATTGGTGGAGTATCCATATAGCAATAGTCCGCAGTATAAAGAACTGGATGCTGCCCACCGTGCAGAAGCTGCTATGCCGGATGTCCGTCGTGGCCGTCTGCGCAAGCTTATCAATATGAAGGGACTTGTGACGGCTATGGAGGCTCATAGTGGTATCACCGGTCTGATTGTGGAGAAAACCACTGTACTTCAGGATGGAAAGACCTATCAGTTTGATGCCATGTGGGTAAGTTCGCTTTGCGACTCCACAGCCAAGGGTAAACCCGATATTGAACTGGTGGATATGACCAGCCGCTTCCGTACCATTGATGATATTATGGAGGTGACCACCAAACCCATCATCTTTGATGGTGATACAGGTGGATTGACCGAGCACTTTGTTTATACCGTCCGTTCACTGGAACGTATGGGGGTGAGCATGGTGATTATTGAGGACAAGACTGGTTTGAAGAAGAATAGCCTCTTTGGAACCGAGGTGAAGCAGACCCAGGACAGCATTGAGAACTTCTGCAATAAGATCCGTGCTGGTAAACACGCTCAGAAGACCAAGGAGTTTATGATATGCGCCCGTATCGAGAGCCTGATTCTTGAGCAGGGTATGGAAGATGCACTTACTCGTGCTTTCGCATTCAGCGAGGCAGGTGCTGATGCCATCATGATTCACAGCCGCAAGAAAGATCCGGCAGAAATTTTTGAGTTTGTGGAGAAGTTCCGTGCAAAGAACACCACCACTCCGATTGTCGTTGTTCCCACCAGCTTCAACACTGTTACAGAGCAGGAGTTCAAGGATAGGGGCGTTAACGTGGTTATTTACGCCAACCAACTCACCCGTACCGGCTTCCCCGCCATGCAGGATGCTGCCCGTACTATATTGGAGAACCATCGCGCCAAGGAGTGTGATGACAAGTGCATGAGCATAAAGGAGATTATCACCCTTATCCCTGAAGAATAATTAACGAACACGAATTTCACGAATCAAACGAATAAAATGATTAGACCAGAATGCTTTATAGAGAAACTGAGAGAGAACGGCATCGACTGCTTTGCAGGCGTGCCGGACTCTCTTCTGAAGAATATTTGTGCGTATATCACCGACCATTGTGATGCGGAGCATAATATCATTGCCGCCAACGAAGGTGCAGCAGTGGGTATTGCTGCCGGTCATTATTTGGCAACAGGCAAGCCGGCTTGTGTATATATGCAGAACAGTGGTGAGGGTAATATCATCAATCCGCTGGCTTCGCTGACGGATGAGGAAGTGTATAACATCCCTGTACTGCTGATAATTGGCTGGCGCGGGCGCCCTGGTGTTCACGATGAGCCGCAGCATGTGAAGCAGGGCAAGGTTACAACTGGCCTGCTGAATGTGATGGGCGTGAACTATGAGGTACTTTCCAAGGAAGAGGATAAGGCAGAGAAACAGATTGCCAAGGCCATCAAGGCACTCCAGAACAAGGAAGTCTTTGCTTTGGTGATAGAGAAAGACTCCTTTGAGGATTATAAGCTTCAGAATGTGGAGGTGAATGACCTTACAATGAGCCGTGAAGAGGCTATCCAGACGGTGGCTGCTGCCCTTGGTGAAAAGGATTGCATTGTTAGCACTACGGGTATGATTAGCCGAGAGTTGTTTGAGTACCGTGCTGGTATGAACCAAGGCCATGAAAGAGACTTCCTGACGGTTGGTTCTATGGGACACGCCTCTCAGATTGCATTGGGCATAGCGATGGCAAAGCCGTGCCGTAAGGTATGGTGCTTTGACGGTGATGGTGCCGCCATTATGCACATGGGCAGCATGGCTATTGTGGCAAACAAGGCTCCCAAGAACTATGTTCATGTGGTATTCAACAATGGTGCTCACGATAGTGTGGGTGGTCAACCCACGGTTGGTCTGAAGATTGACCTGCCTGCTGTTGCCAAGGCTGTGGGATATACCAATGCTTTTAGTGTAGAGAATAAGGAGGATCTTCTTGAAGCTTTGAGAGCCGTGAAAATGGTTGAAGGACCAATTCTGCTGCAAGTTTGTGTGAAGAAGGGTAACCGTAAGGATCTTGGTCGTCCGACGACTACACCGATTCAGAACAAAGAAGCTTTGATGGCTTTCTTGAAAGGCTAAATTTCTGTGTAATCTGTGATAACTGTGTGAGTATGAGTCAAAAGATAATAAACGGAATAGACAAGCTTCCCGGCATTCTGCAAGAAGTGGGATGCCAGAAGCTGTTCCTTGTAATTGATTCCTCTTATCCATTTTTGAATATCAAGGATGCGATAGAGGCATTGCCTGCGGAGAAGGTGAGATTCTCTGACTTTACACCCAATCCTCTGTACGAACAGGTATGTAAGGGAATAGAGTTGTTGAAGGAATCCAAGTGTGATGCCATTCTTGCCGTGGGTGGAGGTAGTGCCATTGATGTGGCCAAGTGTATAAAGTTGGCGGTTTTGGCAGAGGAGGGAAATGCTGCCCTTATTCCTCCGCTGGTTTCTCAGCGGCTACCCATTGACGGGAGTAAGATTCCGTTTATTGCCATACCTACTACTGCGGGTACTGGTTCAGAGTCCACCCATAATGCTGTGATGTATTATGAGGGTGCGAAACAGACTGTTACTAATGATGGTGTGTTGCCGGATTATGCTATTCTTGAACCTTCCGTATTAAAGACTTTGCCGCTCTATCAGAAGAAATGCACGATGATGGATGCGCTTTGCCAGGGAATAGAATCTTGGTGGTCTATCAACAGCACCGATGAGAGTAAGGTGTACTCAAAGAAGACAATTGAGTTGATTATGGTTAACTGGCGGAAGTACATCTTTGACAATGATGATGAGGCTGCTGCACAGATTATGTTGGCTGCTAATTATGGTGGTAGAGCAATTAATATTACCCAGACCACCGCAGCTCATGCTTTCAGTTATAAGATTACTTCGTTGTATAAGTTGCCCCATGGACATGCAGTAGCCGTTTGTTTGCCAGAGATTTGGGAGTATATGATTGGACATATGGATAAGTGTATTGATGGAAGGGGGCAACATTACCTTGATGACATATTTGCAGAGATATCGAAAGCAATGTGGTGTAGAAATGCTACTGAAGCCATTTCCTTGTTCCGTCAGATAATGGTGGATATGGACCTGGGACTTCCCCAAGCGCTCCACCGTGAAGAAGAGTTGGAAGTGCTGACTGATTCTGTTAACCCTGTCAGGCTTAAGAATAATCCCGTAGCACTTAATAAAGAAGTTATTCGAAATCTTTATATAACCATTTTAGCATAGCGAACAATGAAGATAATAATCATTTCCCTTGGTATTTGCAAGCAAGAGGACTATAAGGGCGTTTTCAGTAGTTGTTCTCTGTCTGAAGATAACGAGGATTATCTGCGCATCATTGCTTGAAAGCATCACTCTAAAGCCAACAGATAAATTTGTAACCAAAGAGGAAACACTCTTGTTGGCTCGCATGGCAGAGAATTATTTATAAAAATAAGAAAAGATGAAAAGATTTGTTGTATCACTTACCATCATGGCAATGGCAATAACCGCCTTTGCACAGACAGAAGAACCCGCCAAGAATGGTTTCGGGGCAAAATTAAGAGAGTCTAACTTCCATTTGGGACTGGAACTCCAAACCAAGTACATTTGGCGTGGTATGGAGATGATTACGCAGGATGCCGCTCCGGTGGTGTTCCCGGCCATTAATTATTCCATTAAGGGCTTCAATGCCTATGTGATGGGTGGCTACGCCATCAATGGCAAGTATAGCGAGGTTGACTTGGGATTAAGCTATACCTACAAGTGGATAACCGTCGGTCTTAACGATTATTACTACCCGACAACGACAACTCCACAGGATCAGTATTTCAATTTCAAGGCTCGTGAAACAGGCCATTGGTTTGAGGCGGTAGTTACTATAGCCCCGGAGAAGATTCCTGTTTACTTGACTGTGTCCAACTTCTTTGCAGGAGCTGACAAGAATTTTGATGGAGACCAGGCCTATTCGACATACGCAGAATTGGGCGGACACTATGATTTCTTGAACGACCATCAGATAGCTTTGGCTGCTGGTATGGCATTCAACAAGAGCTGCTACAATGGTTATGCTCATGGTGCCGGTGTGTGCAATGTGGAGATGAAATATACCTATAATCTGGCATTGAAGAACTTCGTGCTCCCTCTCAGCGTTGCCTATATCATCAATCCGGTGTACGAAAAGTCACACGTGAATTTCAAAGCCTCATTTGCCTTCTAAAAAAGAATGAACGCAATCATTATGGCCGCTGGTACGGCATCCCGTTTTGTGCCACTTTCAGAAGAAACCCCCAAAGGCCTTTTGGAAGTGCGTGGAGAGATTCTCATTGAGAGGCAGATCAAGCAACTCAGGGAGGCTGGTGTGGAAGATATTACCATAGTGCTTGGTTATAAGGCGGAGTTGTTCCAATACCTTCATGATAAGTATGGAGTGCAGCTGGTCTATAATGACGATTACTTGGTGTATAACAATACATCATCCATGATTCGTGTTGTTGACAGGTTAGGTGACACTTTCATTTGCTGTTCGGATCACTATTTTACTGAGAATGTCTTCCTCGACAAACCTGAGGACAGTTATTATGCGGCTCTGTATGCTTCTGGTGAGACCAATGAGTATTGCCTTCAGTTAGACCAGCAGGATCGGATTGAAGATGTACAGATTGGAGGCGCAGATGCCTGGTATATGGCCGGACATGTTTTCTTCAATAACTCGTTTTCGGAAAGATTTAGAGAGATCTTCGTCGAAGCATATCAGGAGGAAGAAACAAGGATGGGTTACTGGGAAGATGTGTATTTGAAACATATCATGTCACTTCCTATGAAAGCCAGAAAGTACAAGACCGGTATTATTAATGAGTTTGACTCTATAGATGAACTACGTTGTTTTGATACTAGTTACATTACCGACACCCGGTCTTCAATACTGAAAAATGTATGCACGAAGCTCAACTGTAATGAGGGGGATCTGAACACGTTTACACGAATAAAACACAAAGACAATTATCTTTTGTTCTCCTTCATGAAGGGGAATGAACAGTTTATTTATGACGGTCGTGATACTTCCGTTAAAGAATACAACCTATGACGAACTTAGCCGTTATACTCTCTGCCAGAAAGGATAAGACTACGAAAATACCGTTCCCATTGCTTCCCTATGACGATGGGCAATGCCTTGTTGACAGGACATTGTCATTAGTCAAGGAGGCGGGAATTGGTCATGTTATCCTTGTAGTCGGATATCGGGCAGATTTGTTTGAAAAATACAGGAGCGACAATGTGCAGATAGTTCTGGCCCCGAACTATGAGTTCTCTGCCTCTATGGCTTCATTGGCTGCGGCACGGAATTACATAAAAGAAGATTATATTCTGATTGAAGGCGACACGTTCTTCGAAAAGAAGGCTCTTGAACAGCTTAAAAGGATAAAAGAGGGGAATTGTCTTGTTGCAACCGAGGAAAGTGGCAGCGGAGATGAATGCTTTATAGAGTCGAAGGCAGGATTCATTACCAAAATATCCAAAGACAAACACCGTATATGCAGGTTTGAGGGAGAACTACTGGGTATATCCCGTATCTCAAAAGAAACATATTCTGCCATGTTGCAAGAATGGGATATGAGTGCCAACTCATACTTGAACTATGAGCATGTTTTGATGGATGTGACTACACCTTTAGAGCGCCCCTTTATCTTTATCAAGAATCTCATCTGGGGTGACGTGGACTGCCCGGAGGATTTTAAGCGCCTAAAAGACGTAACCTACCGTACGCTTCGCAGAAAGGAAGACCCTTTTGATAAGGACAATCTCCTGAAGTATTTGGCTGATATATTCCCGGGAGAAGATGTAAGTCAAGCAGAAGTCATACAGATTGGAGGTATGAGCAATAAGAACTTCCGCGTGAATTTCAAGGGACGGAGTTACGTGTTGCGAGTGCCCGGTAACGGCAGTGATGGCATGGTGGAGCGCTCGAATGAGGAGTTTAATGCCATAGAGGGATGCAAAATGGGAGTCAACCCGGAGATTCGCTACTTTGATGCCAAGACGGGAATCAAGTTGGCAGACTATGTAGAGAATGCAGAAACTCTTAATGCAGCAACTATTCAGCGACATGACAACCTTCGTAAGATTGCAGAAATCTATCACAAGATTCATGATGCCCATGTGAGGTTGAAGAATGAGTTTAATCTGTTTCAGGAAATAGAGAAATACGACAGGCTTCTTGAGAAAGTGGGTGCATCCATGTATGAAGGCTGGGATGAATTCAAACCGAAAGTGATGAGCCTGGAAACTCGTCTGAATGCAATAGGTATCGAGATGACCCCTTGCCATGATGATGCAGTGCCAGAAAACTTTATCAAAGCTGAGGATGGCACCATCTACTTGATAGACTGGGAATACAGTGGCATGAATGATCCGATGGCAGATTTTGCTGCTCTCTTCCTGGAAAGCGAGTTCCCGGAGGAGACACAGGACTATTTCTTGGATAAGTATTATTCAGGAAACGTACCTGCGGGTATCAAAGAAAGGATATTATGCTATGAAGTCCTTTGGGACGCTCTCTGGGCACAGTGGACTGTGATAAAGGAAGCCTGTGGCGATGATTTCGGGAGTTACGGCAAAGACCGATATAACCGCGCAAAAACGAATTATAACAAATTATAAATACAAAAGAAAATGAAAACCATTGGGAAAATCAGAACTAAAGTAGATTGGCCTACTACATTGATTCCGTTCGTGATTGTTCTGGCGTTGATGATAGTATTCATGCTCATACCTGAGCAGTCGAAGGTGTTTGTAGAAACTGTACGTGGATTCTTAGGCGACACGTGTGGTTTGTACTATGCAATCTTTGGAGTTGCAGTATTGATTACAACTCTTTATGTTGCCTTCTCCAAGTACGGAAAAATCAAGTTAGGGAATACAGATAAACCGGAATTCAGCAACTTCAAGTGGGGTACGATGATTTTTACTTCCACAATGGCTGCAGACATCCTGTTCTATTCCCTTTGCGAATGGGCACTTTACGGTGCAGAACCGCATGTCACCCAGATGCCAGGAGGTATGGCTATGTGGGCACCCACGTTCACCCTTTTCCACTGGGGACCTATTGCCTGGTGCTTCTATGTGATTCTTGCCATTGCCTTTGGTTTTATGATGCACGTTCGTAAACGCGACCGTCAGCGTTTCTCAGAAGCAGTACGTCCCCTTTTGGGTGACAAGGCTGATGGCTTCTGGGGTAAACTGATTGATGTAGTGGCTATCTTTGCTATTGTTTGCGCTACGGCTACCACATTCTCTTTGGCAACACCACTTTTGTCCAAAGCACTTTCTTCTATACTGGGTGTGACCGATGGTGTTGGGCTTGCTATTATCCTGCTCCTTCTTATCTGTGCGGTTTATACTTTTGCCGTATGGTTTGGCGTGAAGGGTATTTCGAGGTTGGCCACTTTCTGCTCTTACCTGTTCTTTGCCCTGTTGTTCTACTTCCTTTTCTTGGGTGGCGAAACACGTTTTATTCTCGAAACCGGGTTCCAGTCGATAGGAAACCTCGTTCAGAATTTCGTGGGGCTTTCTACCTATATGGATCCGCTTCGTGAGACTAGTTTTGCCCAGAACTGGACAATCTATTATTGGGCTTATTGGATTGTCTGGTGCTGTGCAACGCCATTCTTTATCGCGCTTATCAGTAAGGGAAGAACTATCAAGAATATGGTGCTGGGCACATACGGATGGGGACTTGCAGGAACTTTTATGTCCTTCATCATCATTGGTAATTATGGTCTTGCCCAGGAATTGAAGCATGGTGTGAATATTTCCCGCTTTATCGGAGAAGGTGGCAGTATGTATGATGCTATTTTGAAGATTTTCGATACCCTGCCTCTGCCTATGGTCGCTCTTATTATGCTTGTGATTACGATGATTGCATTCTATAGCACCACCCTTGATGGTATTACTTATGTGACTTCCTCTTATTCATATAAACATCTTTCAGCTGACAAGGAGCCAGACCGTAAGGTTCGTACCTTCTGGAGTGTGTTGCTTATACTCTTCCCTATAGCTTTGCTGTTTGCGGAGAACTCGCTATATAGCATACAGTCGGTGACGATTATTGCGGCTTTTCCTGTAGTGATACTATCCATATTGTGTACTGTGTCGTTCTTTAAGGATGCGAAGAAGTATTTGAAGGAGAAATAACGTCTTCAATTTCGCTTTATTAAACAAATGCGTTGATTGTCTTTCCCTGAAAAAAGTTGACTCGCAAATGCGATCAACAAATGGACTTCAGATTTTCAAGCAAGCGCGATCTCTACTATGAGAAAGCGATGAAATTGTACTTCCAAGAGGGTATGCGTGTGACGCAGATAAGCCGTGCGCTTCCCATCTCCCGTGCGATTCTTTACAAATGGATTGCTATCTTTGCAGAACAAAACCCGCAAATGGCATCCATGAAAGGCGTTAAAAAAGTCAAGAAGGTCTCCAAACCTTCTCCGGAGGCTCATGCAGAAGAACTCCCGAAGACTGTTATGGAGCTTCAGGCCGAACTGAAGAAACTGCGGGCACAGCTTACCAAGGCCGAGATCAAGGCAGAAGCGTACGACGAGCTCATCAATGTGGCTGAAGCCAAGTTCAACATCCCGATAAGAAAAAAAGCTGGCGCCAAGCAGTAGAGAACCTGCACGCGAAGGACCCCAAACGATATGAGGTTCAACATCTTTGCGAGCTGTTTGGCGTATCGAAGCAGG
>JAEEGL010603736.1_pt1 | contig 14279 bp, 17 predicted proteins | sample 9134231 | NCBI WGS metagenome assembly JAEEGL01 (sample SAMN16246548, study PRJNA631951) | gut metagenome | biome: gut microbiome; feature: rumen; material: fiber-attached | host: Bos | place: Iran: Karaj | collected 2018-10 | reverse complement strand
TTCCCCGTGCGGGGCGCGGCGGGCAGTTTTTTGCCGCCGTACGTCCCCTTGCCGTAATAATTGCCGGCTCCGCGCGAACCGACGCGCAGACGGTTGACCGCCTGCTCCGCCGCGTCCGGAATATCGACCCCGCGAAGGGCGTTACGGCAGGCGCCGAGCGATACGGAGTGAGGAAAAGTGAATTCGTATTCCGCGAGGACGTCCTCGGCGGACGTCGCGACGAGCGCGCCGTTTTTAAGAAGGTTGTTCGTGCCCGACGAACCGGGCGTCCCGACTCTTCCGGGGACGGCGAAGACCGCCCTGCCCTGATAAGCGGCGTGACGCGCGGTGATAAGCGAACCGCTCCCCTGATCCGCCTCAACGACGACGGTGGCGACGGAGAGTCCGCTGATTATTCTGTTTCTGACCGGGAAGCGGAAGCCCGCGGGCTCCGTTCCCGGAGGGTATTCCGACATAACGCATCCGTCCTGAAGGACAGCGTGATAAAGGTCCGCGTGCTCGCGCGGATAAACGACGTCAACTCCGCTTCCGAGCACGGCGACTGTAACGCCGCCCGCGTCGAGCGCACCCGCCATCGCGACGGAATCGACGCCGAGCGCCATACCGCTGACGACGCACGCCCCGCCGGATGAAAGACCGTATCCGAGCGCGTACGCGGAATCTCTTCCGTAGTCGCTCATCTTTCTCGATCCTACGACGGAGACGAATAGGTCGCGGTTGAAGCGCGGGACCCTGCCCGCGACGTAGAGCGCCAAAGGCGCGTCGCGGAGATTTTTGAGACTGAGCGGGAAATCTTCGTCCGTGGGAACGAGGACCCGCTGACCGAGTTTTTCGGCTTTTTCGAGTATCTTTTCCGCGTCGTCCGTCGATTTTGACGAGAGGATACGGCGGGCGCGGTCGATCTCGTTTTTATTGAACCCGGGAAGATCCGTGCCGTCGCCGATTTCCGCCTCATAAACGAGACGGGCGGACCCGAAACGGTTGACGAGTTTTACCCCGAGCGACGATCCGGCGCCGCAGAGTTCACGAAGCCAGATCCAGTAAATCCTGTCGTTTGTCACTTCTTAAGTTTCTCCCGCAGAAATATTGATTTATACGTTTTTGTAATACTCCCAGAGGATGACCGCCGCCGCGGAGCCCGCGTTAAGACTCTCGCAGCCCGCCGCCATCGGGATCCTGAGCGTGACGGAACAGACGGAGAGCATTTTCTCCGAAATACCGTGCCCCTCGTTGCCGATCACGACGATATCGTCGCCCGCCGGCACGAAAGTGCCGAGCGTCTCCGAATCGTCGGAAAGTGCCGCCGCGACGAGTCTTCTGCCCGAAGAGGACAGAAGTTCGGCGGCGGAGCCAGAATCGTCGTACGATTCGGTGCGGATCCGGAAGATCGCGCCCATCGACGCCCTTACCGATCTGTCGCCGTACGGGTCGGCGCAGTCGGCGAGAATGACGGACCCGAACCCGAAAGCCGCCGCCGTGCGGATGATGCCGCCGACGTTGCCTGGATCTCTCACGCCGTCGAGGACGAGCGTGCGCTCGCCCGACGCGAGAGCGGAGGCGACGGCGAGGCGATCGCGTCCCTGCGGGATCAGGGCGGACGTTATCACGCCCTGAGGCGATTTCTCCGTCGAGATCTTCTCGAACGCCGGGCGGGACAAAGCGTATGCGCGTCCAGCGAGGCGCGGATCGGAAAGATACTCCGCCGTCTTTTCGGAAAGCCGGTCGATCGAATCCTCGCACACGTAAACGGCGCGCGGCTCGCCGTACAGGACGGCTTCCTCGAGGAGTTTTTCGCCCTCGAGGAGGAACTGCCCCTCCTGTTCGCGGTATTTTTTCATCGACAGTTTCGACGCCCTCACGACCTCGTCGTTCGATCTCGACGATATGCGGCGCAGTTCAGCGCCGTTTTTCAATAAAACGCTATCAGTCATATTAATGCGCAAAGGGCGTTGCGCACGCGTGCGAGCAACACCCTGTTTTGCTGATTAAAGCGCTGCCTTCGCCTTTTCGACGATAGCGGCGAACGCCTCTTTATCGGAGACGGCGATCTCGGCGAGCATCTTGCGGTTGAGGTCGATGCCGGCGAGCTTCAGGCCGTGCATAAGCTGGGAATAATTGATACCGCAGACTTTAGCCTGAGCGGAGATCCTGGTGATCCAGAGAGATCTGAACTCTCTCTTCTTCTGTTTTCTGCCGATGAACGCGTAGTTGCCGCTCTTCATCACAGCCTGCTTTGCCATCTTGAAGTGACGGCTCTTGGAACCCCAGTAACCTTTCGCTGCCTTGAGGACTCTATTTCTTCTCTTGCGCGTGGAGAGCGCACCTTTTACTCTTGCCATTTTACCATGCTTCCTTTCTCAATCTCGACGTTGTTTTCAGTCTTTGCCTACGAGGCGCTTGTAGTTTGCAGTCATAGCGGGACTGAGAATCTGGCTGCTGCGGAGATGTCTCTTCCTCTTCTGCGTTTTGTGACCGAGGTTATGTCTGTGTTCGCCGTGGAAAACCTTGACTTTGCCCGTTCCGGTCACGTGTACTCTTTTGGCTGACGCCTTGTGTGTCTTGATCTTTCCCATTTTCTGTGTCCTTTCTAACTCGGTTGAGCCGGTATACCCGGCTGAACTTTTTTGTTTTTTATTCGCCTTTGGACGGAGCGATGAATATAGACATCGTGCGTCCTTCGAGCTTCGGCTTCTTTTCTACGGTGCCGACCTCGGAGCACGCCTCCGCAAAACGCTCAAGCATCTCGGTACCGATCTCGGGGTGGGTTATCTCGCGTCCCTTGAATCTGAGATTCGCCCTTACCTTGTTGCCGCCCGAAAGAAATTTCTTCGCCAGGGCGACCTTGGTCTCGAAGTCATGCTTGTCGATCCTGCATGAAAGCCGGACTTCCTTCAATTCGACGACTTGCTGTTTCTTTCTCGCTTCTCTCTCCTTTTTGTCCTGCTCATAGCAATACTTGCCGTAGTCCATGGCGCGGCATACGGGAGGAATCGCCTGGGGTGCGATAAGTACGATATCGAGATCGCGGTCTTCGGCGTATTTTCTCGCGGACTCAAAGTCCATGATGCCGAGCTGCGCGCCGTTCTCGTCGAGCATGCGTACTTCCTTCGCCTTGATCTCATCGTTGATATGAAGTTCTTTTGCGCTGATGGTTATACACCTCCGAAAAATAAAACGTGCGGGACGAAAAAACTCCCGCACAGAACAACGCCCACGACCGTGAGCGGATATTGACCGGACGCGCTCGGTGGCGGTACGGTGAGAACCATGCGAAGTTCTTCTTCCTTTTACGACGGGTATTATACCATCCCCCGCGCGGTTTGTCAACACCGAAACGGGATTTTTTTACGATAATTTTACACGGAGCTTGTCAAGAGCGCATTTTTCGATCCTGCTGACGTAGGAACGCGAGATGCCGAGGCGCGCGGCGACCTCGCGCTGGGTCATGGGGTCGGCGCCGGTAAGGCCGTAACGCAGAACGATGATCTCCCTCTCGCGGGGCGACAGATCGCGGCGTACGCACTCCGCGGCGCGCGCCGTCTTGAACTTCACGTCGAGGTCGTCCGCTATCGTGTCGTCGATCTTTATGACGTCTATGTAAGTGAGCGGGTTCCCCTCCCTGTCCGTGTCGATCGTCTCGTTTATCGAGACTTCCGCTCCGAGTTTCTTACGCGACCTGAAATACATCAGGATCTCGTTCTGAATGCATTTAGCGCCGTACGTCGCGAATCTCGCGCCGTTCTTCACGTCGAAAGAGTCGACCGATTTGATCAGGCCGACCGTGCCGATCGAGATCAGGTCCTCTTTAAACGGCGAGGACGAGTAGTATTTTCTCACAACGTGGGCGACGAGGCGCAGATTGTGGCAGATGAGCTTCGAGCGCGCTTCTGCGTCCCCTTCGCGCGCGAGGCGGAAAAGACGCGCCTCCTCCGCGCGGTCGAGAGGCGGCGGGAACCCGGAGTTCTGAGCCGCGCTGAGAAGAAAGAGCGACAGTGTGCGTAAAAGCTCGAGGATAATCGCGATCATACAGTCCTCCCCCGGGGCTGCGGTATCTTTCCCATTATATTCGGGCACGCAGGAGTCCGACACCTTTTTTCCTTATTTTTCCGTTATTATTTCGCCGAACGGGGGCAGAATAACAACGTGAGTCGTCAAAGGTCTGAAAATAAAAGCTCTATTCGGAGGTAAAAGGGATGATGATTCTCGACAGAATATCGCTCGTTCTGGTCATTCTGGGAGCGATCAACTGGGGTTCGATCGGACTGTTCAAGTTCGATATCGTCTCATTCATCAGCGGCGGTCAGGACGCGGTCCTCGCGAGGGTGATCTACTCTCTCGTCGCGATCGCGGGACTGTGGTGCATCTCGCTTCTGTTCAGGGAGCGCGAGCCCGCGAAATACTGATCATCCGCGGAAGGGGCGCCGTGAGCCGGCGCCCCCTTTCTTTTTTTGTCGAAAAGTTGTTTTCCTCAAAGTGTTGAAAAATCCCGCGGGATGTGTTATTATATCTCCGTGAAATAACAGTTTTGAAAGGAATGTCCGGAATGTTCAGTTTTCTTGAAAGCGCCGAGAACACGACTCAGTCTGGCGGATTCGGAGGAATAATCACGATAGTAATGCTCGTCGCGATGGTCGCGCTCTTCTACTTCCTGATGTACAGGCCCCAGAAGAAGCAGGAGAAAGAAGCGAAGAATATGCGCGACAGCCTGCAGGTCGGCGACGAGGTCACCACGATAGGCGGGATCATCGGCAAGGTCGTTTCGATCAAGGAAGAGACCTTCCTGCTCGAGACCGGCAGGGACAAGGTCAGGATCCGTTTCCTCAAGAGCGCCGTCAAGTCGGTCGACGTTAGAGCGGAAGACGCGAAATAAAACGTAATAACGTAAAGATCCTCCGAATAGATATCTAGAGAAAGATATCGGTCGGAGGATCTTTTTATGACCGGAAATAGGAGCTTTAAAAAAGATAAAAAGGGCGCCGTCATCTCCGCGCTCGTCTGCACGGGGATCGGCGCGGGCGCCGCGCTTCTGCTCGCGGTCCTTTTCTCGGCGTTCCTTCTGTTCGCGCCGGAGCCCGCGGACTTTTATTTCCCGGCGGGGCTGACGGCTCTTTACGCCGGCGCCGCCGCGGCGGGAATTATAATGATGAAAAGAACGGGCGTCCCCGCTGCCGCTCTTCTGCCCGGCGCGGCGGTCGCAGCAATCGCGGCGATCGCGGGAGCGTTCGTAAAGGGGGCGGCAGACAGGCCGGTCTTCCTGACGGCGGCCCTTTATCTGCTCGTGCCCGCAGCCGGTCTTCTTGCCGCGACGTTTGCGGGACGCAGAAAGAAAAAGCGACCGTCCGTGAAAAGACGGCCGCGTAAAAGGCGGTAAACGTGTTCAGATAACGACGGTCTTGTGGCGGCTGACGTGGCAGTTTATATTGACCGCGACGGGTAGCCCCGCGATGTGAGTCGGGGAGTGCTCGACGAAGACGCCGAGACACGTGACCGAGCCGCCGAAGCCCTGCGGTCCGATGCCGAGCGCGTTGACCGAATCCTTTATCCGTTCCTCGAGCGCCGCGTAACGGCCGTCGGGGGACGGGGTCTCTCTCAGAAGAGCCCTTTTGGCGAGAAGAGCCGAGGACTCGAAGTCCCCGCCTATCCCGACTCCTATCCAGATAGGAGGACAGGGGTTCGCGCCGGCGCGCGCGACCGTATCGGTGACGAACGCGACGACGTCGTCCTCGGTCGCGGACGGCGTCATCATTCTGAGCGCGCTCATATTCTCGCTGCCGAAGCCCTTGGGCGCTGCGGTCAGGACGAGTCTGTCGCCTTCCGTAAAGCGGACGTGGACGACCGCCGGAGTGTTATCGTCAGTGTTCTTTCTCGAATAAAGCGGATCGTCTACGACGGAAAGGCGCAGCGCCCCGTTCACGTACGCGCGGCGAACGCCCTCGTTCACCGCGTCCTCGAGCGACGCTCCCGTTACGTGGACGAGCCGGCCCACGTCGGCGAAGACGACCGCCATTCCGGTATCCTGACAGATCGGAACGCCGAGAGATCCCGCGGCGCAAAGATTCTCCTCAAGAACGCCTAAGATCTTTTTTCCGGTCTGCGACGTCTCGAGCGAAGCGGCGCGCGAGAGTTCCCCCGACGCGAATTCGGGCAGAACGGTCACCGCGGAGAGAAACAGTTTTTCGACCTCGTCCGCCACGGTTTCCGAATCTATATATCTGATCTGTTCCATTGTTATGAAGGCCCTCCGGTCCCCAATTTCTTCATTAATGATAAAGTCCCGCCCGACGGGCGGGACGGTTTTTCAGTTGTCGGTGTAGAAAATGATCTCTTCGGGAAGGCGGAGGTGCAGTTTCTCCTTCGCCAACTCGATTATATATTCCTCGTCGAACGGCGCGTCGAGCTTGTTTTTCAGCTCGCCCACCTTCTGCTCTTCTTCGTCGATCTTCGTCTGAAGAGCCGCCGCGTCGCTTTTCAGATCGTTGTTCTTGAGCTGCAGCCGTATGACCGTTACGATACAGAGGATTGCAAACAGAAGAACTGCGATCTTGAAAAAAATGTTGCTTGTGATACTTTTCAAAACGATCTTCTCCTTCCCGCGGAGCATACGACCTCGCGGGCGTCATAGGTTGAAATTTTCTTCCCTTTTTGTTTTTCGGATCTTTTGAGGCGTCTCGCCTCAAGGGACCTGCGACAGCGGGAAACGAGCGGCGCCGCGACGGATCTTTTAAATGCGGAGCCGAGCCTTACCGCGGGGATCGCGAGGACCCGAACGGCAGCGCGGAACGCGCGCCGCAGAATAAGCGCTCCCCACTCCAGAGGAACGCGGATCGCTTTCCCGGGCAGAACGGAATAAAGATACAGCCCCGCCGCCGCGGAAAAAACCGAATAGGATCTGAACCTGCCCCTGCAAAGGGCGTACGTCATAACGGCAAAGGTTGCCGCGACGAACAGAAAGAACAGCACGTCGGCTGAGAAAACGGACGTCCGCCGCAGAAGGCGAACGAACCGGGAGGGAGCCGGACTCTCTTTGGGGCGGACGTTTTTCCCGCGCCGTTCCGGCACGGGGACGCATCCCGCCGTCATACCGATAAAGCGAACGATATCGCGGATCGCGCCGAACGCTACGCCCGAAAGAAAGAAAATGAGAACGGCGCGGATCTGATCGGGAATGAATGCTTTCAAGCGTCAGCTCTCCGCTCTTCCGCCGAAAAGGCGGCCTCTTTTCTTTTTCCCTCCGGTGTCCCCGTAATAGAAAAAGCCGTCGATCTTCCCCCGGACGACGAGCCTGCCCGTCTCGGAAGAAAAACTGTCGATACGAATTTCTTCCCCTTCAATCGAGAGGGTGCCCAGGGACGACGCCGCAACGACCGACGAGTCCGTAAAACTTTCCACTTTTTCGATCCCGGTGACGTCGAGATATCCACGGGATATAAGCGTTGCTCTGTGCTCTTTTTCGCTCTCGGTATTCATGTGCCGCTCCAAAATTATACTTTCATATAATCTTATGAGCGGCACAGAATCATTATACCGATTATCCCTCCAGCACCTCGTAGAGGTCGGAGGCTTCAGCCTTGGCGACGTTCTCTCTGACGTCCAGGACGCGCAGAGCCACGGTCCTCTCGCCGAAAGCGATCCGGACGATATCGCCGGTTTTCACGTCAAGCGACGCTCGCGCGACCTTGCCGTTTACTTCGACGTGACCGTTGTCGCAGGCTTCGTTTGCCACGGTACGGCGCTTGATGACACGCGATACTTTCAAAAACTTGTCAAGCCGCATGGGCGCCTCCCGCAGTTTACGCGATAATTATCTTATTTCTTGTTGACCTTCGCCTTAAGAGCAGAAGACGGAGCGAAAGAAACGACCTTGGAAGCGGGAACCTTGATGGTTGCGCCGGTCTGGGGGTTTCTGCCGGTTCTGGCAGCTCTCTTCTTCGTACCGAACGTGCCGAAGCCGATGAGCTGGACCTTGTCGCCCTTAACGAGAGCTTTCTCGATCGATTCGAGAACTGCAGCGAGAGCCTTTTCGGAATCTTTCTTGGTGAAACCGGTCTTGCTGGCAATGGATTCTACGAGCTGTGACTTATTCATTTTTCTTCTTCCTTTTCTTTTGAATTTTTGGTTTATAACCGCTAGAAATTATAACACATTCAGTGAAATGTTGCAAGAGAATGTGCAAGATTTTTTCGTTTTTTTCACAAATTTGTATAACTATCTATAAATCCTGCGGTTTTTTTATTCAAATTCTCCTCCGGATCCTCCCCTATGAGGGCAAAAAGCGCCGAAATATCGAAAATCGCGTCGGAAAGCGCCCGGACGGCTTCTTCCCTGTCTTCCGTTCCTTTTGCCTTAAGATCGCCGAGTTTCGCGGTCACGCGGTCGATGATCTCGCTCTCGTCGCCGAAGGAATAACCGTCTTTCAGGGCGACTTTCGCCGTCTTTCTCGCCCTCATCAGAGCGGGGAGCGACGGAGGGATCGCCTCCATGTTTCCCTTCGCTCCGTCGCGGTGCTTTTCTTCCTTTTTAGCCTCGTTCCACGACGCGAGAGCGCCCTCCGGATCACCGGCTCTGACGTCGCCGAAAACGTGCGGGTGACGGCGGATAAGTTTTTCGCAGAGATCGGCGATGACGTCGTCGAGTGAAAAGCGTCCCGCCTCCTCCTCCATCCTCGCGTGGAACACCACCTGAAGGAGCAGATCGCCGAGTTCCTCGCGGAGCAGCACGGGATCGTCGTTGTCGATCGCCTCGGCGACCTCGTACGTCTCCTCGATCAGGTCGCGCCTGATCGACTTGTGATCCTGCGCGCGGTCCCAGGGGCAGCCGTTTTCTCCGCGGAGGCACGCCATTATCCGGCGCAGCGTATTGATATCGTGATCTCTGTCCGCGAGTATCGCGGCTTTTTCCTTGTCTTCCATAAGGGAAACTTCCTTTACCTTTTTTACTTATCGGTTTTTTCGGCGATCGCGGCAAAGCGGGCTACGAGGGCGTCTCTCGTTCCGGCGTCCGCTTCGGGAACCTCGAGACGCGAGAGAAGGAAGGCGTAACGGGATGCGATCTCTGCCGTTTCCGAAACGTTCACGCCCGCACCGATCATCCCGTCCTCATATTTCTCGAACGACTCGGCCGCTATCCGGGAGACGGAAAGCGTGACGGCGGGATCCTCCTCGTCGATGAGCTGATACGAGAGCGCGTCGAGATGATCCTTTTGATCCGCCAGCGCTTTTTCGTAATCCTCTTCGGTCATACCCTCGTCGTCATCGGAGTCGACGACGGCGACTCTGAGCGAAGCGATGCCGGAAAGCGCCGTTGAGAAAGCGCTCCACTCCGGGGAATCGCCTCCGTATTTGAGCGAGTTGTCCGCCCATCCGCCGACTTTTTTGAGAAAATACTCGTTCGAGACGTCGGGGCTGTCTTCGTCGAACGGATCGTAAGAGGACAGATAGAGCCTCAGAATATCGTAAGAGAGTTCGCCGTAGAACGGTTTTGCAGACAGATCTCCGATCGAGGAGTTGAGCCGCTTGTTGAGGATCGACTCCTCTTCGACGGTGAAGACGCCGTCCTCACCCATCGCCTCAACGAGCCCGAAATACGCGTCGGGCTCGAGCGGCCTCTTTTTAGCAGCCGAGGCGTAGTACGAGACCTTGTTATCTTCCGACGTTTCGGCGGCGTTCATCGCTTTCTTATATGAATATCCCGATATCAGGACTCCCGCTCCGCCGACGACTCCTATGACGATGCAGACGATGAGGATCGACGCGACGGTGTTGAGCCGGAGTTTCTTAATGATCTTTTCGATCTTCTCGCCCTTCGGCAGCAGTTCGATATCGTCCGGCGCGATCGCCTTGATGACGAAGATCAAAGTGACGTAGACCGCCGCGGCGGCGAGAATGGCGAGGATCGTGGCGATCTTGCCGGGGAGGAAGATCGCGAACAGACAGCGCGATCCGTATGCAGCCGCGCCGCAGAAGATCCCCGCGATCAGCGGGCGCACGAAGACACGCGACAGGCGGAGTTTAAGACCCGTGTGCTTCTTTATGAAGAACATATTTATCACGGTAGCCGTGAAATAGCAGATGAACGTGCTGATAGGCGTTCCCGGCATTCCGATGAATATGAGCAGAGCGATATTCGCGCCGATCTTGGCGACGGCGCCTATCGCCATCGAGATCAGCGGCTTGCGCTCGTGACCGCACGCCTGAAGCATCGCGTTCGTGATCGACAGAACGCAGAGGAAGAACGTGGAAGGAGCGAGAAGCGACAGAAGAGGCGCTGTGCTCGTTATCGCCGCGCGGTCGCGGTAGAACAGGGAGAGGATCGGTTCGGAGAGCGCGCAAAGGCCGATCGCGCACGGTATGCCGATGAGGACCGCCACGCGAAGAGCGCTCTCCATGACGCGGTGCGCCCTCTCGTGGTCGCCTTTCGTTCTCGCCGCCGTGACGAGCGGGACGAGAGAGTACGAGATCGGGTATACGAGAACGGGAGGCAGGTTGAACATCGGAACGGCGAGAGTCGTGTAGTTCCCGTAAACTGCGCTCGCGTCGATGCGCGTAAATCCGCGGAACGTCTGGAGCAGATTCTGGATCAGGACCGTATCGATGAGGTTGGTGAGCGACATGACCGACGAGGAGATCGTTATCGGGATGGCTATCAGGGCGATCCTCTTGATGATCTTCGAGGACTTGGTCACCTCGTGATCCTCGCCCGACTCCTCTAGATACTCCGCGTCGTATTTGTCGCTCTTGAAGAGCATTTTGGTGAACGTCAGGTAAACCATCCCGAGTCCCGCCCCGACGGTAAGTCCGAGGATGGCGAACGCCGCCACGTACTTCAGCGCGCCGGGTTCGGAGCCGTATTTCTTCAGGGCGTACGTCGCGAACGCGATACCGAGGAAGAGTTTTGAGAGCGCCTCTATGAGCTGCGAGATCGCGACGGGCAGCATCTTCTGATAGCCCTGGAAATACCCGCGCATCGCCGAGGACAGGCAGACGAAGAAGAGCGTCGGTGCGATCGCCATGATGCACAGCGCGGTCGGCTCGTTCTTTATGACGTTGACGGAGAACCAGTTCGCGCCGACGAGCATAAGCGCCATACCGACGAAACCGACGACGAAGAACATCCCGAGCGAGATCTTGAAGATCTTCTTCACCTGATCGATCTTGCCGAGCGATCTGCTCTCCGAGATCATGATCGAAGTCGCGACGGGAAGACCCGCCGTGGAGATCATATAAAAGAGCACGTATATCTGGTAGGCGGCGTTATAGTAGCCCATGCCCTCCCCGGAAATGAGGTTGTGCAGGGGGATCTTGAACAGAAGCCCTATCGCCTTGATGACCAGATTCGAGATCGTCAGTACGACGACGCCCGAGAAAAACAGTCTTGTTGAGTTTTTTACCTTCTTTTCCGCCATGTTAGTCTCCGATACTTACGCTTTCAGTTATTTATACATCCCGTGACGCCGGTATATTCGTTCATGCCATTCCGTGTTCGCGGCAGAACGATCCTATATAGGCGGCGAGTTTTTTCCGTTTTTCGGCAAGAGTCCCGTCCTCGGACTCTCTGAGATATTCGTAGGGATACTTCGATTCGAATATACGTTTTATGTCGCGGTATCCGTCCTCTCCCGGCGGGGAGACGAGTTTCGTGACTGCGGACGCGCCGCAGGCGAAGACGGAGTGTATCTCCTCCATCATATAGACGTTGTACATGCACTCGTACCCGGGGAGAGAGTAACCGACGTTCTCGAGGTTCCCGACGGTGTTTTTCTGCCTGTACATATAGTAAGGGCGGTAACCCGCCGAAGAAGCGAACTCCGAGGAGATCGAAACTGACCGTTCCGCGTCTCTTCCCTCTCTGTCGTACGCTCCCTCTTCCTTGAACTTCGCCGATTTCTTGACGGTGAACGTGTGAACGGTCAGATTCTCCGGCTTCAGTTCAACTATCCGCTCGCAGGTGTCGGCGAACGAATCCGGGTCGTCGCCCGGAAGGCCCGCGATCAGGTCTACGTTGACGGTGCCGATACCGGCGTCGCGCGCGATACCGTACGCCTCAAAAAACCGGTCCGCCGTATGTTTCCTGCCGATGGCGGCAAGAACGCGGTCGTTGAGCGTCTGAGGGTTGACGCTGACTCTGCCGACTCCGTGGGAGACGGCGATCTTCATCTTTTCGGGGGTGATCGTGTCGGGTCTGCCCGCCTCGAGCGTGAACTCGTCAGCGCCGTCCGTCAGGGGGCGGAGCGAGGAAAGCAGCCCGTCGAGCTGCGCGGCGTCGAGGACCGTGGGAGTCCCTCCGCCGATATATACTGTCGATATCCTGAGCCCGAGATCGCTTATGATCCCGTGCGTAAAAGCGATATCGTCCCTGAGCCTTTCCAGATACTCGGGGATCAGCGACAGAAGGCGCGGCGACGTATACGAGACGAACGAGCAGTAGTCGCATCTCGTCGGGCAGAACGGTATCGCGATATACACGCTGCACTTCCCGTCGTCGCCCGGTTTTATGAGTTCCCTTTCGGTTTCCGCCACGCCTACGGCGAGGCGCGCCTTTTCCGGGGTCGCGAGATAAGAGTTTATCATCTCGCCGGCGCTCCCGTCTGCTGAGAGGCCGGACGTCAAAAACTCGGTCGCGAGTTTGGAAGGACGGACGCCGGTCATGATCCCCCACGGAGGGGAGTATCCCGTAAGAGCGACCGCCGCTTTGAAAAACGCCCTGCCGGAGGACAGTTTTCTCGTCCTGTCCGCGCCGTCCGCGCGCCACGGCTCGTAATCTTCCGCCGCGGACGAGCCGCCTTCTCTGTCGGTCAGGACGACGGCGGAGTGCGCACCTCCGTCGCGGTCGTCGAGAATGACGCGCGCGGTAAGGCGCGGGGACACCTCGTCCCGGAATTTCTCGCCCGGGAAGAAGGTCATCGCTATCGTCTGTATATAGTAGGGATTGAGGTCGCCCTCAACGTCTATCCTCATAACAAGTCACTTTCTGCGCGGACCTCTCAGCGTCGCGCTGTCCAGAGGTACGGTCACGGGACCGTCCGCGATCATATCGATCTTCATATCTGCTCCGAAAACGCCCTTCTCTGTCGGGACGAGCCCGCCGAGCATTTCCGAAAACAGGTCGTATAGTTTTTCCGCTTCGTCCGGCGGAGCCGCCGCCGTGAAATCGGGCCTGTTGCCGCGTCTGCACGACGCGGAAAGCGTAAAGTTCGAGATCGAAAGAACGCTGCCGCCGACGTCGCCGACGGACAGGTTCATTTTGCCGTTTTCGTCCTCGAAAACGCGAAGAGCGGCGATCTTGCCGGCAAGGACGCGTGCGTCCTCCTCGCAGTCTCCTCTTTCGACTCCGACGAGGGCGAGGAACCCCGGTCCGCAGTTGCCGCGGACTTCTCCGTTGACGGACACCGACGCGCGAAGAACGCGCTGAAGGATAACTTTCATATCAATCGGCACCTCCGGTGACCGCTCTGACGTGGGGGACCGAACGCAGGCGGGAGACGATCGACTCGTAGTGATCGCTGTTGCGGCATCCCACCGTAAGCGTGATGACGATATCGTCCTCCGTCCGTTTCTTCGTATTGATCGCGACGAGCGTGACCTTCATATCGGCGAGCGTCGTCGTCACGTCCGCAAGTATCGATAACGTGTTCTCCGCGAAGACGCGGAACGTCGCCTCGTAAAGTCCTTTCGAGTGGTCGGAGGAGGCGGCCTCGTCCCACCTGACGTTGACGAGCCTGTCTCTGAAAGACTGGTCCTTCATGCCGGAAAGGATGTTCCGGCAGTTGTGCTTGTGAACGGAAACGCCGTACCCCTTCGTGATGAATCCGACGATACTGTCGCCGGGAAGCGGGTTGCAGCATTTCGCGAATTTCACGGCGCACCCGTACTCTCCGTCGACTATGACGCCGCCCGAGGAGCGGATGCGGTCCGGTTTCTGCGTTTTGACCTGTTCGGGTTCGGTGATCTGCTCCTCCTCGGCGGAGTGAACGACTTTTTCGTATTCCTCCTTGAGGCGCGAGGTGATCTTCGAGATCGGCATACCGCCGTATCCTATCGCGTTGTAAAGGTCGTCCGGCTCGTGCATTCCGAGCCGTTTGGCGATCGCGGCGACGATCTCCGCCTTGTCCTGATCTTTCGGACGGACGCGGAATTTCGCGAATTCCCTGTCGATCTCAGCCTTGCCGACGGCTATGTTCTCCGTCCTCTTCTCTCTCTTGAACCACTGGCGGATCTTGTTGCGCGCCTCGCCGGTCTTTACGATCTTGAGCCAGTCGCGGCTCGGGCCGCGGGAAGCGGAGG
>JAEEGL010026518.1_pt1 | contig 14279 bp, 9 predicted proteins | sample 9134231 | NCBI WGS metagenome assembly JAEEGL01 (sample SAMN16246548, study PRJNA631951) | gut metagenome | biome: gut microbiome; feature: rumen; material: fiber-attached | host: Bos | place: Iran: Karaj | collected 2018-10 | reverse complement strand
CCCATGTAGTTGACCACCTTATTGGGAATATCTTCCAGCAGTTTCTTACTATCTTTCAGACCATATACCTCATGGTCGTCATCCACGCCGAAATACATGACGGCACCCTGTGCATTTGCGAAACCGCAAATCCATTTCAGGTATTCATCTTTCCAGATACGTTTGAACTCAACGTTCTGACATTCTTTTGGTCTTATCTTGCTCATAAATATTTTATAACGTATTATCAACTTATACTATTATTTCCAATTAGTGATACTGTTATCTTTCTATATACCTTTTTAGCAATACTTCCTTTAATTGTTTCCTTTTCCTTTCTGACTGCATGAAATTGAATAGGACATCATCTAAAAAGGCATACTTGATAACAGAACGCATCTGGCCTATCGAGGGATGACCGGCAAAACTCAGCAAAGCACTAAGAAGATCTTCGCTTTCTGCTGCTTTGAAATGCCAAAATGATTCACTTTTCATGTACCAGAATGGTGTCCAAACTGAAGGGACTTTTGTATCGTTGAAGTATGTCTTCCATGTCGAAATAAAAGCAGAAGAGATTTTCTTGTCAAGAGGAATCTTATTCTCTTCTATCGCGCCTGTTTCAATCAAATGCATAATACTTATAAGAAGGATGGCTTTATGTGGTAACTTGCGACCATCAACAATGCCAACCGACAAACAGGCAAATTCCTTACTATAATCTTCTAATTCCTTGTAAACTGCAAAATCTGGCAGTGGTTCACAAACCGTAGATACACCATTTTTTAATGCTTCTTCTTTTATATATTGTTCTTCACGATCCTTAATTGCATACTCTAAGATAGGACTAAGCGGAAGATTATGCTTTCTGATTAGTTCAACAATATAATGAAGTTCTTCAATTTTTTTCATGACTATTACTCTTGGTTTTCTGCTTCAAAAGCTTTGTTATCATCACTTTTTTCTTCGAAAGCGAACAATGTAGATGCAATTTCTTTGAATTGACGTTCGTAACGAATCCTTTCTTTTTTCTTTTTCAAACTAGCTTGTACCTTGCTAATGCTCTCCTTTAGCTGGTTTTGAAGAACTAATGATTTTTCCTTCACAGTCTCCATATTGCCACCATCAGCCTTTACTCCATTACAGAAGTATACCCTGAACGGATAAGAGTTATCCTCATTTGTCGATACTTTTGTAATAATAACATTAAGGTCGAGCATCCACACTTCCTCGTCATTATTCTTTATAGCTTGACCGAGATCTGAGTCAGCATAAATTGTTACTCTCTTTACAGTCTCCTTGTAGATTCTCTTAATCTCAATCATCCCCAAACGAATGTATTCTTTGGTGATATATTTGGGACCATCATAAAAAACATGATATTTGGCGACATCAGTATTCGAAGTTGCCATAATCTTTTCAAGAGAATCAAAAACTTCACCATTGTAGTCAATATATTTTTCTTCGCCATCATCCTCATCTTGATACATGATACTAGTATATTTCCCTGGTTCATAAACAATTTCTTGAATGCCTGTACCAGAATCAAGTTTCAAAGCTTCATAGCCTTTAGTATTCGGCTTTATGCGAGCTATAATGTTGATATGGTTATCATACCAATAGTTTGAGAAAAGCTCTTCCTTTTCATCCTCTGGCAAACCTTCTGATTTTGCTTCAATCTCTTTTAGTTTTCGGAAATCAAAAATCAGGTGATTGAGAATGAGGTCATAATTGTTGGCAAGATATAATTCATATACTTGTTTTGTGTTTTCATCCCAAAACAAACTGTCCTGTACCGGATAATAGTATTTTTCAGCCAGTTCTGTACCATTAAACTCTGGATTATCTTCATCCTCGTCTGGCTTGTAAGAATCATATTCTTCTTTCGGTTTATATTCCTGTCCGTATGAATAATCTATCAGCCCCATCATGCCCAAACGTGACATGACGGCAACCTCAGTTCTGCCTATAGCCTTTGCTATGGCATTGAATGAGTATCCCTGATTATAGTAGTTGCTTACCTGTTCCTCTTCCTCCGAAGACCAAGACATTCCACTCCTGTTTTCTGAGCAGATAGGTAACGCCGAAGTTCCTTCGATTTTACCTTTTGAATTCAAGATTAATTGTTCAACCTCGTTTTCATTAGTTTCAACAATTTCTTCATCAGCGTCATTTTCCTCTCTACGAATAATCTGTTTATAAGTAGTTTCTTTATTTACCCAGTTACGCATATTATGATATGCGAAGAGTGAAGAATCAAAATCACTATCAACAAATTTTGACATACAAGATACGATGTCTTCATAAGTCATACCAAAATCAAGAGAATACCTGGACATAAATTCTCTTAACTCTGTGATTGTTTTCCTCCCACAGTTCCTGAATTTTTGTACTTCTTCAAGAGTTAATTGCGGAATATCCTTAAAGTACTCGACTTTAGCTGCTCTTAGAATATTTGCAGTACGGTTGGAAAATGGGAGTTCTGCATTTGGATGTGCAAGCAAACGCTTTGCATTGTAGCAAAGACTATCTTCAAGTTCTTGGAGTGAAAGCACGTTGTCAAGGTTAGACGCTTTCTTCATTTCTCTTTCAAGCAGGTAGTTCCGTCTTTTTAACTCCTCGTTTTCCTGCCTTAGTGCTTCAAGCTCTTGCATAGCCGATTTATGAGCTTCGCTTATCTTTTTTATGCTCTTTATAAAAATTTGTCTTACTCTTTCATCGGTTATATGGTATTCATCGGACGCTCTTCTCCTTCTGTTTTCGACAAGAAGCGTGTTACAGATGCCTTTTTCTCTATCGGTAAGTGCATCCTTGAACTCTGAAAGTATACCATAGCAGAATTGCATGAGATACTTGTTGCGTGTTGTCGTATCTGCATTTTCAGGGATGTCAAAATCAACAATATTAATACTTGCCGACCCTGTATCTTCAATTGATTCAGAAGACTCTGAAAAACACTCATTCTCTTCCTCTTCAACAGGAGCAGTGGAAGCATTTTCTTCCTTCTTCTCTGTTACCGCATATTCCAGGATAGGACTAAGAGGAAGATCGTATTTGCGTATGAGCGTTAAGAGCAAATCTAATTCTTCGATTGGTGTCATGGCAATGATCCTTTAGTTAGATACATTAACTTCTACCTTCCAATTAAGGTTTAGAGCAGAAAAGATTCTTTCCAGCTGGCGTTTCTTCGTATTAGTATTACTATGCACATTGACAAAATACCCACCACCCACATCATGCTGTGCTGATGGATATTGAGGATTACCCCCCATAGTAACAAGATACATACCATCCATAGGGATTTTCAATGAAAATACCTTCTCGGTGCCAATCTCCTGTATTGTTTGGCACAATGTATCTGCCGCCTTCAAGCATTCAATCGTAGTTCCATTAGCACGTGTCACTCGCAAGCTGGTGGGCTTCTTTTTCGCTGTTACTGCTTTTATTGTTGGGGTCTCAGTGACACTCTCTTCTGCAAGCACCTCGGAAACAGGTACAGAAGCACTTCTCTCACCATTAGGCGAAAACTCTTCTATTTTCTCCTTAATGGCATATTCAAGAATGGGACTTATAGGAAGGTCAAATTTCTTCAACACTTCAAGTACATGTTTTAATTCTTCTGCATCTGTCATAATAGGAACCACTTTATATATGTTCTTTGTCTTCTAAAAATTTAATGTAACTTGTAAGAGCGGCAGTAAGGGCATTATGCCATTTTAAGTTGTCTGCCATAAAAGAGTCATGAGTTTTTAACTTCAATGCTACAGTCTTAACCTCTGCTGACGTTTGGAAAGAATATATAGAATCAGCATTTGAGTCTATAACCTTATTTATATATGCTCGTATAGGTTTGTCTATATAACGAAGATAGTTACTCGCCGTCCCTTTGGATTTTAGACGATAGAGATAATTGCTAAATTCATCTTTCAGTGTTGAAAAAGAAATCAACGAAACAATGCCGTTGCTGGTATCATATTCTTCCCCCAATACATTTTCGCAATCTAATCGAATGTCTTTAACGCATAATTCTTCCTCCTTCTCCTTGATAGCATATTCGAGGATAGGACTAACAGGAAACTCAAATTCTTTGAGTAGCCTTTGTAGGGTATGGAGGTCATCAAGCTTGCTCATTAGTAGTCAATCCTTTCACTTTGTAATCTGGTATTGGCTTTGAGAAAGATGTCTCAGCATCAATATTACTACATTGCTGTCTTACAATATCACGCCTTCTTATAGCGGGTTTCAGACACAGCATATTGAACTCGTTCAAGTCCATTTGACTCACATTTGTAATATGGGGGAATAACAGCTTCAAATATGCCGTAGCTATGCGCTTCACCGCTTTTGTATGGCGCATATCTGCACCTTGTGGAACTTCAATAAGGTCATCTACTATCTGTGAATAAATAGACTCCGTACGCATTTGGTGCAGAACCTCAGAGAAGAATTCCACGTTAAGCGTCCAGTCTTGTAATGCCATATCAACATTCACACGAGGAAGTAACCATCCTTCAATCATTCCATGAAAACGATCAAGCAGGGCTGACTCTCTGAAAACCTCTGGCAATGCATCAAAGTATTTGTAATTCAAAGGCTCATTGTTATCAGAAAGAAGGATATTTCCTAATAGCATAAGTCCACACTCCGACATGAATTCATAGTTATCAATTGTAGCTCGTCCGTATTCCAAATAATTCTTTAAGAACGATTGCATTTCGGAGTTGTCAGAGAATGTAATCGTCTGTATCTCATCAAATGCTACCATATCGTAGAAGCGCATGATGCCTGGCGATTTCGTTGATTTGTCATAAACTAATTTGGCTCGGGAGACTTTACCACCACTTACAAGCCATACAAACTTAGACAGATTACCAAAAACATAACTCTTACCCGTGCCTTTAGGAGCCAGTTCTATTAAATTAAGTCTTGGTTCTATGAATGGAAGAAGCCTAGTTAAAAACTCCAGCTTCTGTGTCATACTCTTAAAAGCAGAAGGTGTGTACTCCATCGCAGAAATAAGTACGTCTATCCATTCCTCCAATGTAAACTGGGCACGACAATTTCGGATGTAATTGATGTCAAGCTTCTGCATAGGACGGAAAGGCTTAAACTTTACCATCTCTACATGACCAGCTTCATGTTCTGCAGGCTGAATATAAACTATCTTCATAATACCCCATTTCTCACCATCGATAAGGTCGTCAGGATATTCTTCGATAAGATAGTCCGGTATTAGCGTATCCGATGCCTTGATTCCCATATCTGGAATTTGAAAACTCGTTTTATTTTGAGCCAGACTAGTTGTAACAACAAAGCGAGTAAGCAAAGTCAATGTCTCACCTCTTCTTAAACGGGCTCTTATCGCGCTATTGTCCTTTGGAATATGCGCATCAAGGAACTGTGACAAGGCCTCCCGTTTGAAAGACCCATCTGCCGCAATATGTGTTGATATGAGATAGTCCTTAACAAAAGATGGCAGATTACGCCCGTTGAACACTTCGTAATTGGCAGGGTTCTTATATACGGCGGCAGCGCCAAAAACTTGTTTTATCTTATCACCAATAGCACTCATAATTATAAATCGAACATTTCGTTAATATCTGAATTGCCAGCTACGCCAACAATTTTAATTTTCATTTCAATACTCTCGGAACCAGCCGGTTTAACGTCAATTGTATGTTCACCTTCTGTAATATTTTGAAGCAGAACCGTCCATTGCGTTCCAAGCCTATCCATTTTGTATGATTTCCCTTCACAGGTTATGGTCACACTTTTGGGTTGTGGAATAACAGTGAGGTTGACGATTGGGTTAGAAAGCATAATATCTTCTCCAGAAATCTTCACCTGGTATCTCACGCTGTTAACAACATCCTTGTTTGACAGAAGGATGAATGGAACAAGGACTTCTTCCGGAGTACATCCGCCATGAACCTGATGAGTGGGAGCCTTGGAAAGTGATGAGTGGGTCAATGCTACCTTATACCATTGCCCTTCTTCTTCATTCTTGTGAACCAGATAGTCAGAATCGGTAAGAGCCCCCTCTGCTGTTTTAATGTATCTACCTTCATGTTCAAATTTACCGTCATATTTCTTTGAAGGTGCTTTGCGTGACAAGCAGCTCAACCCATGATCTGATACAATAGCTACAGTACATTTCTCTTTTTTACCGACGGCGAGGATTTCCTGCATAATGTCTTTTATCACTTTCAGTTCCTCTTTTAGCGTATCAAGGTATTTATAGCCATGGGAATCATGTCCGAGTTCGTCGAGTGCGCCAAACTTGGTGACTTCTAGACCATCAAATCGATTGTGATGTGTAGATGATGGTAGATAAGAACTGGTTATCTGCGAACGCACCACTTTCATTCCCTCTTTTTCTTGATTTACAAGATACAGAATATACGAAAGGAACTCTGACCCTAAGCCATCTATCCAATATACCTTGTCTGGTTGGTATAAAGGGCTGTTGTACATCTCTGCTAAGAGACTGTGGGTATTTGTAAATTCGAAATACCACTGATAGAAGCTTGCCGCAGTACTGTTCTTTTCCTTAATAACATCCTGTATGATGTCATTAAGCCGATCCTCCATTTTGGCTTGCTTATAAGCCTTAATGTATTCAACAAACCAGCTGTTTTCTTCCTTGATATGCGAAGGCTTTACAGATGACATGTACGCAGCGTACTCTGGATAGTAGTTATTAATAGCCTCAGATAGTTTCTTGTTGTTGGGATTGTGTACAGACCATCCCATCAGCAGTTTCTTCTCAAAGTCGAAGACACCTGTACACATATCTATAGCTGCATTTAAATCATTCTGCAACTGATATGTTTCCTTGATTCTTTCAAACAGCCAATTTTGATCATCATCAGAAATGACTGATTCGAATACTATTCTATCGTTAACTATTATCTTCCTACGTTCTTCGGCATATTCCGCTTTCTTGTTTGCAGGAATATCATTATACAGTATGCGTGTGGCAATCATATTACATAACTGATAATAGTCTGTCAGAGTAGTAGCCGATTCCATACACATACAGATGTAGGGGTACTTCTCAGCGAACCCTGTGTATAACACATAGTTCTTCAGAAGCCATCGGTCATATTCAGTATTGGTGATGTCAGTCCATTCATCAATAACATCAGATGCTTCAAACTTTACTTTGTTAAATGAAGTGCGTACAAATGCCTCATAAGAAAAACTATCAAGTTTACCTTTGTCAAGATGCTTTAGCAGTTCCTCCCAATAAGTTTTCTCTTCATCTGCATATTGAAATGGGAACTGGATGTCAAGAAATTGGGTCATGAACTCGTAAGCATTGGCAATACGAGTAAAGTTGAAGATGTTATCAGGCTTAGAATACTTGTATTTTGCTGCAATCGGTTTTGACGTACAAACAATTCTCTCTTGCGGAGCTTGTTTTTTCCAGAACTTTAGCCAATCACATAATGTGTCTAGTTGACATTGGACGGCTTCTTTTGGCAAATGAAAATCCTTGTACTTTGCAAAGAACACTTCTACGGATTGTGGCTCTGCATCATATCGCCATATAGGTGCGCTCTCTTGTAAGCGAGCAAAGTGGTTAAGAAAATCGGTGAAGCGATTTTGCAAGCCTATTAGGGGTATGTATATACGTTTAGTCGGATGGTGTATATCCTCCAATAATATGATTTCATTGAAGAATCCGCGGAAATCCTCATCATTATAGAAGCGGGCCACCTCAGAGAAGGGGGTAACAAACGTCGGAACAATACATGCTTTAATGGCATTTTTCAACATGTCCTTCGTTATCCAAGTATCATCTTCACCATCGTCAATCAAGTTCTCCAAGTCGAGGCTCTGTACACCGATATTGGCCATAAACTTAGCGAGTTCCTTAAACTCATTGAAATTATTGAGCATGATGAAACGCACCGCATAACGTTGAGCCAACATATCATGTGACTCTTTGTCGCGGATTATCTCTTGAGTTAACTCCTCAAAGGACTTGAACACATTTATCTTCTCTGACGTATCCATATGTTTAGCTACCAAGGTAAGTTGAAATGAACTGTGATATTTCAGGATGTTCGTCTATTATCTCCAACACAAACTGCTTCCACATCATGCTTGGCATGTTCTGCTCCTTCACAAGATTTCGTGCTTTGCGGATTTCGTCTTCAGCAGGTATCGGCATAGGAGGAGCGACTGGAGTTCCCTCACCACCAGGCACAGTGACAGGAGGAGTAAAAGGTGGAGGAGTAGGCGCCTTAATCTTGTTAATATAGAAAGACATCACACATGACTTTACATCCTCTTCCCTTCGGAAAGCAATTTCAGATTGCAGATGAGATAACTCCTCTTCTAGTTCATCCCACCATTCGGGCTTCAACTCCACATTTTCAATGGCGTTGATAAAGTTGACAAATCCTTCCCGATAATTCTCTGAGTTAGTCAGAAGTTTGTATAAATCAATCTGGTCGGCTTTTATCTCTCGCAGCAATTCTTTAATCTTGGCAAGTTTGTAACTGTCTTGATTGAATAGGCTTATGAGATCGCTGATAGCTTTCTTGCAGCTGTCATTCTCTTCAATCTTTTTGCAATATAGTAGTGACCAAAGTGGATATTTCGCTATTTGCTTACAGAACTCTGTGATACTCCACTTTGCATACGTAAGACTCTTTAGGTCGCTCATACTAACCCCCTTGACTATGCTAAGATTGAATACCTCACCAAGTATACTTGTCAGGTTTCTCTCTTCCACAGACCCAAAGCGTAGCAGCAATTTATTGTTGGTTTCGCTAACTCCATTGTCCCACATCTTCAGCAGAATCTCAATCATATCATTGAGCTTTTCGTCACCAACGGGCTGAGATGTGCTGGGGTTAAACAAGTCATCCTTATGCTTACGGAGTGTATAGCCAAGAATGGCATAGTTGGCTGGATTTGCAAACAATCCGTAAGGTGGACGCATCAACGGAGCGAGTATGTCACTCAAAGAGAAGCGGTCAGCATATTTTTTCTTGGCAGCCGCAATGAGTAAATCCATTTCTTTGCTCATCTCATTGAGCCACGAATCTCCTTGTTGTGCTGCAGTTGTCAGTTCACAAGTGTCAGTGACTAAATTATTCTCTCCCTCCATAAAGATATGACGAGCCGGACGTACATTGCCACCTATAGTCAACATGTCATCGCGTGTACGTTTTTGTAACATCTGGAGTGACAAAGCTTTGAAATTCTTGTTTGCGAAGAAAGTCATCGACTCGCAATGGAATGCCTTAACGCTTTCCATTCCATGAGGGAATACCTGTACACTGAACTTCTTGTTAATAACATTATATATATTGCTGAATATACCGTCGCTGTGACGTACACCTTTGAAATATAAGGCGAACGTCCCGCCATTAAGGCGATTCTTCCATTTTACTACATATTGCTTGGCCGCGTTCTCAAACTGACTGGCATCGTCTGTATTAAAGTGAGAACGGCTTACATTAGCCTGTGCGACTGCATCAATAAACTGATTTTGCGATGTAGGGCTAAAAACCTCCGCAGGTAAAACAAATATCGTCTCCTCAAATTCCTCAGAGAACATCTTCACACGGTTCTCCATCATATCGCGTGCTTCGTCTGTGATAGAGAAGAATAGGGCCACATGCAGATAGTTTGGTTTCTCGCGTGTGTACTTATTTAGTTTACTGCGCAACACCGCTTCAGACTCTTCACATGCATAGAACTGCGGCTCGCACTTGCGCATCAGTCGTTCACCAACGAGGAAAGTCTTCTCTATTTCCGATTTGCTCTCACTACTATACTTTAAGTAATCTACTGCTGTTTTGAAATTACTAGCTACAGCTGTTTTTTCCTTTGCTATCTGCTCGGGGTTATATGATGAAACCGAAATTTTGAACTCTCCAAAGATGTCCCGGGCTATTATTTTGCTTTCATCGAGCCAGTTGAGTATGTTTTCCATCTTCTCTGCACAGCGGTCGCCAGAGAAAATATAATTCAGATTCTTATCATTGGGGACGTATTTCTCTGGCGAACTCTTGAACTTCACGCTCAATGCATTCAGCAGCAGTATCACTTTGAACACACGAACATGGTCATCGCTCATACTGCTCACTCTTGCTACGTGAGACGAATAGACATTTGTAAATGCAGAACACAAAGGTTCGTTGATAAACTCCGAATAGAAGAAATCCCAAAGCCAATCTGCCGTGAGCATCATTTTCTGTTCATAATTGGTGGGATCTTCTATGAACTGCTTAAAGCCATTCTGACCGTCATTCATGAATCTCAGCACACTTCTGTTCGCGGACCCCATGATGTTGGATATCTTTGAGCATAGGAATGCAGTGTAAGGATGCAACGGGAATAAATTCTGGATGTGCTCTTTTTCTTCCGCCGAATTGCTTTCACAGAGATAATCGTAAAGGCTTTTGTCTATGTTGTTCTTTACGCCCCATGTAGACATTGCGAGTTTACTCTCATCTGGAATGGTGAATGTATGCCGTAAAATAAGGTAGGTGGAGATTTCGTCCATTTGATAGTCCACGCTATCGTAACGGTCGCTCATCTTGGATATGTCCTTACCTTTGGCATCAAAACTTGTGCTTTCAGTACGATGGGAAATAAGATAGAGGAATACATTGTTGCTTTGTGACTTCTCAGCAATGTTCTGGAGTACATTGATTCGGTCACTTTTCAGCGTGTCCATCACACTGGTAAACTCGTCCCAGAAAATGATAAGTCCATCGGCAATACCTGCCTCTTCAATGGCTTTTTCCATTTCCACCAACCAATCACTGATACTGTCGCTCGCCAAATATGTGTCGTCTGCGGCAAGAACTTCTTCCAAGTGGAGGAATACGTCGATGTCGTTGGCCTCCAGTTTCGCCATCAGCTTCTCATAAGTTGGCGCTTCCGAAGAAAGTTCATCACTCAATTCGAGCAGTTCTGGGATGCGAGTCTTATGCCCCTCCACCCATCGTAGTGCTTTGTCGAAGTCTGAGCGGACAACGATGTCGCTATGACCTGCAGCCGCCAGCGCAAGTTTGGTCTGCTTCTGGATTGACAGCGAGAAACGAGGGATATTGTATGCTCCCTCCACGCCTTTCAGAATCACAGGAAAATAACGTTTTTCCTTACGGATAGCGGAAAGCTGTGCTCGTGTTGCCTCATTGGGGATATTCTGGATGTAAGACATCACCTCATCTACGGGGTCGCACAATAGGTGCCTAATCACACTACTGGCATGACTCTTACCTGTACCGAAAGTGCCTCGCACCCACATTGAGCGACGTTTGCTGATTTCCGTGGAGGTGATAGCCGTGATGCTGCGTTGCAGTAAGTCACTAAACTGTTTGGTTGGGATGAACGTGCGCCACATATTAGGCTTTTCGTCCATCATGTCATATACTGGAAGGAAGTCCTGTATCTTTATATAATCGGAATATCTTGTATTCATAGTAGTCATCTGTTTTTTATAGCATCAACTTTAAGATGTCAATGGCTTTTAGGTCATCACGAAGGATGATATTATCAAGTCCCATATTCAACTCTGCACGAAGCACATGATTATTTTCCTCTTGCAGAGAAAGCAATAGTCGGGCAAAGGTGTCCTTGCTAATACCGAACTGACGATAGATGCCTTCGCGCTGGTTTTCATCATAGAACTCCGATACTGTCAAAGAATAACGCTTTTGCCGTTCTGCATATCTAAAAAGTGAATATGCTACAGCAACAAGAGAAATGTCATTATGCGGTTGCCGTACTAAGACAACTTTATTTTGTTCTTTTGACAGAACACCAACGGGGATAGTAGAGCCAAGAGGGCTTTCCTTAAATGTGTTTAATAGTGAATTAAAAGGATTACGAAGAGTTCTATCTTTTAATTCGGGGTATGAGTCTTGAAGAATTACATCCATTTCGTCACGAGTGTAACGACGATTAAAATCTATAGAACTTTGGAACCATGAACATATTTCGGAATTCTCACATAAGCCTATATATATCAATTCCCATACTATAGAAGGTTTGGTTTGGTATGCCCTTGAAAAATAAAGCCCAATTTCCGAAATGTTTTTATCTTCAGGATTAAGAATAAAGGCTTCTCGCAACCAGTTAACAAAAGGTGGAATTTGGTATTTGGGATTTAATCCGTGCTCATTATTGTCAAAGAATGATTCGTAAGTGTCAAAATACTTTTCAACCCAATTCACACGCATTCCCATACCGTCATTATAGCGGTTAATTCCTGATTTTGAACCTTGTGCCATGTTTTTTAATTGATTAGTCATTATACTAGTATCTGATGTACTGATGGAACTGGCTGCGTGACAACCCTTTCCATCAAAATCAATACATTTCATGCAGTGAACACATTTCTCTTTATCAATTGTGACTCTTGGGACGACAGAGAGTGCTCCAGTAGGGCATTCAACCTCACATACCTCGCAATGTACACAATAAGTAGCTTTATAACATATTTTTTTTAGATGACTTATGAAAACCACGTCCTTAGAGTCAATTCCACTGACCTCAAACACTATTGTGTCATCATTTTCTTCTATTGTGCATTTGTAAATATGCTTTTGATGATTTAACTCGATACAAGTCACACCATCTTTTTGATCAACACTCATACTCCCCAAGACCCTTAACCACATTAGGATGTTTTCCTTAGGCGCGGTTAAGATTGCCTTAAAATCTGGAGATGTACTCATGAAATTGACATTTGACTCACAATGAAGGTATCGACCTCCGGCCCTCATCTTCCAGCGTCCCGTCCGGATATAGTTATCTATACCTGCAGTTTTGTTTCTTTCTAGTCCTTCTCTTATTTTAGATATAAAAGGTGTCAAAGTTTCGGGGTATAATTGCCCACATAAGTCCTCACTCCATGTTGAAGAATATGGGCAAATGACACACCCGACACGAGAAAGTCCCTTTCGGTATGCTTCATTTACAGGTAGGCCATTAAGCAGTATGTATAAATATATTTCCGTCGCATTCCATTCAAGAATAGGGCTAACATTAATAATTTTATTGTGTTTGACATTTTTCCCTATTCGAGAGCGAGAAGAACGACTTGGGCTTTCTTCCGCTCTAACTCCATCAAACAAGATGGCGTTAGGCTGTTTCCCTTTTCCTACAACATCTTTAAGCAATTTGCTTAGTGGGGCTGATTTCATTATACTACAGCACCACCTGTGAATTCTACTAGGTGTACCTATTTCATCCCAATATTGAAGAACCGATTGATGATTTTTAGCAATATAGAATCTAAGATTGGGGTATTTTTCTAAATACATATCTTTAATGCTGTCATATAACATTAGAGATGGGGGTAATTCATACCCTGTATCAGAATAAACCACAATAAAATCTTCGGAAGGAATTACTCTTGAAACCAAGTCCAACACTACTTGAGAGTCTTTGCCTCCACTAAATGACGTAACGAAAATATCTGTTTTGCTACTAAGAATTGGTGCTTTTCCCAACTCTTCAGCTTTGCTTAAAGGCATAACATCGAAACTGTCGCAATCCTCCTTTACTACAACATGCTCCTCTTTCGTTTGTCTTTCGAGATTACTTGCAAGCTTTTGAAAGTCGAGGTCAGGATTCTTTTCAGAAACTTCACGGATGTTTTTGTATCTCCGATATGTCTGGTTTATAAAATCCATAGCTTCATGCTCAATGATGAACATGGTGTCCTCGTTCCGTGAACGGAGACGATTCATGTCAACTGGTTCGAGTACAAGAGATTCATAACCCTCCTGCTGTATAACCGTAGGAGCATCGAACACATTTCCTCCTTTTACTTCAAGTACCAACTGCCCTTTATAAAAATAGCGGCGGTCGCAAGCCCAAAGTAAAGGTTCCTCAACATGAGGGTATATCCAGCCCTTCTTGTTGAGCCCAAGCAAGTCCAACTCTTCCCAAAAGACAGGTCTGGGCGACACGTTAAGCGCATCTCCCTTCGATGACATGGTGAGGCGAACTCCGTTATAATTATTATCCCATATTACTTTAAACATGTTATATTATCTTGTATTCAAATTCTAACATAGAATTTATTCCGTCCATAAAAGATCGTCAACACTCACCTCCAATAGTTTCGAGATGAGAATGAGCATTTCTACATTTGGCTGAGCCACATTGGTAACCCATTTGGACACCATCGCAGGGTCTTTACCCACCAACTCCGCCAAACGCTTGTTGGTCATGTTCTTCTCTGCCAAAACCACTTTTAGGCGGTTCAAACGTTTTCTTTCCATTGATTATAGTCTTGATTCTGCTACAAAGGTACACTTTTT
>JAEEGL016160910.1_pt1 | contig 14280 bp, 12 predicted proteins | sample 9134231 | NCBI WGS metagenome assembly JAEEGL01 (sample SAMN16246548, study PRJNA631951) | gut metagenome | biome: gut microbiome; feature: rumen; material: fiber-attached | host: Bos | place: Iran: Karaj | collected 2018-10 | reverse complement strand
GGTGCGGCACTCCCAGGCCTTGCGCTCGCGCTTTTGGAAGACCTCCTGCGCCTCCGCGTTGCGCAGCAGCGCGCGGTAACGCTCCTCGTGGTGCTTCTCGATCGCCGCCACGCCGCGGAACTTCTTCGCCAGTTCAGGGAAGCCTTCCGCTTCGGCCGTCCGGGCGAATTCCTCGTACATGTCGGTCCACTCGTAATTCTCGCCGGCCGCGGCCGCCGCCAGATTCTGGGCGGTATTGCCGATCCCGTTCAGTTCCTTGAACCACAGCTTCGCGTGTTCCTTCTCGTTCTCCGCCGTCTTCAGGAAGAGGGCCGCGATCTGCTCGTAGCCTTCCTTCTTGGCCTTGGACGCGAAGTAGGTGTACTTGTTGCGCGCCTGGGATTCTCCCGCGAACGCGGCTTCCAGATTCTTCTCGGTCTGGGTCCCGGAATAGGGATTCGCCTTCGGCGTGTCGATCGGTTCCAGAGAGTCTCCGTCCATCATGCAGACGGGGCAGACCGGGGTCTCGCCGTCTTCGACTTCAAAAACGGCGCCGCAGACCTTGCACTTGTAGGTCTTCATGTCAGGCCTCCTTTCAGGCTTTCCAGAGGCTGTGCAGGTTGCAGTACGCCAGCACGGCTACGACTTCGTCGCCCTCGGTCAGGGCGAATTCCGCCTTCGGCTCGCTGCCGGGCGTCAGGTTCTTCACCTGCATCCCCTCCTTCGTTTCCACGGCGATCCATTCGATATAGTGAGCTTCCACCATCGGATGAATGGCCGCGCCGACCGTGACTTTCACGGTATTTCCTTCCACGGTCCACACCGGGACGTGCTTCTCCACGGACGCGTCCGTCGTGCCCGGGACGATCTCCTTCATGGGCTTTCCGCAGCACATGACGGGGCAGGGTTTCTTTTTGACCATGGCCACCATCTGACCGCAGGTCTCACAGCGGTAGTACTTCACTTCCATTCCGTCAGTCCTCCTTGACTATTTGATCGGTTCGAAATCCGCCGGGCCGTGCTTGCACAGCGGGCAGACGAAATCTTCCGGCAGCTCGTCGCCTTCGTAGACGTAGCCGCAGATCTTGCAGACGAAGCCCTTCTTGCCTTCCGTCTTCGGCTTCGGCTTCACGTTGTTCTGATAGTAGGTGTAGGTCATGGTCTCGCGGTCGGACAGGACGCGCGCCTCGGTGACCGTGCAGATGAACATGCCGTGGGTATCCAGATCCACGTAGCTCTCGACCTTCAGGGACATGAAGGCGTTGATGTACTGCGTCAGGAACAGCAGCCCGTTGTCGGAGCGCTCCGTCGGCCAGCCCGTGGTCTTGTCCGCGTTCCGCCCGCTTTTGAAGCCGAAGTTCTCGAACACCTTGAAGGGCGCTTCCACCGAGAGGCAGTTCACGTTCATGATGCCCGTCTGCTTCACCACGTGGTGGGTATAGTTCTGCTTGTTGATGCAGACGGCCACGCGGTTCGGCGTGCTGGTGACCTGGGAGATCGTGTTGCAGATCATCCCGTTGTCCTTCTTGCCGTCGTTGGACGTGACCACGTAGAGGCCGTAGCCGATCTTGAAGAGCGCTGTCAGATCGTTCTTGTTCGCGGTCGCGGCGGAGCGGGCGGCGTAGTCTTTGCACAGTTCCTCGGCCAGATCCTCGATCTGCTTTTTGGAACTGTCGTCCAGCGCGGACAGGATACGGACCGTCGTCTGCGCGTAAGTCAGGTTTTTGCAGCCTTCCAGCATGCTCTTCATGACCTTCGCGGCGGTCGGGGCCCAGCTGCCGTTCTCCATGAAGGCCACGGTCTTGTTCTGGAAATTGCGTTCCTTCAGGTTCGTCAGGAACTCGTGCATGAAGGGGAAGATCTCCGCGTTGTAGGTCGTGGTCGCGAAAACGATGCGGCCGTAGCGGAACGCGTCCTCCACCGCCTCGTAGCGGTCATAGCGGGCCAGATCGATCACCTTGACCTTCGGGCAGCCTTTGGCGCTCAGTTTGTCCGCCAGAAGCTCTACGGCCTTTTTCGTATTGCCGTAGACCGAGGTGTAGGCGATCAGGATGCCTTCGCTCTCCGTCCCGTAGGAAGACCAGGTGTTGTAGAGATCCAGATAGTAGCCAAGGTTTTCGGTCAGGACCGGTCCGTGCAGCGGGCAGATGGTCTCGACCTCGAGACCGGCCAGCTTCTTCAGGACCATCTGGACCTGGGCGCCGTATTTGCCGACGATGCCGAAATAGTAGCGGCGGGCTTCGCAGGCCCAGCCTTCCGGATCCTCCACGTCGTTCGCCCCGAACTTGCCGAAGGCATCCGCCGAGAAGAGGAGCTTGTCGGCCGCGTCATAGGTAAAGAGCACCTCGGGCCAGTGCGCCATCGGCGCGGCCGTGAAGCGGAGCGTCTTTTCGCCCAGCGGGAGGGTGCTTCCCTCGCTCACGACGAGCCGGCGGTCTTCGAATGCCTGCCCGAAGAACTGCTGCATCATCTGGAAGGCCTTGGCCGAGGAGACGATGAGGGCTTCCGGATAGTTCTTCATGAAATTCACGATGTTCGCGGAATGATCCGGCTCCATGTGCTGCACGACCAGATAATCCGGTTTCCTGCCGTCCAGCGCCTTTTCCAGGTTGTCCAGCCATTCATGGGTGAAATTCCGGTCCACGGTATCCATGACCGCCACCTTGCGGTCCCGGATCAGGTAGGAATTGTAGGCCATGCCCAGCGGCACCTCGAAATGCCCCTCGAACAGATCGATCTGATGATCGTCCACGCCGATATAGAAAATGTTTTTTGCGATCTCTTTCATGGATCCTCCTGTATTACAGCCGTTCCACGGTAAAGGATGCCGCCTCTCCGTTCACGGTCGTTTCGCCTTCGAAGCTGACCGGCACGCCTTCGGGGAAGAATCCGCCGGAAAGCTCGCAGAACAGCACGTGCGGCACGGTCTTGATCATCAGTTCCGACGTCTCGTCAGGGGAAAGCTTCCGGACCGGCGCAGCCTCTTCCTTCTTCTCTTCTTTCTTCTCTTCCGCCTTCGGAGCCTCTTTGGTCTCCGCGGGCTTCTCCGCCGCCTTCTTCTCCGGGAAACCGGCCTTGCGCGCCTTGAAGAAATCCATCGCGACCTGCGGGAACAGGGCGTAGCTTAAGACGTCCTCATCCTGCACGGCCCACTCTTTGATCTCCTCGCGCAGCTTCGGCAGCTCGTTCGGGATCAGATCGGCCGGACGGCAGGTGATAGGCTCGGTGTCGCCGATGACCTTCTTCTGGACTTCCTTGTTGAACGGGCGGACGGTCCTGCCGTACTCGCCGCGGAGCAGGGCCTTCGTTTCTTTGGTCGCCACTTTGTAGCGCTCGCCGAAGAGGACGTTCATCACGGCCTGCGTGCCGACGATCTGGCTGGAAGGAGTGACCAGGGGAGGCATGCCCATATCCTCGCGCACGCGCGGGATCTCCTTCAGCACGTCGTAGAACTTGTCCTCCGCGTGCTGGTCCTTCAGCTGGCTCACCAGGTTCGACAGCATGCCGCCGGGCACCTGGTATTTCAGCGTGTTGATGTCCACGCCCAGGACCTTCGGGTTCATGAGGCCGCTCTTCAGGGCTTCCTCGCGCAGCGGGCGGAAGTAATCCGCGATCTCGAGCAGCAGTTCCTCGTCCAGGCCAGGATCGTACGGGGTGCCCTTCAGGGTCTTGGCCATCACTTCGGTCGCCGGCTGGCTGGTTCCGAGGGCGAAGGGGCTCATGGCCGTGTCGATGATATCCACGCCCGCCTCGATGGCCTTGAGGTAGGTCATGGAAGCCACGCCGCTCGTATAGTGGGTGTGCAGCTGGATCGGGACCTTCACCGTTTCCTTGAGGGCCTTCACGAGCTTCTCCGCCTCGTAGGGGATCAGCAGGCCGGCCATATCCTTGATGCAGATGGAGTCTGCACCCATGTCCTCCATGGTCTTCGCCAGTTTGCAGAAGTATTCCACCGTGTACGGCTCGCCCAGCGTGAACGACATGGCCGTCTGGACCTCGCCGCCGCGCTTCTTGGTCGCCTTCACCGCGCATTCCAGGTTGCGCACGTCGTTCAGCGCGTCGAAGATGCGGATAATATCGATGCCGTTGTCCAGGGATTTCTCGACGAAATAGTCCACCACGTCGTCCGCGTAGTGCCGGTAGCCGAGAATGTTCTGCGCCCGGAAGAGCATCTGCAGCTTGGTGTTCTTAAAACCGGCGCGCAGCTTCCGGAGTCTCTCCCACGGATCCTCCTTCAGAAAACGCAGCGCCGCGTCGAAGGTCGCGCCGCCCCAGCATTCCACCGCGTGGTAGCCGACCTTATCCATCTTATCCACGATCGGGAGCATCTGCTCCGTCGACATGCGGGTCGCTATCAGAGACTGATGCGCGTCGCGCAGGACGGTCTCCATGATCTTTACGGGTTTCTTCTCCGCCATAACAACTCCTTTCACGATCATGCCCGGCCGGAGTGCCTCATGATCTCGCAGGTAATAAAATCACAATCGATCAGACGGTCTTTCCGAAAAACAAACGAACGGCAGGCACAGCCCGGGCCATGCCTGCACGTTCTTCCGTTCCACGGAGCGCCGTCATCAGAACACCCCGTAGATGGCCATGAAGACACCGGCCGCGACTGCCGTGCCGATGACGCCGGCCACGTTCGGGCCCATCGCGTGCATCAGCAGGAAGTTGGTCGGATCCTCCTGTGCGCCCACCTTCTGGGAGACGCGCGCCGCCATCGGGACCGCCGATACGCCGGCCGAACCGATCAGAGGATTGATCTTTCCGCGGCTGACCGCGCACATGAGCCGCCCGAGCAGTACGCCTCCGAAGGTGCCAAAGGCAAAGGCCACCAGACCCAGGATCACGATCTCGGCGGTCGTCCACTGCAGGAAGGCCTCGCCGCTCGTGGTCGCGCCGACGGAGACCGCCAGCAGGATGACCACGATATACATAAGGGCGTTGGACGCCGTATCGGAGAGCTGTCTCGTCACACCGCATTCGCGGAACAGGTTGCCCAGCATCAGCATGCCGATAAGAGGCGCCGTCGAGGGCAGGATCAGGGCCACCACGATGGTGATGATGATCGGGAAGAGGATCTTCTCCAGCTTGGAGACCGGCCGCAGCTGACCCATCTTGATCTTCCGCTGTTCCTTGGTCGTGAAAGCCTTCATGATGGGCGGCTGGATCATCGGGACGAGCGACATATAGGAGTACGCCGCCACCGCGATCGGCCCCATCAGGGAATACTGTCCCAGGCGGGACGCCAGGAAGATGGACGTCGGGCCGTCCGCGCCGCCGATGATGGCGATCGCCGCGGAAGCTTTGCCGCTGAAGCCGAACACGGCCGCCAGCAGGTAGGCCACGTACACGCCGAACTGGGCCGCCGCGCCCAGAAGGAAGCTGATCGGGTTCGCGATCAGCGGGGCGAAGTCGGTCATCGCGCCCACGCCCATGAAGATCAGGCAGGGCAGAATGGCCCATTCGTCAAGCTTGTAGAAGTAATAGAGCAGGCCGCCGGCATTCTCGGTCCGGGTGTATTTCCCGCTCTCCAGAAGCGTTTTCAGCGCGGTTGCGGCTGCCTGAGCGTCGCCGCCCCGGTCCGGGGAGGTGATCTTCGCAGAGGCGGCGCCGGCGTCGGTCCCGGTCTTCCCGTAGACCAGCGTCCACGCACCGTTTCTCATTTCCCCGCTGCAGGCCTCGAAGGCAGCCATCAGTTCCTCGGAGCTTCCTTCGAACTCCACCACTGCCACGACCTTTCCGGAAGCGTCCAGATAGTTGGCCGTCGGGGCCTTGATGATGCCGGGATAAATGTTCACGAGCAGCATGCCGAACGCGATGGGCGTCAGCAGCAGGGGCTCGAAGCCCTTGGCGATGGCCAGGTACAGAAAGACACAGGCCACCAGGATCATCACATAGTTTCTCCACGTCAGGGAGGTGAAGGCGGACTGCTGCAGCAGGTTGCTCAGCGTCTCGCCTATGGAAGTTGCGCAGAGCATCGGACGCCCCCCTTTATTTCAGCGAGGCGATCAGGTCGCCGACTTCCACCGCGTCGCCCTGTTTGACGTTGAGCGAGGCTACGGTGCCGCCCTGCGGCGCCACGACCGGGATCTCCATCTTCATGGATTCCAGGATCACGATATCGTCGCCGGCAGAGACCGTCTGTCCCTCGGAGACCACGACCTTCCAGATCTTGCCGATCACGGGCGCGGTGATGCTCACGCCGCCGGCAGGAGCGGCGGGCGCCGCCTTCGGGGCAGCCTTGGGCGCTTCAGCCTTCGGAGCCGGGGCAGGGGCGGGAGCCGGCGCAGCGGCCGGAGCCGGAGCGGCAGCCTTCGGAGCCGCGGGAGCGTATGCAGGGGCCTTGCCAAGGCCGGCCATCTCAACCGTCACATCATAGGTGACGCCGTTCACGGTGATCTTGTAATTGCTCATGAGTTTTTTCCTCCGATCGATTTTTGATTACGATTCCGCTTTCCGGATCGATGTGACGCGGGCATTCGGCCCGCAGGTCTCCGCCACGGCAGCCAGGATCACGGCCACCACCGCGTTATCTTCACCGCCCACAGTATCGGCTTTCACCTCTTCCACCGGGGGGGCAGTCTTGACCGGGATCTTTTCGGCTTTTTTACCGGACTTGTCCAGCTTTCCCAGACTCTTGAACAGGGAAATGATGCCGCACAAAAACAGCAGAACGACAAAAACGACCAGCAGGCCGACCACCACGTTTTTCAGGGCGTCGCCAACCGTCAGTTCCTCTGCCGCTGCCGCCAAGAGTAAGTACATAAAACGTTCCCTCGCTTTGCGCTTATTTGCGCCATACTGCGCCGTCTACATTATAGGGTTCTCCGCCCTTTTTTGCAAGCGTCTCCTCTTTGCTTTTACAGGAATCTCCCTTCAGAAGATGATTAACGAAAGATCAGCGCCACGATTGCCCTTTGGCGGAAAATAAGGTACAATGGGAGCGCTATCAGGAAAGGAGCCCGCTATGACCGGAGACTATCCCGTGATCACCCTCTGCGGCAGCACCCGCTTCCGGAAGGAGTTCGAGACCGCGCAGAAACAGCTGACCCTGGCCGGCATCATCGTCATTTCCGTGGGCCTCTTCGGCCACGCGGGCGACGAAGAAGTCTGGGAAGGCATGGACGAGGGTGCGAAGACCCGCACCAAGACCATGCTGGACGACATGCACAAGCGAAAGATCGACATGGCCGACGGGATCTTCGTGATCAATAAGGACGGCTATATCGGCGACAGCACCCGTTCCGAGATCGTCTACGCCGCCTCCCGGGGAAAACTGATCCGTTACCTGGAGGAGGAACCGGAAAAGATCTGCCCCTGCTGCGGGAAATTCTTTTTCAGCGAGAAGAACGCCTGGGAGATCTGCCCGGTCTGCGGCTGGGAGGACGATCCGTCCCAGCGGCGGGATCCGGATCTGGCCGGCGGGGCCAACCGCCTGAGCCTTCGGGAAGCCAAAACCGCCTATCAGAAAGAAAGTGAGACAAAGGCATGAGCAACAAGCAGAATAAACTCTCCCCCGAAAAACTGCGTCTGATCCTGATCGGCGTCATCATCGTGATCCTGGCCGTTCTGGTCGCTACCGGGAAGATCGATCTGAATACATTACTCGGCCTGGAAGAAGCCCCCGTGCAGACCGGGCAGAACATCCCGGACGAGACTCCCGCGCCGTCTCAGGCAGCTTCGGCCGCCCCGACCGAAAAACCGACCGAAAAAGAGACCGCCGCCTACGTACAGTACAAATTCCGCAACAAAACCCTGCTGAACCAGCACTACGACAAGCACGGAAAGGACATGGGCTTCAAAAACGCCCAGGAATACGAAAAGGCGGCTTCGGACGTGATCAACAACCCGAACGCCCTCCGCAAGACCGAAAAGGAGGACGGGGACTTCGTCTACTACATCCGGGAGACGAACGAATTCGTCGTGCTCTCGACCGACGGGTATATCCGCACCTACTTCCTGCCGGATTCCGGCTACTCCTACTACCAGCGGCAGTAGGAACCAAAAGAAGAACGCCCCGCGTCGGGACGAAAACTTTCCCGGCGCTGCGACCTGACGGTCAATGCGCCTGCGAAAGTGTTGTCCTCCGCGGGGCGTTTCTGTCCCGGTTGGAATTGATAGCAAAAGAAAATCCGCGCGTCTTCCTTCGAATTCCCGCGACAGAGCCCAACTCGGAGGGTGTTTCCGGCTGACCTGCGGCACATGCGGATTCCTGCTTAGTGCTGCTTCGTCCCCGACCTGACACGGTTCACCGGCCCTCATTGCGCAGGACCGGACTCCTCATCCGATTCTCTCCGCCGCGAAAGCCCTCCGGTCGACATCACCCCTGCAGGCTCAGGTACAAGGCGTCGCCAGCGCCCCGGCTGCGCGGAAAGGAAAAACTTCGCGAACGGAGGCCATTATAACGGCTTTGCGGCGGTCTGTCAATTCATTCCATGCGGAGTGGCCGTGTCAAATTGTGACTTTTTTCCCGCTCTCCGCCGGGATGACACCCTGCGCCTCCAGTTCCCGGAGGACTGTTTCCGCGTCGGTAAAGAGGATCCCGGTCCCGCCGCCGGCCTCCCATTCCCGGATGTTCTGAACGTAGTCGTCGATCAGGATGCAGTCCTTCCCGCGGCAGTGATCGGGCTTCTGTCCCCGGTATACGATATTCACCTTCCCATCCGGAGAGAAATACTCGCGGATCCAGCGGATCTTGTCCCCACCGGCCGTCGGAACGTTGTGATGCGGCTTCGGGATGCCCGAGAGGATCTCGCAGTCCGGCCCCAGCGCTTCGTATACCCGGCGGAACAGTTCCTCCGCCCCGGCCTTCGGCTTCAGACGGTAATAGAAGTGATCCACACGGCTCACCGCCTCCCACATCTCGTCGTCAGCCGCGGGGCCCGAAACCCCCTGCACGTTGGGCTCCCGCCCGCAGAGTTCCCGAATGCCCCGGTCGAAATCCGCCAGCACTCCGTCCATATCAAAGAATACTTTCATCTACCGTGTCTGTCCTTTTTTATCTTTCCACCCACAGATAATTGCATTCCCGGAGGATGAATTTCTCCAGCGTGGTCCGGGGAATGGTGATACTGTCGCCGCCCCGCCAGAGGACCGCGTTATCAGTGTCGTAACCGATGATCCAGTACTCACCCCGGTCGGGACTGATCCAGCAGACCGGCTGCTTCCGGTCCAGGAAATAGATGAGCTGGCGGAAATGCGTCCCGGAAATGTCCAGCACTCCGCTTTCCGGCAGGGAAAAACCGCCTTCCGGGACGATCGGATCCCGGTCCAGACGCTCTTTCCAGAGCCAGATGATGCGGCCCGTACTGTCAAGGACATAGCCGTATTTTTCCGCCGCTTTCATGATAGCCTCGCCCGCCGTCCGGCAGACCGCCGGAAAGAGAGAACTGCCGAAGGCGTAGTAGCGGAGCGCCTTTTCTTCCGCCCTGCCGTGTTCGGGCAAAGCGAGGGAGGCCGTCTGGCGCAGGATCTCGGTATCCCGCGTATGGATGCGCAGGAAGGACGGGAGTTTCGTCTGCGGCAGCAGGAGCATGCGCATCAGCGTCGGATGCGTATACGCCCGGAAAAGACTCTCCTCCGCCGGCGGGACCCCGTCCCCGCGGATCATCACGTCGTCCTCCAGATACTGGAAGGACTTGTTCCTCCAGCTGCAGCGCCGGATGAGGATCTTCTCGCTGTCGATCGTGATGCCGGAAATATACGTATTCTCATAGGCGTACGAGGTGATCACGCCGCCCTTTTCGTCCAGGATCCTGAGTCCGCGGAAGGGAGTCACGTCCCCGCCGCCGCTGCGGAAGGAAGGATCTCCCTCCCGGCGGATGCCGAGCACAAGATCCTCGCGCATATAGCCGAGCACCTCGAAACTCTCCCCCGGATCCGCGCCGATCCGGCCGCCGTTCCCGGTCTTCAGGTCCAGGAAGCGCAGCTCATTCTTCTCTGCGCCGGTCACCCAGGCCAGGGCCGTTCCCCCTTCGTTCACGGCCAGCCGGTCGATCTCCTCTTCCGTGACCAGAACGGAGACCTCCCCGGAGATGAAATCAAGTACGAAGATCCGGTCCCCGTGACTGAAATACAGCAGACCGTCGTCTGTCTCATAGAGAAGCCGGTCCGCGTCCCGCATGAGCAGGCCCGCGCTTTCGGAAGAATCCAGCCGCATCCGCTCGGTCAGGGTATGATCCCCGGCATCGTAGCGGAAATAGTAAAGGCCGCAGCAGCCTTCCCGTTCGCCGCCGCCGCTGAAATAGCCGGTGAGCAGGAAATCCACCTGCCCGTTCTCCACGGAAAGGATCCGGATCCGATAGAGCGGGCAGAGCGTCCTCAGTTCATGCTCCCCGTCGGAACCGAACGAGAAGACGCGGGTCAGGGTCTGGGCCGAGGCCTGATACACATAAAGTTCTCCGGCCGCCGTGAAGGCGGTCAGGTCGCCTTCGTCGCCGCTCACCGCGTCGGCTCCGCTCCCCTGGACCCCGACCAGAATGCCCGAAGAGAGCAGGTTATCGGCGGACAGCCGCCAGACCTGCTGCAGATCCCGCTCGTAATAAAGGAGATAGGTGACGTCCAGGAACATCTGCAGGCTGACCGACTCCTCCACCTTGAAGACGGCGGAGGTGTTCCCGCCCGTCGCCGCCTCTACCAGAAAGCGGACTGTGAAGTGCCCGAAATCCCCGTCGAAGGAACGGAGCGTGACCCAGGTCTCGGAAACCTGCTTCGCGCCGGACGAGGCCCAGCAGAACTGCGTGAAGCTGCTGTGCAGATCCACGTGGGCGAGCGTGCCCGTGTCCGCCGTGTCGGAGGGTTCCAGCTTGGCCGCGTAGGCGAGCGCGGTGCTGCGGTCAAAGAGATCCGTGTGCATCTTCTGCAGATACAGGAGCATATCGGTCAGCTTCTGTTCGTTCCGCCGGCTGATATGCGTGTAATAAAAAGCGGTGCGGTCATGCAGGGCAAGGGTCATCTTCATTGCGTAGAGCCCGCCCTCTTCCAGCAGATCCCGGAGCGAGATCAGAAAACTGACTTTCCCCCGGAGGCCGTCGAATTCGGTGACCGTCCCCCGTTCGATCAGTCTGCCGTCCTCCTCGCTGCGCACTTCGTAGCTCACCTCCGAAGGCGTTTCATCACTGTCGGCCAGATAAAACCGCATGGTGAGGTCGTTCCTGAAAGGGATCAGCGACTCCGAAACGACACTGTCGTCCATCTCGCGGGCATAGCCGTACAAGGGACCGAGTTTGACTCCGTCCCTCTCCGTATACAGGACCGGCAGCGACGGGGCCGCCAGGGTGCTCCGGGAGATGACCGGCTGCCGGCTGTTTCTGCCTGCCGCCAGTCCCAGGACCACCGCTGCGGCAAAGACCGCCGTCAGTATCAGGAACCGCTTTGCCACACTGATCATAAAAAACTACAACTCCAGGGTGATGCGGCGGCCGGTCGGCTCGTAGGGCCGGAACCGGACGCCCGCCGCCGTCAGCATGCGTTTGGACGCCCGTGTGAAGGCCGCGTCCGCGTATTTATCGTCCGCGTAGATCAGCTCCCGGATCCCGCTCTGAATGATTGCCTTGGCGCATTCGTTGCAGGGAAAGAGCGTCACGTAGAGCTTGCAGCCGTCAAGACTGCCGCCGCGGTAGTTGAGGATCGCGTTGAGTTCGCTGTGCGTCACGTAAAAATACTTCGTATCGTAGGGATCGCCTTCGCGGTCCCAGGGGAACTCGTCGTCCGAGCAGCCGATGGGCATGCCGTTGTAGCCCATGGAGAGGATCTTGTTCTCTGGGCTGACGATGCAGGCGCCGACCTGCGTGTTGGGGTCCTTCGAGCGTCTCGCCGAAAGCTCGGCCACGCCCATGAAATACTCGTCCCAGCTGATATAGTCCTGCCGCTTGTTCATGCCGCTCTCTCCTTATTCGTCAGCTTCTTCCGGTTCGATCTGGCTGATCCGCCGGACATGCCTCTCTTCTCCGGAGAAGGGCGTGTCCAGGAACGTATCGACGATCTTGAGAGCCAGGCCGGGACCGACCACGCGGCCGCCCAGCGCCAGGATGTTCGCATCGTTATGAAGCCGGGTCGCCTCGGCCATGAAGCAGTCTGTGCAGAGAGCCGCGCGGATCCCCTTCACCTTGTTGGCCGTGATCGAGATGCCGATGCCGGTCCCGCAGATGAGGATCCCCCGCTCGCATTCGCCGCCCGCGACCGCCTCCGCCACGGCCCTGCCGTAGACCGGGTAATCGCAGGAAGCCGTGCCGTAGCAGCCGAGATCCCGGTAAGCCAGCCCCCTCTTTTCCAGATGCCGCAGGATCTCCTGCTTCAGTTCAAATCCGCCGTGGTCGCAGCCGATCGCGATCATCTTCGTTTCCTCCTCTGCCTGTACGATATGATATCCCGCCGCCTTCGTAAGGCGGTTCATGAGGGCCTCCCCGAGGGGCCCGCCGTCGAAACACTCTGAAAAAATGTCCGTCACGCCCAGGTCGTCCATCCGCCGCAGGGCCTCGTAGAGCCGGTGCGCCGGTTCCGCACCTCCCTCCGTCTTCCCGAGGGAGACCGTGAGCAGGCCTTCGTAGCGGCCTTCGGACTCCTCCCCGCAGAGGACGCCGGGCTTTTTCCCCTGCGCCTGGAGGGCCAGCGCCTCCCGCCGGATATAAACCGCGGTTGCTTCCGGGCTGCCCTTCACCAGGGTCATCCGCCCCTTCGGGGCGTAGTGCCGGTATTTCATGCCCGGGGCCTTCGGCCGCAGATCCTCCCGCGGGGGCGCGGACACAGCCGGGTCCAGCGATGCCTCCGGAAAGAGCTCCCGGAGCGCGGAAAGGCCGATATATCCCGGCCGGAGCACGACCGGCGCCGGGCCGGTCAGGTCGATGATGGTCGACTCCAGCCCGATCTCCGAAGGACCGCCGTCCAGGATCCAGGCGATCCGCCCGTCCAGGTCTTCCCGCACGCGGTCCGCCTCTGTGGGGCTGGGCCGGCCGGAGAGGTTGGCGCTCGGCGCCGCGACCGGCACTCCCGCCGCCCGGATGAGCGCCCGGGCCGCCGGATGCGAAGGCATCCGCACCGCCACGGTATCGAGGCCTCCCGTCGTCTCCTTCGGGACGAGCGCGCTCTTCCGGAAAATGAGGGTCATGGGACCGGGCCAGAAACGGTCTGCCAGGACCTTCGCCGCGGGGGGGATCTCCGTTACCAGAGGGGCCAGTTCCTCCCGCTCCGCGATGTGGAGGATCAGAGGGTTGTCGGAGGGACGCCCCTTGGCCGCGTAGATCTTCGCCGAAGAGGCCGCGTCGAGGCCGTTTCCGCCGAGACCGTAGACCGTCTCCGTCGGAAACGCCACCAGTTCGCCTCTTCTGAGCGCTTCTCCCGCCTCGCGGATCACGGCCGTATCGGCCTCAGTTCCCGTGAGGCGCACCATGCGGGTCTCCATCTCTTACGCCTTCCTCTCCCTTCCCGGAAAATGCTGACAAGATATTATAGCGGACCCCGGCCCGGAAAACAAGCCGGAACCGCTCCCGACACGCAAAAACGGGGCCGGTCGCCCGGTCCCGTTTCCGTATGCCCGTTATGTTACATGCCCATCTGCTTGGCAACCTCGGCGGCGAAATCGTCTTCGCGCTTCTGGATGCCTTCGCCGGTCTCGTAGCGGACGAATCTCTTCACAGACAGCTTGCTGCCGACGGCCTTGCTGACCTGATCCAGATACTGGCCGACGGTCTGCTTGCCGTCTTCGGCCTTCACGTAGATCTGATCGACCAGGCAGAATTCCTTCATTTCCTTCGCGATACGGCCCTGGATCATGCCGGCGATGACCTTTTCGGGTTTCGCGGCTTCCTTGGGATCGTTCATGATCTGGGCACGCAGGATCTCGGTCTCTTTCGCGATGAAATCGGCGGACACTTCCGCGCGGGAGACGTACTGGGGACGCAGCGCCGCGATCTGCATGGCCACGTTCTTCAGGGCTTCTTCCACAGCCGCTTTGTCTTCGGCCTTCGTTTCACCTTCGACCAGAACGCCGATACGGCCGCCGCCGTGGATATAAGCCACCACGGCATCGCCTTCGACCTTCTCGAAGCGGCGGATGGACAGCTTCTCGCCGATCACGGCGATCATGCCGGAAAGCTTCTGCTCCACGGTCACGGACGGATCCAGCGCCCAGGGCTCCGCCAGGAACTCTTCGATCGTCGCGGCCTTGGTATTCATCGCCTGGTCAACGACCTCGCCCACATACTGGCGGAAATCCGCGTTCTTCGCCACGAAGTCGGTCTCGCTGTTCACTTCGCAGATAACGGCCTTGTTGCCTTCGACCTTCGCGGCTACCAGACCTTC
>JAEEGL014612097.1_pt1 | contig 14280 bp, 8 predicted proteins | sample 9134231 | NCBI WGS metagenome assembly JAEEGL01 (sample SAMN16246548, study PRJNA631951) | gut metagenome | biome: gut microbiome; feature: rumen; material: fiber-attached | host: Bos | place: Iran: Karaj | collected 2018-10 | reverse complement strand
GGCACAAAATGGGCCACCGAAGTGGCCCTTTGCTAACCTAAACCTAACCTCTAATAATACGATTAGTACGTTAAGTTGGGTGCAAAGGTAGGCTTTTATTTCTTTCCAACCAAAAAAATGTATCAAAAACTTGCATCTTTAACGATTTTTATTTATCTTTGCAACTGCATATTAGAAAATCTATGACAGTTAAGGCTAACGATTTACCGACTAACAATCTCAACATCAACGAGATAGGACAAAATACCCCCCCCAATTCTCTTGAATTAGGGCTGGGTAAAGAAGGTGAATCTAACAATATACCTGTCAATACCTACATCATCAAGCTCGTCAGCCGTCTTTTAGAAATGGCTGATGAAGACTATTCCGTCCTGACTCCCATCGACAGAGAAACGCTGAGGGACGTGCTGGCTTGTGGCAGTATCGATAAGGTGGCCAAAAAGCAGCATAAGTCGCAACAAGCCATCCGCGAAAGAGTCAATAAGGCTATTGACACGATCGTCCGTCAAGTCAGAGTGTGGCAGGACCCCCATCGGAAGCTTGTGTCGTTAAACAAGCGCGTCCTTGATCTGGAGAAGAATCTGGAGAGTCAGAAAAATCTTCTGGCTTCTCAGACCATGCGATGCGCCAAACTAGAAAAGGAAAACTTTGAACTGAAAGAAAAGATCAAGAATCATGAGTTTGATACGCCGCAAGATCCGTTTGCGACAGGGCTGACGCTTGTCGATGACCGGACGAGACGACTTTTGAAGAGTGATTTGGAGGAGATTCACATCCCCAGCCTATTGGTGTCAAAACTGCATGCCCACAACATCAGAAAGGTCTATGACCTGGTACGATATAAAGAGAAAGATCTGGCCCGTCTCGATGGCATTGGTTTCAGCGACCTCTTAAAGATCAACCGCCATCTGAAGCCAACAGGCCTAAGTCTCGGTTCCGATTTCCGCTTTATTGAAGCCCTCGGAGAATATTATGTCAAGAAATAAGTAATAACTAAAATAAAATGATGATGAAAAAAGTATTATTATCTATCCTTTTAACGCTCCTACCCCTCCTGGCAAGCGCAGAAACCGTAGAAATTGACGGCATTTGGTACAACTTAGTCCCCAAAGCCAAAGAAGCCGAAGTAGCTAAGAGTCCGAATTATAATTATACTGGCGATGTAGAAATACCGTCATCCGTCAATTATAATGATATAGAATATAGCGTGACTTCCATAGGCAAATCTGCTTTCGATAAATGCAGACTCCTGACCTCTGTCACCATCCCTAACAGCGTAAACTCCATTAGCAGTAGTGCTTTTCATATTTGTACTAATCTGACCTCAGTCACCATCCCCAACAGCGTTACCTCCATCGGTAATAGTGCTTTCACTAATTGCCGTAGCTTAACTTCTATCACCATTCCCAACAGCGTGACATCCATCGGCAGTCATGCTTTCCGACAACGCAGCAGCCTGTCCTCCGCCACCATCCCCACTTGCCTGACCTCCATCGGCGATAATGCTTTCACTAATTGCAGTAGCCTGACCTCCGTCACCATCCCAAACAGTGTGACATCCATCGGCGATAATGCTTTCTATGGTTGCAGCAGCCTGACATCCGTCACCATCCTCAACAGTGTGATATCCATCGGCAGTTCTGCTTTCTATGGTTGTAGCAGCCTTACCTCTGTCACTATCCCCAACAGCGTGACATCTATCGGAAATAAAGCCTTTGCTAATTGCAGCGGCCTGACCTCCGTCACCATCCCAAACAGTGTGACATCCATTGGCAATAATGCTTTTGACAGTTGCATTGGCCTGACCACCGTCACCATCCCCAACAGCGTGACATCCATCGGCCATTATGCTTTCGAAGGGTGCAGCGGCCTGACCTCCGTCACCATCCCAAACAGTGTGACATCTATCGGCGATTATACTTTCGCTGGTTGTATCGGCCTGACCTCCGTAACCATCCCCAACAGCGTAACATCCATCGGCATTGAGGCTTTTATGGGATGTAGTAGCCTAACCTCCGTAACCATCCCCAACAGCGTAACATCCGTTGGCACTTCTGCTTTCTATGGTTGCAGCAGCCTTACCTCTGTCACCTTCCCCAACGGCGTGAAATCTATCGGGAATAAAGCCTTTGCTAATTGCAGCGGCCTGACCTCTGTTACCATCCCCAAAAGTATGAAATCTATCGGCAATCAAGCCTTTGCCAATTGCGTCGAATTGACAGATGTGTATTGTTTAGCAAAAAGTGTTCCCAAGACTAATTCTTATGCCTTTAAGGATTCCTATCCACAATATATTACCCTCCACGTTCCTGCTGCCTCCATCGAGGCGTATCGCACAACGGAGCCTTGGAGCCAATTCAAGGCTGTTATAGCTTTAGAAGGTAATGACAATCCTGAGACGCCAGAAATCCTTAAATGTGCCACACCAGAGATCAGCTATGCCAACGGAAAGCTTGACTTTACTTGTGAGACTGAAGGTGTGGAGTTCGTATCAGAAGTGATAGTCGAAGATGCCAAGAAGTATTATGATGCTTCTGTCACATTATCTCAGACATATAAGGTCACAGTCTACGCCACAAAGGCCGGCTATGAGAACTCCGACGTTGCAACTCGCGAAATCGTCATCGAAAACGGTCAAACCACCCTCTTCGGCGATCTTGACAAAGACGGCAAAGTAAATGTCGCTGACCACGTGAAACTTTCAGACATCATTATGAATAAATAAAAGACCAACAATATGAAAAACCTATTTTTGACATTACTTACTATGGCCCTGATGGCCATTAGTGTAAAAGCACAAGAAGTATGCTCATTCAATCCTGGCAACGTATTGGGCTTAGATATGGAGAAAGAAACTGCTCTGGCGGCAGGTACTGTCATAGGAGAGACCGCAAATATCGTTGCTACAATAGGTGCCGACGACATATACAAACCCCAGTCTGTAAAAGCTACCGTAACTGGCGGAGAGATCAATGGAGGTCTGCAGGGTTCATCCAACCCAAAGGATGCCGATAGTGGTCTTCCTGCTACAACTTTGATTGCACCTGTTAGCGGCGCTTATTTAGAATTCAAGGCAAAAGCTGACGGTTTCCTATATTTGATAATCTATACTCTTTCGAACAAAACATATACGGTATTTGAGGAGGGTACTGCTATTGGCTACACATTCGCTGCTATCGGAGATGCAAGTACTGACCTTGGAGCAGTTTATCAGTTTACACTCGTAGGTGAGGGCGAATTGAACGAAATTAAATACCCTATAGAGAGGGCAGAACAGGAGTTCCTGAAGGCTACAGATCCTGAGAAGTATGCTGCCCACCAGACGACTAACGAAGATGGTACTGTATCTTGGACAGCTATCAAGGTCAACGGTCTTGGCGTCATCAAGTTTCCAGTTTACAAGGATTGCAAGTATATCGTCTGTGGTAGCGGAAATAAAATCTTAGCCGCTGGTTACGTATTCAGCAAAGAGGACAACGTGACCATTTCTTCTGATGGTGTCACTATCATCGGCGAAGGAGGTACAGAAAATACCGTCGAACTATACTTTAACTATATAGAAAAAGGGAAAGTAGCAGAGGTTATAGAGAAGCCCAATGGACAAAAATATGAAGGAACTGTTATCATACCCTCAACTGTCATTCATGAAGGAGAAGAATATATAGTTAATAAAATTGCAGATAATGCTTTTCGTGGTTGTGAAGACATGACCTCCATCACCATTCCCAACAGCGTGAAATCTATTGGTCAATTTGCATTCTCTGAGTGTTTCTCTCTCAAATCACTTATAATACCAGAAGGAGTTGAATCTATAGGATTTGAAGCATTCTCTGACTGCTCAGGGATTGTCAATTTAACTCTCCCTCAATCATTAAAAACAATTGATTATGCAGCTTTTGCAAGATTAAGTATTGAAACAGTAGTTATTCCAAATGGTATTTCAATTTTAAATGGTACATTTTATGGATGTGTTAATTTAACATCTGTTATTGTACCATACAATGTGAAGGGGCTGGATGCAGCATTTTATGGTTGTAAGAAACTAACTAATATTACATTACAAGAAGGTGTTAATACAATCGGACACGCAACTTTTCTTGGTTGTTCTAGTTTAAAGGAAATAATAATCCCAAATAGTGTAAAAAACATTGCAGCAGAGTCTTTTTTGAATTGCAGTAGTTTATCGTCCTTGATTATACCAAATAGCGTGACCTCAATTGATTATGATGCTTTCAAAGGATGTAGCGGACTGACCTCAGTAACTATTGGTAAAGGCGTAAAATCCATCAATAATAACGTCTTTTCAAAATGTGACAAATTAACAGATGTATATTGTATGCCTGAGCAAATTAGTAAAAATTCTTTGGGTGGCGACGGTTTATATACAGCTTCTAATGCCTTTGATGAATCCTACCCTGAATACATTATCCTCCATGTTCCGGCTGCCTCCATCGAAGCATATTCTTCTACGAAACCTTGGAGCCAATTCAAGGCCATTGTGGCTTTAGAAGATGGTGACAATCCTGAAATTAAAAAATGCGCCACGCCTGAGATTAGCTATGCCAACGGAAAGGTTTCTTTAAGTTGCGAAACAGAGGACGTTGAATTCATATCTAAAGTTATAGTCGAAGACGCAAAGGATTATTATGATTCAGAGTTCACCCTGTCCCAGACCTACAAAATCACCGTCTACGCCACAAAGGCAGGCTATGAGAACTCTGACGTTGTGACTCGCGAAATCGTCATAGAAAACGGCCAGTCCTCACTCTTCGGCGATCTTGACAAAGACGGCAAGGTGAATGTCGCAGACCACGTGAAGCTTTCAGACATCATTATGAATAAATAAAGAAAGGAGAATAATATGAAAAAGTTATTTACTATTATGTTTCTCTTGATATGCTGCTTAGGAGCAAGTGCACAGGGGAGTGAGCGACAAATTACGTGGCAGGAATGGCTCACAAATGATGGCAAGCCTATCAAACCTGGAGTAGCAACAGAAAGTAAATATGTGGGAAATGCCGAGACACCCTGGCCTGCTTGGGCTCTTGAAGTGACTGATGGTATCAACGCAAACTGGAGAACTGACAGAGCACCAGAAATCTGTGCATGGGCTATGACGATGGGTAGAAATTTTGATGATGAATGTGAGGACTTTGGCCAGACACCAGATAGAGATCGTCCATATCCCGCTGACATCGAAGCAGAAACTGGCAATGGAAGCAACCACGTGTTCGTTGTTCATGCTGATCAAATTGCTGTAATTGATGATGAAAATTCTATCCAATGGTCCAATATGTTCTGGATTCAGTCTCCAAAGAGTTGGAAGGCTGGTGAACAGGTAAGAATCAAGTTCCGTTATAAGGCTGAACACGCTTGTTCTGTAGCTACTCAGTGGCACCAGAAAAATCCTTATGTTTATCTGAACTGGACTGGCGTGAGTAGCATTGCCTTCACAGATAAATGGCAAGAGTTTGACAAGACTGTTGCAATAGATACTGACGGCACTTGGTCACTGGCATTCAACCTAACCTCAGACTCTAGTGTTGATTCTCCTCAAGAGCCTAATATTTTCTATTTCGATGATCTCTCTTGGCAGAGCATGGTTCTTGACGAGGGCTACTTCGTTGCAGCCTCTAACACAAAGACAGGTTCCAACTATGACTTTGACCACGCTATCGCATTTGAAAAAGCCCCATTTGATAAATCTTTGATTGTCGCAACTGTTGGTGAAGTTGGAAAGGAGGATACTTATGTAAATAGGTTGATGATCTCAACAGTTCGTGGCGACGACGGTTCATTCAAGGGCAATACGCTGAAGCCTTCTGGTAACTATATTGGTGAGGATAATTGGGGTGATTACTATGAAGCCTCAAACGCTAAGATAACGCTCCCATATGCTGGCGTATGGAAGATCTTTCTTGATACTGAGTGCAAACAGATCAACATCTTAAATATTGAAGGATATAGTCCCACTCCCCCAAAGCCTAAGTGCGCTACGCCTGAGATTAGTTATTCTAACGGAATGATTACGTTCAGTTGCGAGACTGAAGGCGCATCATACCACTATTCTATAACTAATGATGACTGTAAAAATGGAAATGGGAATAATATACAACTTTGTATAAATTACAAGGTGAATGTATATGCGACAAAGGAAGGTTATAGTAATTCTGACGTTGCGACTCGAGAAATCGTCATCGAAAACGGACAGTCCTCTCTCTTCGGCGATCTTGACAAAGACGGTAAGGTGAATGTCGCTGACCACGTGAAGCTTTCAGACATCATTATGAACAAATAAAAGAAAAACAATATGAAAAAGCTATTTTTGACAATGATTTCTATGGCCCTGATGGCCATGAGTGCAAACGCTCAAGAAGTCTGCACGTTCAATCCTAACAATGAATTGGGCTTAGATACAGACTATGGTACTGCTCTGGCAGCAGGAACTGTCATCGGCGAGACAGCAAGTATCGTTGCCACCATCGGAGCCGATGATTTTTACAAGCCTCAATCACTTATATTCACCGTTAATGGAGTATCACTTGCAGGTGGTTTGCAGGGGTGGGGGTCCAATCCTAAGGATGCCGATGGAGGTATCCCTGCTACTACTTTGATTGCACCTGTTATTGGTAATTTTTTAGAATTCGAGGCAAAGGCTGACGGTTTCCTATATTTGATGATAAATGCCCGTTCGAATAAAGCATATTCAGTGTTTGAGGAAGGTACTGCCATTGGTTATACTTTCGCTGCTTTAGGAGATGCAAGTACTGACCTTGGTGCTGTTTATCAGTTCATACTTGTTGGTGAGGGCGAATTGAATGAAATTAAAAATCCCATCGAGTGGGCTGAGCGAGAGTATCTGAAGGCCACAGCTCCTGAGAAATATGCTGCTCATCTTTCTACTGGCGCAGAAGGCATGGAAACTTGGGACGTAATTAAAGTCGACGGTCTAGGTGTTATCAAGTTCCCTGTTTACAAGGATTGTAGGTATATCGTCAATGGCAACGGAACTAAGATCATAGCCGCTGGTTACGTATTCAGCACAGAGGACAACGTGACCATATCTTCTGCAGATGGTGTTACTATCATTGGCGAAGGTGGTAATATTCCAACATTTGATGTTTGGAATGTAGCAGGAGACAAGGCTCTTTTTGGAACAGATTGGGATATGTCTTCTAATATAATGAGAACATATAATGGTGAGGATTATTCACTCACCAAGAACAATCTTACTCTTCCTAAAGGTACCTATGAATACAAAGTATTTAAGGATCATTCAACGCAAGAATCCTATCCCAGTAGCAATGCAAAATTGGTGATTGAAGAGAACGCCACATATTCTATAACCTTCACCTTCAATGCCAGTACCAAGGAGTTGTCTGCTACGGCTACAAAGACAGACGGCTTGTATTATAACTTTATCGAAAAGGGAAAAGTAGCAGAGGTGATACAGAATCCTAATAAATATAAAGGAACTGTGATTATCCCTTCAACAGTCACTCATGAAGGAGAGGAATATACGGTGACTAAGATTGCAGACAATGCTTTCTATGATTGCGGAAACCTGATCTCCGTCACCATCCCCAATAGTTTGAAGTCTATTGGTTATAATGCCTTTTCTTACTCTAAAGGCCTGACCACTATAAACATTCCAAACAGCGTATCTTCAATCGGCGATGATGCTTTCAAAGGTTGCAGTGGCTTGACCTCAATTACTATTCCCAACAGCATAACTAGAATTGGCGAACTCACATTCTATGGATGCAGTGGCCTTACCTCTATAAATATTCCCAACAGTATAACATACATCGGCAAAGATGCTTTCTCTGGTTGCAGCAAACTGAATTCTATAACCATCCCCAATAGTGTAACGGAAATAGGAAATAGAATATTCTCTGGTTGTAGTAGCCTGACCTCCGTGGACATTCCTAACAGTGTAACATCCATTGGCTACAATTCTTTCGCCAATTGCACAGGTCTGACATCTGTCACCATCCCCAACAGTGTGACCTATCTATCAGGCTTCTCTGGTTGCACAGGTCTGACATCTATCTCTATCCCCAGCAACGTTACCACCATTGGTGGGAGTGCTTTCGATGGATGCACAGGTCTGACATCTATCACCATCCCCAGCAACGTAACCTCCATTAATGGAAGAGCTTTCCAGGGATGCATAGGCCTGACTACAGCCGTTATCCCCAATAGTGTAACAAGGATAGATGACTATGCGCTCGCTGACTGTAGCGAACTCAAAACTATGACCATCGGCAATAGTGTGAATTACATCTCTACCTACGCTTTTGCTAATTGCTCTGCACTTACAGATGTCTATTGTTTAGCCGAAAATGTTCCATATACCAGCGCTATCGCTTTTAATGAATCCTATCCAGAATTTATGACCCTCCACGTTCCTGCTGCATCTATTGAAGCCTATCGCTCGACGGAACCATGGAGCCAGTTCAAGGCCATCGTAGCTATAGAAGATGGTGACAATCCTGAAATTAAAAAATGCGCAACGCCAGAGATAAGTTACGAGAATGGAAGGGTCAAGTTCACTTGCGAGACAGAAGATGTGGAATATATTTCATCTGTTACCTTGGCAGATGAACATAATTATTTTGATGACGAGATCCAGCTGTCTCAAAAGTACAAAATCACCGTCTATGCCACAAAGGCTGGTTATGAGAACTCCGATGTTGCGACTCGCGAGATAGTCATCAAGGGCGATAATAAGGCGATCGTAGTAGGCGATGTTGATGGTGATGGCAAGGTGAATGTCGCTGACCACGTGAAGCTTTCAGACATTATTATGAACAAATAGATCATAACTCAAAATGAAAAGTATTCGCAATATAAATGTAATTTAGAAACTTATATTATAAAGAATGAGATTAAATGAGGTAACAACAGACATCTTGGTAAGCAATATGATGACTCGGGTAGGCTTGACTCCCCAACCACGAGGCTCGATGATACCTGAAGTGCATAATGCTTTGCGTAATGCATCAAAACGGATGACAGGAAAGGCCGGATATCCTGATTTTACGGCACAGTCTAACAATTTCATCCTTATTGTAGAAAATAAAGCAGATCAACGCTATCAGGCCAACTATATGCCTGAGAAGCAAGATACGTTGCTCATGGATGAGAAGTCGGTTGAGAAATATGCCGAAAATGGTGCTTTACACTATGCACGATTCATTGTTGACGAGACAGAGTTTCCTTGTGCATTCGCTTTTGGCGTATCTGGTACAGAAGAAGGACGCATGAAGATTCGCCCCATCTTTGTGACTAAGTATAGCTACAAGGTGATGCCTATGGAAAAAGACTTCTCTTCATTTACTCAAGACCGAATCGAAACATATTATCACGAGAAAGTCCTCGAAGGAGAGTCTGAAGCAAAACTTGAATTGAAACAGATTCTGAATAGTGCATTCCAATTGCATGAAGACCTTCGTAATTATGGCCAACTTGACGAGAATAGCAAACCTCAGTTAGTATCAGCCATATTGCTTGCTCTGAATAATCCAAACTTCCGTATCGATCATCTCACTTGTGGCATTGGCAGTACAGCAGCAGAAAGACTTAATGATGGAGAAAAACTATACAATGCCATAGATGATTATTTGAGTGAAAAATACAGAAACACAAAGCTCGATAATCTAAGAAGAAAGAAGGAGATTCTCCTTGACCATTTTCGCTTTATAAGAAACAATGCCAACCTCTACAATCGCAATATATCCTTAGGAAAGTCGCCGCTTAGATATTTTGCAGAATACATAATGTCAAAAGTGATAACTTCAATTAGCGTCAATAATCCCAGTGATGTGCTTGGCCGTTTTTATGGTGAATTCCTAAGTTATAGTGGAGGTGATGGAAAAGGACTTGGAATAGTTCTTACTCCTCCACATATCACGACGTTGATGGTCGATTTGCTTGATGTCACATATCAAGACAAAGTCTTTGATCCTTGCTGTGGAACAGCAGGTTTCCTGATAGCTGCCATGAACAAGATGAGAGAGAGCATTCCCAAAAATAGTCCAAATAAAGAGAAAATTTTGGATAGAGTGAAATCAGAAAAACTTCATGGTGTGGAGATGGATCCCAGAATGTTTGCTATTGCTACAACGAACATGATTTTAAGAGGCGACGGGAAGAGTAATCTCGAGTGTGAGAATTTCCTTAGTGAGCAGCAAACTCCTCTCCAGAAATTACGTAGGGGGAATTTTACAGTGGGGCTGATGAATCCTCCCTATTCACAGGCGAAAAGCAAAAAATTTCAAGACCTTTCCGAATTAAGTTTCATCAGTCGTCTGCTTGATGCCTTGGCTCCTGGAGGCCGTTGTGCAGTAATTGTACCACAATCAACTATGGTAGGGAAATCCCAAAACGATCAGGGACTTAAAGACCGAATATTGTCAGAACATACACTTGAAGGAGTGATTACGCTCAACCCGCAAACATTCGAAAACGTTGGAGTAAATCCTGTTATTGCCATATTTACTGCACACATACCTCACCATTATAACAAATACTGCAAATTTATAGACTTCCGTGATGATGGTTACAAAATTGCTCCGCACTTAGGCTTGGTTAAAGACGATACAGCCGACAAAAAACGCGAGCATCTGTTGGACTGCTGGTTGAATGAGTCTCCAGAACATACATCCTTTATGGTGAAGAGTCGTATAGACTTCCGCGATGAATGGTTGCATTCATACTTCTATTTTAATGATGAAATTCCCTCTGAAGATGAGTTTAAATCAGCTATGGCTGACTATTTATCGTTTCAGTTTTCTCAGATTGTGCATGGGCGTGGTTATCTTTTTAACGAGAATGAGGAAGAAAAAGCATTATTGCATACTTATAGATTAAACGATGACGGTAATATGGAACATGACTTTTTTAATCGTAAGACGTCCTCGTGGATGCCATTTAGAATGTATGACTTGTTCTATATCTTACCAGGAAGAAGACTTACTAAACACGACATGATTAAGGGTGACCTGCCATTTATTGGAGCCACAGATAGTAACAATGGTGTCACGAATTGGGTGGGTAACATTAATGACAGCATTGACAAAAATGTAATTGGCGTGAATTATAATGGAAGTGTTTGTGAAGCATTTTACCATCCATACGATTGTATATTCTCAGATGATGTGAAACGCTTGCACTTAAGATCTGGTGACAAATCAAAATATGTTGCTTTATTTTTAAAGACATGCATTGTAAGCCAGAAAAAGGTCTTTGGATACGGATACAAATTTAATGGTGAGCGGATGTCGAGACATTGTATAGTATTACCAGTTACAGACAAAGGTATTCCTGATTGGGATTTTATGGACAAATATATGCGTTTGGTTGAAAATAAATTATTGGGAGAATATATTAACAAGATATTAAATAATGACAACCAGCGATAATATTATGAAATCAAAAAGCATCTACCTCCAGATGCTGGAAAGTATAGAGGCAAAGGGAAAATTGTTTTTGTCAATATATAACAAAGACACACGTCGCTACGAATTGATAAGCTTTGCCATGTACATATATGATTGCAGTCTATACTTCAGTGATATGCTTATGCGGTGGAAAGAGCATCTTCCTCATTTAGATGAAGCCCAAGATGTAGAATTCCTTGACTGGAAGGAAAAAATACATAACGCCATTGAAAACTCTCTTAGTCCTATCAATAGTGACTTGATTCGTGCCTTCACTGGACTAGATAAACTCCTTTGTGAAGAGGAGATAAAAGGATTATATGCAATATACAAAGGTAGTGATGACTTCCCCAAAAAGATTGAAGATATGTCACAATACCTTTCAGAGCATAATGCTGATATTGAGCAGCTTGTTGCTGACGTTAGCCAAATTTTGACAGATATTTTGGGTAATTTGGATGATTCTTTATTGTATGCCGAACCCAGTATGTACGAGGATTTATACAACAGACTTTCATCATCATGGGAGCCAAACTGGCCTGCCCTAAAACACGATGAATATGATACTTGTGTGCAAAGGTGGACGCCGCGAGTATTCAAGAAGAATATAATGATACGTATAGACGAACTTTTGGGGCAGTTCATCACCAATCAATTTGAACAGAGATGGCAACCTCTTATTAACTGTTCTTCAGACTGGGATAACATTTATGACTCAGAAAGCCATACGATAGACACTCAGGCTATAGGCCGATGTGCCATTGCTCATAGAAGGGAGGAGGGGTTTACAACTTCCACACTGCCTACTCTTCTGGCATTCGCCAGGCTGATATCTTTTATGCAAGAACAAGCTGCGGAATCGGAATTGCAACAGCAAAAACAAGTCGCACCACAAGATCCTCTTGCAGCTGTTATGCAAGAAACAGATTTTTCTAATATTAAAAATATGATCTTCATAAATGATGTTAAGACAAATGGGTTTGACTACAAACGGCTATATGTTGTGATAAGGGACAAGTTCCTTCCGTTATTAGAACAGAAGTACGACTGGTATGCGCTATGGCGATGGTGCCTACAGAGAGGATGGCTTGTCGATGAGAAACATACAAGCTTCGCCAATCAAATGAACGATTGGTTCCCTGGAAAAGTTGTAAATGGAGTCGCGGCCTCAATGAACGATTTCGATCAGGGAGGTAATAGTTATCTTCACAAAACCTCACCGCGAGAATATGATATCAATGAAGCTACAAAAGATGCCAGAAAAAGTTCTTGTAAGGATTATTCCATGGCAGGTGCAAAGCGTATTGTGAAACTCTGTGATCAGCTAAAGGTTATTCTTAATGATGTACAGTTGAAAGCCTAATTCTTCTATCCTTCTCCTGCAAGTTCATCTATCTTGATGTTCACAACAGAAGAACTTCATCTATTGTTGTAGATTATTCATCTATCTTTCATTGGCATTCTCCTATCATTGGGAGGATGCTTTTTTTTTACCGTAACTTTGCAGCGAAATCAGTCAGGAACGGGTCTCAACAAACACCCAGCCCGCTGATAAAATAAATAATGTTTTAATTAAAAAATTTAAAGTTATGGCAAAAAAGATTTTTATGTATGACTCGTTTGGGGATGAGTTTTACGCCTGTGAGTTTGAAGGTCTTGACGCTAACGGCAAGCCTCGTTTGACCATCGTGACACCTGGGAGACCAATTGAAAACTTTTTGGAATATCTCGACCTGATGGAAGAGAGTCCGATTGATTACAATTTGCTCTGTGAGGAAGGTAAGACTGCTGCATCAAAACAGGTTGTTGAGATGATGGCGCAGATTTACGTGAATGCAAACCGTCCTTTTGAAAGGATGGCAGAGCGACTGGAGGACATGCGAAAGTGGGGCATCTGCTACGGCCGCGATCAGCAGAGAGTGACGGTAAGAATGTATGAATACGAGGAAGTGAAGACACAGAGCACTTCGTATCGTTTTGATCTGAAGGTTGGTGACAGATTTGTAGAGGGCTTCAAAAAGTTTGATGACGTAAAGGACATCGTCATGAAGCTGACAGGCTTTTTCTTCTTTATCGAGAATCAGGTTCACATTCCAGTCAAGAAATGTCTGGAGGTGAGTGAGAGCCTGAAGAAGCAGGTGATGCGTCATTCAACAAATCTGTTTGACGATGTAGAGACTATCTAACATGTAGAATCCGAGTTGTGTGAGGTCCTGGGAAAAGTTGCAACGCCTAACACACTTCTCACAGAACTTGGATGCAATGAAAAATCAAAACAAGGAGCTGCTATACCTTGACGGTATGTGGCTGAGACAGGACCAACTGTTGAATCTGGCAATGGGCGTGGGCAATTATGCCCAGGCGGAGCATTATCTCTTTGCACTGTTGGCTGACGCTGTGGTGAAAGGCAGGCGTGAGGCTATACTGGAGGTGAACAAGGTAAGAGAGCACTATGGCGTGAAGGCTATACCTTTATCTGATGATGATTTGGAGGATGACGATGACCTTCAAGGGAAGACACGGCTGACGGCGGCTGACGAGCAGGCAAAGAAGCTCTTCCTCAAAATGACAAGAGAGGAACAGCAGGATGTGCTGCGGCGAAGCATGAGGCGACTGATAGCCGACTACCACCTATTTAATTATGCGCGACACTGGCTGGCCATCTTCATGGTGGTGAGAGACCGTCTTGTGGGCGAAAGTCTGAACCAGAACAGCTTTATTACGCTTGCTAGTAAGATTACGCCTGAGGACCTGCCTGCGAAGCTGCGGATGTGTAAGAACACGATGAAGAACTTCAGCCGTGAGATCAAGAAGTCAGACCGTGGCGAGGTGTACT
>JAEEGL013651168.1_pt1 | contig 14280 bp, 14 predicted proteins | sample 9134231 | NCBI WGS metagenome assembly JAEEGL01 (sample SAMN16246548, study PRJNA631951) | gut metagenome | biome: gut microbiome; feature: rumen; material: fiber-attached | host: Bos | place: Iran: Karaj | collected 2018-10 | reverse complement strand
TGGATATGGTTGGTATTCGGAAATCTAAGTAATTCATGGAGGATTATGTTATTTGTTTTGACCTTGATGATACTTTATACAAGGAGATAGATTTTTTACAGTCTGCTTATCATGAAATAGCATCATATATTGGACATATTGATGCCGTGGGACCTATGATTGATTGGTATTATCATGGAATCAATGTTTTCGAGAAACTAATTGGGGAGTATAGTTTATCAGTAAATGTTTCAGATTTGCTTAAAATATATAGAGAGCACTTCCCGATGATTTCTTTAGAAAATGGCATTAAAGAGTATTTGGATAAGTTGAAAGACTATGGAGCAAAGCTAGGCCTTATTACGGATGGTAGGAGTATAACACAAAGAAACAAGATTAAAGCCTTGGGGTTAGAAGGCTATTTCGATATTGAAATTATTTCGGAAGAATTTGGATCGGAAAAGCCATGCGAGAAAAACTATCTATCTGTTATGGAAGCGTTCCCGGATCGTCATGTTTTTATGTATGTTGGAGATAATATAATGAAGGATTTTGTCGCTCCTAATAGGTTGGGGTGGAGAACCTATTGTTTGACTAATGATGGACGTAATATTAACGGACAGCGACTTTCTTTATCAAAAGAGTACATGCCACAGCATATGGTGCGTTCAATAGAATCTATAATCAATTTTGAATAATAATGAGACGTATTTATTTGTGTTTAGCACATATGAGTGAAAGTGGGGCTGAGCAGAAGTATATTAAAGATGCATTTGATACCAATTGGGTCGTCCCATTAGGCCCAAATGTTAATGAGTTTGAGAAAAGCCTTGAGTTGTTTTGTGGGCAGAACAAAAGAGTTGTTGCTCTTTCAGCTGGAACAGCTGCTGTTCACCTGGCATTGATTGCATGCGGAGTAACAGCGGGAGATGAGGTGTGTGTACAAAGTTTTACATTTTGTGCCTCCTCGCATCCGATAACATACCTTGGGGCCACACCGGTTTTCATTGATTCCGAGAAAGATACATGGAATATGGATCCTGACTTGCTTGAGACGGCGATTAAAGATAGAATAGCCAAGACTGGAAAGAAACCTAAAGCAATTGTACCCGTAGCCTTATACGGTATGCCCTATAACATAGTTCGGATTATGGAAATAGCGGATCGTTATGATATTCCTATTATTGAGGATGCGGCAGAAGGTTTTGGCTCCAAATTTAATGGGCAAGTACTTGGTACATTTGGCAAATATGGTGTCCTCTCTTTTAATGGGAACAAAATGATTACAACTTCAGGTGGTGGCGCACTAATTACTGCTAATGAAGAGGATTGGCGCGAGATAATGATGTATGCAACGCAGTACCGTGAAAGCTATCCATATTATCAGCATGAAAAAATAGGCTATAATTACCGAATGAGTAACATTTGTGCTGGTATTGGTAGAGGACAAATGACGGTTGTGGATGAGCATATTGCTCATCATAAGCATGTTCAGAAGATGTATGAGGGGCTTTTAAAGGATGTTAGGGGAATAACGGTTCATACTCAGCCTCTTACTGGAGAGTATGATTCCAATTATTGGCTCTGTACAATCACATTGGATAATACTGTTAGAATAAAGGGCCAGGAAAATGCATATAAGAGCATAGTGAAAGGGGCTATTGGTGGTGCTGCTGGTGTTATTCATGAAGCTGTTTCTGCTTCAACTGATTGCCAACCAAATGACAATGTTGAAGCATTGCGTGTGTGGCTCGATGCTGCAGGAATTGAATCTCGTCCTGTTTGGAAACCAATGCATAAGCAGCCTATTTACAAAAATGCTCCTTCTTACGTGAATGGTGTCTCCGAATCTATATTCAAAGTGGGAATGTGCTTGCCAGCTGGACCATATGTTTCGGATGAAGACGTTCAGTATATTGTTCAGTCCATAAAAAGTGCTATAGAGGCCTAAACAAATTTAACTTTCCTTTTGATTATTCTGTGGCATGAGTTTATGAAAGACCAGAGAACCGTCCTTAATCAACAAACTTTTTTTGCCTTGCTACAAGCTGGACTATGGGAGAGAGACGCCCATCTGTTCCCCAATAGTCCGTGCGACTATGAGTATGTGGAGAGGCTCGCTGAGGAGCAGTCTGTGATGGGTCTGGTTGCCAGAGGTCTTTTAAATGTGGTTGATTCAGTTGTCCCCAAAAATGTGATGTCACAGGTGGTTGAGCAAGCGCTACAATTAGAGCAGCGAAACTCTGCGATGAATTATTTTATCAGTGTTATTGTTGATAAAATGCGCGAGATGGGGATTAACTCTGTTTTGGTTAAAGGGCAGGGAATCGCAAACTGTTATGAGAAGCCATTGTGGAGGGCCTGTGGAGATGTCGATTTGTTGCTTGATGCTGAGAACTATGAAAAAGCAAAAACATTTCTTATTCCTTTGGCAGCTTCTGTAGAAGAAGAGGATAATCTGGTCAAGCACCTGGGAATGACGATAGATCCGTGGGTTGTAGAACTGCACGGAACACTGAGGGGGGGCATTTCAAAACGTTTTGATAAAATTGTCGACGAAGTTCAGTCAGATACGTTTATAAACGAACATGTTAGAGTGTGGGAGAATGGTGGAACAAGTATCTTTCTGCCATCTCCAGATAACGATGCTGTTTTTGTCTTCGCCCATTTTGTGGATCATTTCTTCCGCGGTGGCATCGGTCTCCGCCAGATATGTGACTGGTGCAGACTGTTGTGGACATATCGTTCAGAGATAAATCGGCCATTGTTGGCACAGAGAATCTCAGATATGGGCTTGACGTCTGAATGGAAAGCATTCGCGGCTTATGCCGTTGACTATCTCGGTATGCCAGTGGATGCGATGCCCATGTACGATGATGGCCGCCGTTGGAAACGTAAAGCCCGTCAGATCAATTCGTTCATCCTTGAGGTCGGTAACTTCGGGCACAATCGAGACAACAGCTTCTATGAGAAGTATCCGTATCTCGTCTATAAGATAATCTCCTTCTGGCGTCATCTTGGAGACTTCTTCAGGCATTTGGTAACCTTCCCCGGGAATTCCATCAATGTCTTCTGCCGCACCATATCCGTCGGCGTGCGTGCAATCTTCAAAGGAGCATAACGGTATGATAATCAATCAGCAATTACTTGATGGCCTCACCGCTCAGGCCAAGGCCTCGCCGCGCCTGCGGATGAACTTAGACTTGCGTAATTCTCCGGAGGATAAATCTCAACGGATGCTAAACGCCATTGAGCCGGGTAGTTCGATGCCAATTCATCGACATCGTCAAAGTTTGGAAACGGTGGTGTGCTTGCGTGGGCGGCTTGTGGAAGAGTTTTATGATGAGTCTGGACGGGTATGTACGGATGTGATTGAATTTTCTCCGAATGGGCCTGTTGTGGCGGTTAATATACCTGTTGGCCAGTGGCATACGGTGCGGGCTCTTGAATCCGGAACCGTGTTGCTCGAATGCAAGGACGGCCAGTATGAGCCGCTGAGGGAAGAAGATATCCTTAGGTAATAAAATGGATTTGGATTATGCCGAAAGAACTGTTAATCTCAACTAGAGGCATTGAGATGCCGGCATCGCCCATCAGGAAACTTGCGCCACTGGCTTATGAGGCGCAGGACCGGGGGGTGAAGATATATCGGCTGAACATCGGCCAGCCGGATTTACCCACGCCTCAAAAGGCGTTGGATGTGATGAAGCACATTGACCGGACTACGCTTTAGTACAGCCCCTCGCAGGGGTATCGTTCGCTCCGGCAGGCGTTGGTGGGCTATTATGAGAGGTATCAGATTAAACTGAATGCCGATGAGATTATCATAACCTGCGGCGGCAGCGAGGCCGTGCTTTTTGCCTTCATGAGTTGCCTGAATCCAGGTGACGAGATTATCGTCCCGGAGCCGGCATATGCGAACTATATGTCGTTTGCGGTATCGGCCGGAGCGGTTATCAGAACGGTTTCTACGACGATTGAGGAAGGCTTCTGACTGCCCAAGGTGGAGAAGTTCGAGGAATTGATTAACGAACGGACAAAGGCTATTCTCATCTGCAATCCGAATAACCCGACGGGATATCTTTATACGCAGAAGGAGATGAACCAGATACGGGATTTGGTGAAGAAGTATAACCTATACTTATTTTCGGACGAAGTGTACAGGGAGTTTATCTATACTGGCTCTCCGAACATCTCGGCAATGCATCTGGAGGGGATCGAGCAGAATGTTGTGTTGATTGATTCTGTGTCCAAGCGCTATTCGGAATGCGGTATTAGGATTGGTGCTTTGATTACTAAGAACGAGCAGGTCCGCAAACCGTTATGAAGTTCTGCCAGGCGAGGCTTTCGCCGCCTTTAATAGGGCAATTGATTGCTGAAGAGTCTATTGAGGGCACCGAACAATATTCCCGCGATGTTTATGACGAGTATGTGGAGCGAAGGAAATGTTTGATTGATGGCGTCAACAGGATTCCAGGATGTTATACACCTATGCCCATGGGCGCTTTTTACACGGTTGCGCAATTGCCGGTTAATGATACAGAGAAGTTTTGTGCCTGGTGTTTGAGCGAGTTTAGTTGGAAGGATGACTTGACGCCTGCTGGATGTCCCGGTGAGACAATTATGATGGCTCCAGCGGCGGGCTTCTATTCTACGCCCGGCATGGGTAAGAACCAAGTTCGGCTTGCATACGTGCTCAACAAAAAGGATATTATGCGGGCGTTGTTTGTGCTGGAGAAGGCGTTGGAGGAGTATAATAGGGGATGACCATCGACAAACAAATACTGAATGGTTTGTCCGCCCAGGCCAAGGCCTCGCCCCGCCTCCGGATGAATATGGACCTCCGGAATTCCCCTTCCGACGGCTCCCAGCGGATGCTCAACGCCCTGGAACCGGGGACGGTGATGCCTATCCACAGACATCGTGCTTCATCGGAAACTGTCGTTATAATCCGTGGCAAGATCCAGTGGTGTTTTATGACGACGATGGTAACGAGACGGAGAGGGTGACCTTGGATGCCAATGGTGAACCGAGATGCCTCAATGTGGAAAAAGGAAGATGGCATTCGCTGGAATGCCTGGAAAGCGGGAGTGTGCTGTTTGAGTGTAAGGATGGGGCGTATGCGCTGTTGGGGGAGGAAGGCATTCTTGAAATGAAAAGTTAAAATGATGGATGAGTGAAAAGATGATATCAATTCTGAAAGGAGTTTTGGCTTTTTGCTCTTACGTGTTTGTGCCACAAAGAAGGCCTAAAGAGTTATCAGGTGATCGATTAATAAATCATGGCAAGGAAAATAACCATATTACATATATCTGACCTCCATCGTATAACAGAGGCAAATGTTGATTGTTTGAGTGCATCCTTTAATGTGGAAAAGGAGTATTACCGGGCATACAACATCCCCATGCCATCTTTCATAGTAGTGAGTGGTGATATTATACAAGGAAGCAAAGAGGATGATGCTTCAAAAGCACAAGAAGAAATACAATCACAGTATGAAGTGGCGGGAAAATTCCTGGCAAGGCTGTGCGACCTTTTTTTGGGAGGGGACAGAAGCAGAATGATTATCGTTCCTGGCAACCATGACGTGAGCCAATATGTGACCCGGGGCTGCATGTCAAAAATCGATGCGGATGATTATGAACCGTTCGTTGACTCTCTTTGGAATGACGACAGTAATATTAGGTGGAGCTGGAAAGATTTGAGTTTTTATCAGATTAACGACACTAATAGGTATAAAGACAGATTTAACGATTTCATTTCTTTTTATAACAGTTTTTACCAGGATGTGAAATGGCCAGATAGAAGGTACCCTGCATTGGTGGATGCAGAGGCAGACATTATTGATTTCAAAGAAGAAGGAGTTACATTTGTCTGTTTCAATAGCTGTTATCAACTTGACCATTTACAGCAAAGCGGTTATATCAGTTTTAATGCACTGTCAAATCTTTCCACTAAATTGCTTGCAAAGAAACGGCAAGGGCGTCTGTTAGTGGCGGTTTGGCATCACCATACCCAGGGGTTGCCAAAGGAAAACAATTACCTTAACTACCGCATTCTCGACAATATGACTAAATACGGGATTGGATTGGCGCTTCATGGCCATCAGCATATCAGCGGAATCCTGAATGAATACCGTGATGTCTTTACTAAGGGCAATCTATGGCTGGTGAGTGCGGGCACGGTTTACGGGAATTCATCAGATATGGTGCCAGGAACGACCAGACAGTATAACGTTATAACCATAGACCGTGAAGGTATAGACTGCCATGTGACATTGATGTCACGCGAAGATAAAAGCCTTCAGAATCCGGAACCGGTATGGGAAAACGGTCTGATAGGTAGATCACAGCAGCTATATTACATGTTTGGGATACGACTTGAAGAGGAAGCAAAAGAAGAAAGTATGGAAGAAGTATATCAGCAAATCAACGAAATTAACAAGGAAGCAGAAAAGTCTAAAGACTATATACAGGCTTCCAGACGGCTTATGGAATTAGACTTGGCTAATCCTGCGGTCAGGAAATTCCTATTGGAGTATCTGCAAAGGGCAGAAGACATGGACACCATCATAAGTGTGTTTGCTGAACCTAAGACGCCCTCTGAAGCCGTTGTTTTTATAGAGAGTTGTATCAAAACCCAAAGTGCCACTGCTTACCTAAAATTCTGTGAAAGCCCATACGCCCAAGAGGTTAAAGATACCAATGTGAGGGCGATGATGGCGGATGCAGACATAATATTGAAGAGAAAATGAAATTGCAGATAGATATTAAGAAGGTTATTAATCTTCTTGCAAAAGATATTTACGATTCTCCATACGCACTACTTAGGGAGAACCTGCAGAATGCCTACGATGCCGTATTAATGCGCAAACAAATGGATGGTAGTTATAATGACTATCGCATAGAAATGCGCATTGAGGACCGAAAGGTGATAATCGTTGATAATGGTATTGGTATGACCGCTGAAACTGTGGAAAACAATTTCTGGAAAGCAGGTGCAAGCGGGAAGAATACGGTGGAGGCTCAAATGGCAGGCGTAGTAGGTACGTTTGGAATAGGGGCGATGGCCAACTTTGGTGTTTGTGACAAAATGGAAGTGCGAACCCGCTACTATAACTCCACGAAAACGATTGTGACAAGTACGGAGCTTGAGAAAATTTCGCTTACGGAGGAGTGTATTGATACGCAAATCATTGATAATGCCACGCTGCCTGTAGGTACAACGGTGATCGCAACATTAAGAGAGGGAGAGAGTATAACATACGATGGCGCATTGGCATATTTACGCCCATTTGTTCAGTACTTGCCTATGCCCGTGACGCTAAATGGTCAGCTGATGAGCCAAACCAAATATCAGGATACCATTATGTTGAACGAGGCCAATATAGTAACAGGCGAAAAAATAGTGACAGATGGATGGCTGACGTATAAACTTGCGATGAAGGCCCTCAACTACAATAATGGTCTTGTGAGTTTGTATATCACAGATATCATCAGAAATGGAGAAAGACTTCCTGGAGAAATCGTATTGCGACAGGATATGGGTTCAATCTATGGCTTGCGGAATGGTTTTGGTCTCGCATCAGTGCCAATTTCATCCAACTTTAGATGGGGCGGTGTAGTTAACATGACCAAACTGGTACCAACAGCCGGGCGTGATTCGCTGACTCGGGACAGTGTGAATCTGGTGTCGGAGATTATGGGATTGGTGGAGAACCATATTGTTGAGATGCTGGCAAATTATGATATCTGTGATGCTAATCCTGCCTTTTTGAATTATGTATATGTTCATTCAGATCGAACAATGCAGCTTGGAGGAAGGGTAAAAATTCAGAGAAAACCTTTGGATGACCGTATTCAACTGATGACCGTGCAACCTCAGATGGCAAACAGGAATGTTATGTATTATGGCGGTCATGATGAAAAGATTATCAACACATTCGCGAATGAAAATACTTTTCTACTGACTTTAGGTAATGATTCCGTAAGAAGAAATATTCAACTTCGGTACTTGAATCAGAAAGGAATACCATCGGTTCCAGACAAAGTGACGATACTTCATAGGTATGGATTTGACGAATTGCAGTTGTCGGAGTCTTCAATTGTATTCAGAATACAGTATGTGTTGGAGCATGATTATTTTATCAATAGTGCAAAAGTCGTATACGCGGATATTTCACATGAACAACCAGCATTTGTGGAAGAGAGCAATGGCTCTATTATCATCTATTTGGCCAGAAATGCCAAGAGTATCTTACAATTGAAAGCTGTTTATGATTCTGATTATACTGTATATGATGGTTTTATAAAAGACTATGTAAGGCAGCACCTATACCCAAAGCTCTCCAATTTTGTACCCTCATCAACTCGCGAAGGCGCGGAGGCTCTGAAGAGAATCATGCATCAAAAAGAAGATTTATTCACTATCGAGAGAGAAGAAATTGGCTATGCAGAAGAGGTGATAAAGGATTATATGTCAGGAAAAGCAACTCTTCAAGATGTGCATAGGGCAAGTGCTAGCGCAGTGAATAGCCAAAGGCAACAGGTGGAAGTTGGCGATGTGGGAAGCGTTGAGAGCGTAATGCCTAGTGTGAGTGTGGAGCCTGTGGCGGAAAATGTTGTGCAAACGCAAGATGCCCCTGTGGATATTATTGCGATGCCGCCGGTGAACAATATCGATATATATACTGATTATAAGCTGCTTAAGACAAACGAGGCTTATGCGGCATTGAATAACCATAAGATGTTCTTGGGGCTGTCGGATAAGTTATTTGAGCGATATAGTGATTTCTTCTTGGAACCGCATACCACTAAAGTCATTTGGAGCACCCATAAGATAGTGTACGTGTTCACTCACGCATCGAATCGAGTGTCAATGTATTATGATATTGACCTGAAAACGGTATTGCCAGGTGAGATGACAGGTGGTCATCCAATTATTACCACAACAATTATTACAAAGAACAGAATTTTTGTTCCTGTTATACCTGAGATGTACCAGTATTTTGATTTGGCACAAAATGAGGGGAAACTGGAGTTTTATGTTAGGTTTGATCCGTTGACGGCATGATATACACTAAAACCAGTATTTTGATTTAGGACAATATGGACACAAAATCAATGATAGTTTTGGGCAATGGTTTTGATGTTGCACTTGGAATCGCTACAAGGTATTCTCAGTTTTACGAGAAGAGCCAAGACTTACGCGATTATGCCATTAAAGGTAATAGCTTGTGCCAGCATATTCTTGACAATATAAAGGATGGTCTCTGGAGTGATCTAGAAAGTGGACTCTATCACTATTCATTAGCTATAACGAAGAAATACGGGGAGGGCGATAAAGAACAGGCTGAAAAGTTCGAAAGGGAATTTAATGAACTTCGCGAGGCTCTTTTTTACTACCTTAATAAGGCAGCAGGTGCTACAGTTAATGTATTAGATGAGGCGCCAGCATTGAGCTTGAATGTAGAATGGCACAAATTGGAGCCACAATATCTGACATTCAACTATTCCATCAATACGGCAAATACTGCCAGTATGAATGCTCGGTACATCTTGAATGGCGATGACTCGATAAATGAAAGCCGCTTTGTGTATCAGCATGGGTCAATATATGATATGCAGGCTTGCCAGAACAGACATCCTGAGGATATTGTTGTTGGAATAGACCCTTTCGCACAGCCAGTTGAGGAGGCTCATTCGTTTCTCTATAAAACTGTGCAGCGTCTGCATAATCTGGATTCGTCGCTTGGGTTTATTCGCGAAAAGAGGTTTTATGTGGTTTATGGATGCTCGGTGGGCGACTCTGACGCTACCTATTTTCGGGCAATCTTTAATGCTGGCCAAACGGGAAAGACGTTCTTGATATATGGTTATGGACAAGATGCGATAGAAAGTATAAAAGCCAATATTCAGAGAATATGCGGTACCAGTGTGAGTGCATTGGGGACCAATAATCAAGTGCACATGCTTGATGTGAAGAAAGAGGAAAAGACGAGGCGGATAACAAGGACGGTTATTGACGGCTATCTGAAATCATTATAGCTGATGATGCAAGACGAAGCATGGCTAGCGAAATATAGCGAGGTTTAGACGTTTATTCCCACTAATACGTGGAACCCAAGAAAGAATGAAGAGGTAGAGAGAGGAAGATATAAATTGATTGAAACATAATAGGAAGATGTTCGTGGCGGGATTATTGAAGGAAGATAGAGAAGCGAAGTTTAAGGCGCTAATGAAGTTGAGAGAAGTATTGGCGTAAGAATCAATACGAATAATCTGGGATTATATGAACGAGGCTGAGATAAGAGAAAGTGCATATAACGAGGAAGAAGAACTCCAGGCTATACGACAACAATTCTTCTCCTATTACCGCAGTTTGAGGAGTTACCTCTTCTCAGACACGGAAATCATATATGAAACCAAACTAACCAGAGAGGTTTTCGATCTGAAACTGCAACAATTATCACAGGATAAGAAGCAATCAGAATTTGAAAACTTTGCATTGGCCGTGGCTGCCCGTCTGATAACACCAAACATAAAACCTCAAACCGGTCCTGATGGAGGTGGCGATGGTAAGGTGGATGGAGAAACCTATCCAGTAGATAAGGCCATTTCTGATAAATGGTGGGTGACCAGTGGAAGTGCGGGTGACCAAAGGTGGGCTATTGGGATCAGCGTTCAGAATACATGGGGGACAAAAGTGGAGGATGATGTTAAAAAGGTTGTGGAAATAGGACGTGGTTATACCAAGATGCTGTTTTTTACAAATCAGAAAATCAAATCCAGCACACGCCTTGCCAAAGAAGATGGCTTAAAACAGAAGTACGGAATCCCTGTCAACATATTCGATGGTACGTGGTTTTCATTTGCGGTCTTTGAACAAGGGTGTATGGATTTAGCTGTTGAAAAGCTGAACTTCTCTGACGAATACCGCAAAAAGACGGTCGTTATAGGCCCTAATGACAAAGAAAGGGCTGAAGAATTAAAGAAACTCGAGGATGGATTCCTGACAAGAACCATCACAGGTCTGGACACGCAGTATGTGGATGAATTGCTGGATACCTGTCTGCTTAGCAGAGGGCTGGCAAAGCCGAAAGTAGAGACAGAAGGACGGTTTTTAAGAGCTTTACGTGAAGCTAAAGAGCATGGCTCGTCTATACAAACATTTAATATTGTATATAACCATGCATGGACATCATTCTTTTGGTTTAATGATGTGGATGCCACGTATGAAGATTATCTGAAACTGAAAGTATTTGCTACGGATAACCCTTCCGTCCATACCATTGAGCGACTGACCAATATACTAACCAATCTGGAGAACGTTCTGCTCATTGGACTTTTTGACCCTGAGAAGTTTAAGATTGAAGTTGAGTTTATCAAAGCGTTCAGAGAAAAACCAGGGCTTTCATTACCCTGTCAATTGTTCTTAGACATCTACATATCAGAACATCGACTATTTCAATTGGTAAGAGGAAAGCAGGATGTGACGGATGAAATAAAGACTCTAACAGCACTTCTTGAAAAGTGCGCAAACTATCCAGACATCAGTTTTGATGCCCAAGCTCAAATTATTGATATGGTGGGACAAGTCATCACGGATAATGAGGAGTTTGAGCATTTAGTGGATAAGATAGCAGAAATATCATCAACCCGAGAATCGGAGGTGAAAGGTGCGACTCTTCACTTCAATCGTGCCCATGCGTTGATGCAGAATGAGAATTATGTGACAGCGGTGAAACACTTGGGGCACTGCATTTACTCATTTCTGAAAGAGGGACACGAAGAAGAGTATATAAAATCGTGTGGGTACATGGGAATAGCATTGTATGAATTGTCGCTCCCATATAGCGCAGAAGCATACCTCGTGAAATCAGCCTCAGTATTGGTGCGAGAGTTTTATACCAAAGGAACTATTCCACACTTGCTGATAACCATCCTCTCTAAGCTTTGCAAGATAGAATTACTGTTGGGTCGTCTGGTGATGTACCTTAATTGGCGTGAATTGTTGTTTGTTATTGCGAGAAACGGTCAAGAGATTGAAACCCCTGAATTTGTGGAACGCGATACCATGGAGGACGGAAGCTGGTGCTGTCATCTTGCAATGGCAGATAACAGTAAGCCTGAGATTTCGATTCTTCCGGATATTTTCGACCGATGTGATATGCCTTTTAGTGCCAATTACCTGAAATATGTACTTGGCTATAAGGATGAGGTGGACGCACAGTTCGCAGATTTGATTAAAGATGACTGGACAAAGCTTTTAAGGAGCCAACCGATTCACGAACAGTTCCTTGACGAATTGAATGTGGCTACCGAAGGTGGGGTGACGTTAAACACATTGGCGCATAATTGTCGGTTTTATGTTACTTATGTTAATTCTATTAAGAACCAGTTAGTAGCAGAGACATTCTTGGCATCTGTGGAGACGTTTTTGGCTACATTTAACGATTTTGAACTGGTGGTGCTTCATCCAGAAATCCATGTTACAATAGAAGAGACCAAAGAGGTGTCCTCGCTGGAAAGAGGAACCACTAATACGGATTACATTTTACATGTGAATCACGATACACTGGATGATAAAGCGTACTGGGGCTGCTTCGCCAGTTTCCTTGGTTTCTTTATGTCGTTCAGTACGGTGTCGAAAGAAAGTGTTGAGGTTCTGTTGACAGAAAGACAGGCTAAGGAAAAGATTATGGACAGGGTATCTGCATTGATGCAACTGAACAAATCGGTATATTTCGTATTGGGAGATAAGTTCAAGTATGCTATCAGTCAGTGGCAGAACGATAATGATAGAATATATCCTTGTGTTTCTATGGCAGAAACTGTAAAGAAGACTCTACAGCGTAAGAATCCTCAACAGAACATGTTGGTTTATTCCGTTTCTTCAAATATGGATTGGTGGGACAAGGCTAAATGGAAGGGTGTGGGATTCATCTTTGACAGGAGAATGATAGACCCTCCTACCTTAGCCCTGATGTTTAGAGATATAGAGGCAGGAAATAAGATCATTAATGAGTGGCGTAGCAATATGGCAGCGGGCAAGCCTGGTGTGGAGGTGCAATTGATAAAAGGAATTAATAAAAAGCACCCCACCTGGTACAGGGTATGTTTGTCGCCTGTGGTTTCTGCGACAGAAATAGATATGGGTAGATATATGGCAGTGATGTGCAGGAAACATACGATGACTCCAAACAATACACAGAATTTGGATGCCTTTCAGCATCTCTATTCTCGCTTTGGAAAGTGTGGGATTATTGCATTAGCGATTGATGAGAGCAATCGTTTTGAAATGCCACAAGACTTAGCGGACGCGATAGAGGTGAGCTCTGTTATTATCACAGACGCTTGGCGTTTGGCTGCTGGAAATCTGGCTTGTAATGCTCTAGAATGGGATGATGATCCATTTATCCCGGAAAGGGAGAAGGACACTGCTCCTGTTTTAGGGGTGCTGAAGGAAATGAGAGAGGTGCATGATAAGCAAGCGGGCAGGTGAGGCAGAGTGGGCGGGCGCTTGCGACCGGCCTCTCTGCGTGCGGAGTGGAAGTCTCTGTGGAGCGTTTGCGACACTGTGCTTGGAGCGGGGATGATGCTTATTGATACTTTCGTATGACACAAGAAGAACGTTGGCGAGTTTGTGAGAATCGTGTTTCGTAGAGCTAAGGTGAAGGCTTCGGAAAAAGGAGGTAGATCCAATATGGACGGCAAGGAGTTGGCAAGGTGCTTCTCCTCTCCGAGAAGTATATGCATTGCGCTTATACAGAGTATAAAGTCAAATAATTGTCCGATATTGCCCGATATCGTTGTCACGTCATTAATAATCAGTGTATTATGATGTGTTTGCTTGATTTAAGATTGGTCGATAATCGGACAAAATGGTTAGAGTGCCAGGTAGGTCATAAGGCCCCGAAGTAGGATTCGCTGCTACCCGTCCATCGGCATCATCGACAACGAATATAAATTTGAATCAATAAACATTATCAGATATGACATTCAAAGGTTTTTTCAAAGGCCTCGGGCAGGCTTTCAAGTATCTGCTCACCCCCAACTGGGGCAGCAAGCGCCGCGCAGAGCAGCAGGCGTATGAGGATCGGCTCGACGAGGCGATGAAGCGCGCGCAGGCAGAGAAAGGGGCGAAGGCGGAAAGCTAGCGCTGCTCTGCGACTGGGCCTTATTTATCGGCAAGAATCCGTCGCTGGACTGGGAGCGCTTCTGGCGCTATACCGACGAATTCGGCATGCTGCGCTTTGCGCAATCGATGACGAGGCTCTCCTGCCGCCTGCTCGGAGCGAGC
>JAEEGL012995817.1_pt1 | contig 14280 bp, 9 predicted proteins | sample 9134231 | NCBI WGS metagenome assembly JAEEGL01 (sample SAMN16246548, study PRJNA631951) | gut metagenome | biome: gut microbiome; feature: rumen; material: fiber-attached | host: Bos | place: Iran: Karaj | collected 2018-10 | reverse complement strand
GAAAGCATCCCCCGGCCCCCCCCGGAAAGAGGCGCTGCGGAATGAAGAACGCAGAATGCCGGTTTCCGGACCTTCCTGCGGCGACCGGAACCCGCTGCCATTCGGCGCGCCGCCCATGGCGGGTGCGGGCCGCAGGCCCACTCTCTCCATACATCCAACCAAACCATAGCCATAGCTGAAGGGGACCCGAAGGGTCCAGGGGCGATCGGAAAGCCCCTGGTCGGCCCGCAGGCCGAAATCCCCTGCCTGCGTGACGGACATGACGAAAAAGGGAGTCATCATGCAGGGGCAGGCAACATCATCCCCATGACAGGATCGCTGCACCCATATGACCGACGGCGGCGCGTGAACCGCCGGGGGCCACCGTTCATCAATCGAATCGCAGCCGATACAGGATCGTGACCGGACCCGGAACGGGCGGACTCCGCCGGCCGGGAGACCCAACGGGAAAGGAACAATCGCCATGAAAAGATGGATCGCCGGTTTGCTGACGATGACGCTGCTGCTGGCCGCCGCCCTGTCGGCCCCGGCCGGGAGCGAGGCCCCGGAGGCGGCGCCCGGATCGCCCGATGCCTATGACGGGCTGACCGTGGCGGTGACCACGCCCCTGACCGGGCAGTTTTTCACCGGCCAGTGGGGCAACGGCATGAGCGACCTGGACGTGCGGGCCATGATCCACGGCTGCGACCTGGTGGTCTGGAACGCCGCCCAGGGCATGTTCGTGACCAACCCGGCCGTGGTCAGCGGCATGGTGGTGACCCAGGACCCGGACGGCAGCCGCACCTACACCATCGCCCTGCACGGCGATCTGCGCTTCAGCGACGGCTCGCCCATCACCGCGTGGGACTACGCCTTCTCCGTGCTCCTGCCCATGACCCCCGAGATGGCGGCCCTGGGCGGGCGGCCCCAGCCCAAGACCTGGCTGGCGGGCAGCGGGGACTACATGAACGGCACGGCCCCCGCCCTCGCCGGCCTGCGGGTGCTGGCGGACGACCAGCTGGCCTTCACCGTCAGCGGGGAGTACCTGCCCTTCTTCTATGAGCTGGGCCTGCTGACCTGCGTGCCCTATCCCATCGCGGTCATCGCCCCCGGCGCCCGGGTGGCGGACGACGGAAACGGCGCGTACCTGGTCAACGCGGAGGACCCGGAAGCCCCGGCCCTCACCGCAGACCTCCTGCGGCAGACCCTGACGGACCCGGAGACCGGCTACATCTCCCATCCGGCCGTGGTCAGCGGCCCCTATGTGCTGACAGACTGGGCCGACGGCACGGCGGTCTTTGAGATCAATCCGTATTACAAAGGGGACTGGACCGGCGCGAAGCCCACGATCCGGCGGATCACCTTCCGCAGCATGCGGCAGGAGGAGCTGGTCCCGGCCCTGGCCGCCGGCGAGGCGGACCTGCTGAACAAGATGAGCGGCGCGGAGGTCATCGGCGCCGGTCTCAGCCTGGTGGGGGAGAACGACCTGTACACCGTCAGCAACTACACCCGCTCCGGCCTCAGCTTCATCGCCTTCAACGGCGAAAAGAGCGCGGCGGCGGACGTGCGCGTGCGGCAGGCCGTCGCCTTCGCCATGGACCGGGAGGCCCTGGTGCGCGGCAGCGTGGGGGATTACGGCCAGGCGGCCGCCGGGTATTTCGGCCTGGGCCAGTGGATGTATCAGATCCTGAACGGCAATATGGACTACCCCGTGACGGAGCCCGGGGAAGGCAGCGGCGTCACCCCGGCGGCCTATGAGGCCGAGCTGGCGGCATGGGAGGCCCTCTCCCTGGACAGCATCGAGCCCTATGGCCGGGACCCGGAGCGCGCGGCCGCCCTGCTGGACGAGGCGGGCTGGAACCTGAACGAAAAGGGCGGGGCCTTCGTCCCCGGCCGGGACACCCTGCGGTACCGCATGGGCGAGAACGGCCCGGAACCCCTGCGGCTGCGCCTGGCGCTGGCCGAGGGCAGCGCCGCGGAGGAGGCCCTCAGGAGCGGGCTGGCGGAGGATCTGGCCGCCGTGGGCATCGAACTGACGGTGGACGCGATCCCCATGGCGCAGCTGCTGCCCCAGTACTACCACACCGAGGACAGCGAATACGACATGTTCTTCCTGGCCACCAACTTTGACCTGGTGTACGACCCCTCCGCGGGTTTCCTGCAGGACACGGACGGCGGATGGGTGTGGATGTATACCGGCCTGCGGGACGACGCCCTGCGGGAGGCGGCGGTGGCCATGCGCCGGACGGAGCCCGGGGATCTGCTGGGCTACTGCACGGCGTGGCTGGCCTTCCAGCGGCGGTTCGCGGAGAGCCTGCCCATGATCCCGGTGTATTCGAATATCTATTTTGACTTCTATCCGACGGCGCTGCGCAATTACGAGCCCTCTGCGGCGGTGAGCTGGCCGCAGGCCATCGTGCCGGCGTTCATGGGCGACCCGGCGGAGCCGGCGCCCGCGGAGGAAGCGGAGGACGTGTTTGTGGACTGAGGCCGCAGGCAAATTCAGAATGCAGGATTCAGAATGCAGAATGATCGTTTGCTGACCCGATGAGATCGGGAGAAGCCCCGGATCCCCGTGAAAGAGGCGCTGGGGAACCCCGGCCCGCGATGAGAGCGCTCCAAAAGCGGGTGCGGGCCGCAGGCCCGCATGACAAACTTTCTCCTTCCCTCGGGAAGGGACAGGGAGATGGGGCGCCGCGGCTCCGGAAAGCCGGGGGAGCGGAACGACCCGAACTTGCCCGATATGGCGGCGGAGAAGCCCCGGCCCGCGATGAGAGCGCACCAAAAGCGGGTGCGGGCCGCACCCTTCATCATGACGATCCGGGATCCCAGCAGCGAGGTGAGCATCCATGCGCAGACGAAGCACGCGTATCGCCGCGTTGGTGCTTCTTTTGGCGCTGCTCGTCTCTTCGGCCTCGGCGGCGACGCTGATCGGATACATCAACATCAACGGGGTGCGGCAGGCCATCTATAAAGACGGCGACTGGATGTTCTACAAGACGGATGACGGCGCGGTCATCTATCAGTACTCCGGCAAGAGCAAGGACATCGTGATCCCCTCCGTGCTGGACGGGCAGCCGGTGATCAGCGCCACCACATGGGCCGTGCCCACGGGCGCCACCTCGGTGGTGATCCCCGGCACCTTCACCACCCTCCCGGACCGCATGCTGTACGCCCGCAAATCCCTGCACACCGTGGTGCTGGAGGAGGGCGTCACGGACACCGGCGCATACCTGTGCTGGAACTGCACGGCCCTGCAGAGCCTGACCCTGCCGGCCTCGCTGAAGACCATCGGCAGCGGCGCCTTCTACGGCTGCACGCAGATGATGTCGCTGGATCTCGGCGGCCACAGCGGGCTCACCATCGGCACCTACGCTTTCCAGAACTGGAGCGGCCTGACGGAACTGACCCTGCCCTCCGGCGTGGTCTCGGTGGGGAACGGGGCCTTCCGGAGCTGCACAAGCCTGACCCGGGTGCGCATGGCCTCCGGCGTGACCTCCATCGGGGCGGCGGCCTTTGCGGACTGCACCGCCCTGACGGACCTGCAGATCGGCAGCGGCGTGACCTCCATCGGTTCGGAGGCCTTCATGAACGTGCCGCTGGCCTCGGTGAGCCTGCCGGCGGGGCTGAAGTCCCTGGGCAGCTATGCCTTTGAGAACAGCGGCATCGAGACCCTGGACATCCCCGACGGCGTGACCCAGCTGGACCTGCCCGTCGTGGACAGCAATACCGTGATGATCGTGGGCGAGAACACCCCGCCCCATCAGACCATCCTGGCGGAGGATCTGCTGAACTTCCGCCTGCGGGGGACCGCCTTCGTTCCCGGCGGCGACGTGGCGGCGGTGACCGCGAAGGAGCGGGTGGACGAGGCGGTAGCCGAGGTGATCCGGCCGGGCATGACGGACTATGAAAAGGCCCTGGCCCTGCACGACTGGCTGACGGCCAACGCCCAGTACGACGCCACCCGCTGCGGCCCGGACACCTACGAGCCGGAGGGCGGGCTCCTCCGGGGCGCCGGCGTGTGCCAGACCTATGCCCTCGCCTACGGCATGCTGCTGGACGCGGTGGGCATCCCCAACGTGCTGGAATACGGCGACGACCATGTGTGGAACATGGTGTGCCTGGACGGAAACTGGGTCCACGTGGACGTGACCTGGGACGACCCGCTGTCTGCCGGACAGGGGAGCCGGCTGGAGAGCAAGACCCGGTCCGGCCGGGAGAACCACAACTATTTCGGCCTGACCAACGAGGCGCTGGACGGGGTCAACAGCCATGAGTGCACGAGCCGGCTCCACATCGCCGCCGATTACCATTACAGCTACGCGTGGCGGGCCGGCACGCTGACGAAGCACGTCAACGCCATCACCGCCGAGATCAATATCCGGCTGGCCCGGGGCGAGACCTCCTTCAGCTTCACCCCCTCCACCTTCGGCACCAACGAGGCCCGCAACAACTACGGCATCAACGAGCGCATGAGCCTGGCGGTGGTTCGGGAGCAGACCTTCACGGCCAACGGCGCGGAGTACCGGGCGGAGCTCAGCTATGACAACGGCACCCGGAAGCTGACGGTGACCCTCGTCACCGACGCGCCGCAGCGGGAAGCGGTGAGCCTGGGCAGCCTGACGGTGGCCCCCGGCGACGTGTTCCTCATCGGCACGGAGGCCGAATGGACCAGCGGGAACGCCGCGGTGGCCGCCGTGACGGGGGCCGGCACCGTGACGCCCCGGGCGGCGGGGACCGTGAGCCTGACGGGGCTGACGGACGACAGGGAGTACACCCTGGTGCTGACGGTGAAGGACATGCCCAGCCTGGATGTCAATTTCATGATCCTCAGCGAGGAGTCGTTCGCGGGCGGGGCCGCGGAGCGGGTCCGGATCGGGGAGAAGGTGCGGCAGGTAGGCGCCGGGAGCTTCACCGGGATGGAAAAACTGACGGTGGTCTATGTGACGGGGAGCGCCGCGATCGGCGAAGGGTGCTTTGAGGGGTGCCCGGCCGCGGTGATCTTTGCCAGGAGCGGGTCCCCCGCGGCGGCGTTTGCGGAGGCCAACGGGATCCGGTGGTATGAGATCCCGTGAGGCCTCACCCCCCGGACCCCCTTGAAAGGCGGGGACACGGCCGGCGTCGCCGCAGAAGGCGGGAGCGGGCAGAGATGCGGAATGAAGAACGCAGAACGAAGAACGATCGTCTGCTGACCCGATGAGGGCGGGAGAAGCCCCGGATCCCCGTGAAAGAGGCGGCGGGGAAACCCCGGCCCTCGGAGCGGGACCGCCTGGGGCGGGTGCGGGCCGCAGGCCCGCGCTCTCTTTCCCCCCTTCCCTTGGGAAGGGGGCAGGGGGATGGGGCGCTTCGGAAAGACATTGTCATCCTGTGCGCTGTGTGAGGGAAACATGATCATCAAAAAGCTCGACAACGAAAAGTACAAAGGACAGAAATACCGGACGGACATCGCCTCCGACAGATACCTGTCCATTGAACCCCACGATGAAGGCTTCGATCTCCGGTGGGTGATGAGCGGCGAGCCCCTCCGGATGTCCGTCTCCGACGCCATGCTGCAAGACTGGCTGGACGATCCGTCGGCGTACGGCGCCTTTGAGGGCGGCAGGCTCATCGGGTTCGTCGAAGGCTTCCATGAGAAGTGGAACGACCGCTACCGGATCTCCAACATCTGCGTGTTCGACCCCGCCGACAGGAGACGCGGCGTCGGCACAAGGCTGATGGAGGCGATCCTGGAGGAGGCGGCGCGCAGCGGGGCGAGGATGGCGGTGCTGGAAACGCAGTCCTTCAACCACGGGGCGATCTCGTTCTATCAAAAGCACGGGTTCCGCATCATCGGGTTCGACATGTACGCCTATTCCAACCGCGGCCCCGAGGAGCACAACATGCGGATCGAGATGGGGAAAGAGCTCGGCGTGACCTCCGCGGCCGGGACGGACCGATCGTTTGATACGGACCTTCGGTCGGAATGATGAGTCAGGCGTGACTGTTCCGTCGGTCGGCAAACCCGCACGGATGGACAGGAAACGCACGGATCGGGTGACCTCCATGCGGCCCGGCCAACAGCGGGTGCGGGCCGCAGGCCCGCGCTCTCTTCTCCCCCTTCCCTCGGGAAGGGGGCAGGGGGATGGGGCGCAGCGGTTCGGAGATCATCTGCTGACACAGCACACACAGCGGACTGAACAGTTACTATGAAAGAAGAGATCATGATGATCGCGGATATCGTCCTCAACGCGCTGATCTTTGCCGTGACGGCGGTGATCTGCGTGGGGTTCTTCCGGAAGGACGGGCGCTGGGACATGGGCCGGTGCCGGGCGGCGTTCCGGTTTTTCACCGTGCAGAGCAATGTCCTCTGCGGGCTGGCGGCGGGGCTGATGCTGCTGTGGCCGGCGTCCCGGGCGGTGTGGGTGCTGAAATACCTGGGCACGGCGGCGGTGACGGTGACCATGGTGACCGTGTTCGTGTTCCTGGCCCCGACCATGGGCGGGCTGAAGCCGCTGCTGGCGGGGAACAGCCTGTTCCTGCACCTGCTGACGCCCCTGACGGCCATCGCGTCCTTCATCCTGTTCGAGCGGCGGGGGATGGGTCTCGGCACGGCGATGCTTGGGATGCTGCCGGTGGTGTGCTACGGGCCGCTGTACCTGTACCGGATCCGGTTCTGCCCGGAGGCGAAGCGCTGGGATGACTTCTACGGCTTCAACAGGGGCGGCCGCTGGCCCGTCGCCTACGCCGCCATGGCGCTGGGGACCTTCGGCATCTGCATGGGGCTGATGGCGCTGCAGAACATCGCATAAGAAAAAGCCCCGGGGGCGGGGCGGCGCGATAATGCAGAATGCAGAACGCAGAATGAAAAAAGCGGAACGAATAACAGGCAGGCGGCGCGGCCTGGCCTCTTTCAAGGGGGTCCGGGGGACGCTTTCGGGGACGAAAGCGTCCCCCGGGCTTTTCTTGATCTCCCCCCCTTCCCCCGGGAAGGGGGGCAGGGGGGATGGGGCGGGACCTCACATTCCCCCGGCGGGGCCGTAGATCACAAAATCCCGTACCGCAAAGTCCAGGTTCGGCGCGCCCATCGTCTCCACATACAGCTGATACTCATTGTACCGGCCCAGGGTGAAGGTGGCCTCCAGGGTCACCCAGGTGCCCTTCGGCACGTCGGCCCACGCCAGGTTCTCCCAGTTGCCGCCGTCCTGCTCCGTCGTCAGCACGAAGGTGGCGGAGTCCGGGCCGCTCCAGTAATACACCGTGGTCCGGACCGTGTACTCCACCCCGGGCTTCAGCGGGAAGACCCGCTTGGGCCCCTGCCAGTCCTCGGTGCGGCCCGTGATGACCAGGACGCCGTCGTCGGACAGGATCCAGCCGCAGTTGTTCGCGAACCAGCCGTCCCGCTCGAAGCGGCGGAAGTCCGCCTCGTACAGCTTCGTCCCGCCGGTGCCGCCGCCGAGCACTTCGCTGCGGTCGAAGGTGAAGACCGCCGAGGCGGCGCCGTAGGCCTCATAGCTGTAGGTGATCTTCAGCCGCTGCCAGCCGGCGTCCACGATCCAGCCGATCTCGCCCTCGACGGTCTCGCCCGGGGCCATGTTTTTGGCCGGCAGCGTGGAGCCGTCCGAGGTGGAGACGATCTCCAGGACCGCGGCGAACGGGGTGACCCGGTCCAGCGCCTTGCCGTCCTGCTCCGCGGCCAGATTCAGGTCGCAGAGGAAGAAGTAGTCGCCGCCGGTTTTGTTGGTGACCCGGAATTTGACGATGACGTAGACCTTGCCGCTGCCGGGGCTGTTGTCCGTCGCCTTGCCGTCGCTGACGCGGATGCTCAGCGGGGTGATCTCCACGCCCTCACGGGTGCGGACGGTCTTGTTGAGCGGGCTCTCGGCCGACGCGCACAGGGGCAGGCAGACCGCCAGCAGGAGAGCGAGGATCAGGAGAAGGCTGTGCTTGTTCATGGGAAGGCTCCTTTCAGGTGAGGTTTTCCACGGTCCAGGTGTCGTCCAGGCCCTGGGCGTTGGGGCTCTGCAGGGGCTCCGCGGCGGCGATGGCGGAGATGATGTAGCGGTCGAGGCCCTCGTCCCCGGCCACGAAGGCCCGCAGCCAGTCGCCGGTCTCCGCGAAGGTCCGCTCGGAGCGGACGGGGGCGGGATCCCGGTAGGAGTGGAAGGTGATGCTGCCGCCGCGGGCGGGCCGGAAGCCGCAGCCGTAGGCGCCGCCCTTCACACGGACCTCGTTCCAGAGGTAGCCGAAGGTCAGCACGCCGCCGAGGACGGAGAGATCCGGCGCCCAGGCGGAGCCCAGCAGCCCGGCATGGGTGCCCATGGCCGCGAAGGCGATGCCGGCGGGGATCACGATCGCTTCCTTCGCGCACTGGTCCGTAACGGGCAGGGCGAGGGTGTCGGCGGCCCGGGCCCCGCCTTCGGGGAAGCGGCGGATCAGGCTGTCGGTGAAGGCGCTCGGGCGGGTCGCGGTGAGGCTGACGGTCATGCGGCTGCGGGTGAAGAAGGTGTCCCGGGTGCGCTCCGCCAGGGCGATGAAGGCGTCGATGCGCTCGTCGAAGGCGTCCCGCAGGGCGATCATCCAGCGCAGGCCCGTGATGCCGGCGATGGCCTCGTTCAGCCGGCCGGCGGCGGAGAAGTCCTTCAGCGCGCGGGTGGAGGCGAAGCTGCTGCCGTTGTAGGTGACGGCCTGGGTCAGCTGTTCGCACCGCTGGTTCAGCAGGTCGCGGATGGTCTTGCGGTCGTCGAAGCGGGTCTGGGTCAGGATCTCGGCCACCAGGTCGGCGCCGTCCTCCGCGCACTCCTCCAGGCAGGAGAAGGCGGCCCGCAGCACGGGCTTGCAGGCGGTCCTGTCCCCGGCGTCGAAGGTGGAGCCGGAGAAGGAGACCCGGCCCAGCTTCTGCTTGATGAGCCGGCTCAGCTCCCGCACGCTGTGCTTTTCGGTGGGCAGCTCGCCCAGCAGGGAGAGCATGAAGACCTGGGCCTGCATGTCCTCCACGGACTGGTCGGCCGCGGAGAAGTACAGGGCGCTGTGGAGGATGCCGTTGGAGGGCACGGGGTGGAAGAGGGTGGGCACGCCGCCGGCCTCGCCCGTCTCGGTCTCCGTCCAGAAGGGCTCCGGGGAGACGTCGCTGAGCGCCAGCTGCGGCAGGGTGGCGGTCTGCTCGGGGGTGTCGGGGGTGTTGTGCCAGGCCTCCAGGGCCTCGAACTCGGCCTTCACCCGGGCGCGGTCCGCGTCCGTCCAGTCGGCGGAGGCCGCCTCCAGGCGCGCCCGCTCCTCCCGGCGCAGCTCCTCGCCCCGGGTCTTCGAGGGGATCATGCAGACCTCGCACAGGTGGGCGTCGTCCAGCAGCATGTCCCGCAGGCAGTCGGCGTAGAAGTCCGTGTCGAGGGCATCGCGCAGCGCCCGGATGACGGGGGCGTTCAACAGCCAGAGCATGGGATCGCCGTCGTGGAGCCAGGAGCCCAGGGCGGTGATGCAGCGGATGAGGCCCGCGGGCTCCTGCCGGTCCTTCATGCGGAATTCCGCCATGTCCAGCTGGGCGGCCAGGGCTTCGCGGTCGAGGCCCTCCGCCAGCAGCCCCTCCACGGTGGAGCGCAGGAGGGCGCGCAGGGCTTCCCGGTGCTTCTCCTCGGTATTGCGGAAGGTGACGGTCACGCAGGGCTGGGCGATCTCCGCCTCCACGTTCAGGGTCACGTCCTGGGCCAGGCCGCTCTGCAGCACCGCTTTCGTCAGCGGGGCCTCCACCGATTCGGTCAGCCAGGTGCAGAGCATGCTCATGGCGGTGATGCGCTTCACGTCGCGCCAGTCGCCGACGATCTTGCCCAGGGTGAGGTAAGCCTTGTTCGCCTCGTCCTCCTCCGCGCCGATCTCATAGGGCACGGTGACGGAGGCCGCGGCGACGGGGGCCTGCAGGGCGATCTCCGGGGCGGCCTTCGGCGCGCCGAAGCGGCAGAGGTACTCCTCGTCCATCATCTTCAGCACCTCGTCCAGCGGCACGGCGCCGTCGAGCCAGATGCGGCAGTTGCCCGGGTGGTAGAAGGTGCGGTGGGCCTCCAGGAAGCGGGCCTCGGTCAGCTCCGGGATGTGGGCGGGGTCGCCGCCGGATACCCAGCCGTAGCAGCTGTCGGGGAAGACCAGCTTCTGCAGCTGCGTCACCATCTGCTCGTCCACGCCGGCCAGGGCGCCCTTCATCTCGTTGAAGACCACGCCGTTGTATGTGGGGACGGTCTCGCCCTCCTTCAGCTCGTAGTGCCAGCCCTCCTGCCGGAAGATGTTGGGGTTGGTGTGGATGGCCGGGCAGAAGACCGCGTCCAGATAGACCTGGGTCAGGTTCAGGAAGTCGCGGTCGTTGCGGCTGGAGACCGGGTAGATGGTCTTGTCCGGGAAGGTCATGGCGTTGAGGAAGGTGTTCATGGAGCCCTTGAGCAGGTCCAGGAAGGGCTCCTTCACCGGGTAGCGCTCCGAGCCGCCCAGCACCGAGTGCTCCAGGATGTGGAACACGCCGGTGTCGTCCCAGGGGATGGTCTTGAAGGCGGCGCAGAAGAGCTTGTTGTTCTCGCCGTTGTCCAGCCAGCAGAGCCGGGCCCCGGTCCTTTCGTGCCGCATCTCCCAGAGGGTGCCCTCCAGCTCCCCGCTGAAGCGGGAGCGCAGGACGGTGAAGCCGTGCAGGATATCGCCGACATTGATCTTCATACGGATGCTCCTTTGATGTGATGATAGGGGTATTTTACTCCGTCGGGCGGAGATGTGTCAAGGGAATGGAGAGTGAAGAACGAAGAATGAAAAACGCGAAGGCAAAGCGGGGCACGGCCTTTGCGTCTTTCAAGGGGGTCCGGGGGATGCTTTCCGACGGGAAAGCGTCCCCCGGCTGCATCCTGATTCTCCCCCTCCCCCGGGAGGGGGGCAGGGGGTGGGGCGGCTCTCCCTTTCCCTTCATCAAGTCTTGCGCAACCGCCTTTCCTGTGGTATAATGCCCTGTGACAACGGCGGATCTCCGCTTTTTCAGCATCGTTTCAAGATGAGGAGGGAATTTTCCCGTGTTTGGAAAACGCCTGTTCCCCGGCGGCATTCATCCGCTGGAGGGGCCCAACGGAAAGGCCGTCAACGGCCTGAACCCCATCGAGGAGTCGCTTCCGCCCAAGCGGGTCTTCATCCCCGTCAGCCAGCACATCGGCGCGCCCGCCAGGGTCATCGTGAAAAAGGGCGACCTGGTGAAGATGGGCCAGAAGCTGGCGGAGGCCGGCGGCTTCGTGTCCGCGCCGGTGCACGCCTCCGTCTCGGGCGAGGTGGAGGACATCCGCCCCGTGCTGACCTTCAACGGCACCGAGGTGGAGGCGGTGATCATCGCCAACGACCACAAGGACGAGTGGGTGGAGCTCCATCCCCCGGCCAACCCGGAGTCCCTGACCGCGCAGGAGATGATCGACATCATCCGCGAGGCGGGCATCGTGGGCATGGGCGGTGCCACCTTCCCCACGCCGGTGAAGCTGACCATCGCCCCGGACAAGCACTTCGAGAAGCTGATCGTCAACGGCGCGGAGTGCGAGCCCTACCTGACCGCCGACCACCGGCTGATGGTGGAGCACGCCCCGGAGATCATCGACGCGCTGAAGCTGCTGATGAGCGCCTTCCAGGTGCCGGAGACCGTCATCGGCGTGGAGCAGAACAAGCCCGACGCCATCGAGGCCCTGCGCGCGGCGGCCGCCGACGAGCCGCGGATCACGGTGAAGGGCTTGCCCGTGCGCTACCCCCAGGGCGGTGAGAAGCAGCTGATCTACGCCCTGACCCGGCGCGTGGTGCCCGCGGGCGCCCTGCCCATCGCTGCGGGCTGCGTGGTGCTCAACGCCGGCACGGTCTACGCCATCGACCAGGCCCTGCGGGAGGGCAAGCCCCTGGTGCAGCGGGTGACCACCGTGGGCGGCCTGGTGAACAAGCCCTGCAACGTGCTGGTGCGCATCGGCACCCCCGTGCGCATCCTGCTGCGGACCGCCCTGGGCGCCCTGCCGGAGGCCCGGACGCTGATCTCCGGCGGCCCCATGATGGGCACCGCCTTCACCGATATCGCCATCCCGGTGACCAAGGGCACCTCCGGCATCCTCGCCCTCGGCGCGGAGGCCATCGACCCGGAGGAGAGCCCCTGCATCCGCTGCGGGCGCTGCATGCGGGCCTGCCCCATGAAGCTCCAGCCCGTGAAGATGGACCACCTGATCCGGGCCCGGCAGTTCGACGAGGCGGACCGCGTGGGCGTGATGAACTGCATCGAGTGCGGCGCCTGCACCTTCGTCTGCCCGGCGAAGCGGCTGCTGACCCAGTCCTTCCGCGCGGGCAAGCGCATCGTCACCATCCGCCGCAACCAGCAGAAGGCCCGGGAGGCCGCCGAGAAGGCCGCCATGGCCGCCCGGGAAGCCGCCGAAAACGAGAAGAAGGAGGGCTGAGAAGTGAAAAACCTTGCCATCACCCCCTCGCCGCATGTCCGGTCCTCCGTCACCACCCGGCGGATCATGCAGGACGTGTGCCTGGCGCTGGCGCCGGCCGGCATCATGTCGGTCGTGTTCTTCGGCATCGGCGCGGCGGGGATCATCGCCGCCTCGGTCATCACCTGCGTGCTGACGGAGTACCTCTATCAGCGGCTGATGCATCAGAAGGTCACCGTGGGCGACTGGAGCGCCGTGGTGACCGGCCTGCTCCTGGCCTACAACATCCCGGCGGACGCGCCCCTGTGGATCCCGGTGGTGGGCGGCGTCTTCGCCATCCTCATCGTGAAGCAGCTCTTCGGCGGCATCGGCTCCAACTTCATGAACCCCGCCCTGGCCGGCCGCGTGCTGCTCTTCGTCTCCTGGAGCAGCATCATGGGCTCCTACCCCAACACCCGCTTCATCGTGGCGCAGGGCATGGACGCGGTGGCCGCCGCCACCCCGCTGGCGGGGCTGGGCAAGCTCACGGCGGGCAGCGTGCCCTCCGCCCTGGCGAAGTTCTCCACCACGGACCTGCTGATCGGCAACATCCCCGGCGTGCTGGGCGAGACCTGCAAGATCGCGCTGATCCTGGGCGGCATCTACCTGATCGTGAAGCAGGTGATCGACTGGCGCATCCCGGTGTCGATGATCGGCTCCGTGGCGGCGCTGTACCTGGTCTTCGGCGGCTTCGACTTTGACCTGATGCTGAAAGAACTGCTGTCCGGCGGCCTGATCCTGGGCGCCTTCTTCATGGCGACGGACTACTGCACGTCCCCCCAGACGGGCATCGGCCGCGTGATCTTCGGCGTGGGCTGCGGCCTGATCCTCTTCGTGATCCGCGCCTTCGCCAACTATCCCGAGGGCTGCTCCTTCGCCATCCTGTTCATGAACGTCTGCGCGCCGCTGATCGACCGCTGGACGATGCCCAAGTATTTCGGGGAGGTGAAAAAGCATGGCTAAGAAGACGATCCCCGGCACCTTCATGAACGGCCTGATCACCGAGAATCCCACCTTCACGCTGATGCTGGGCATGTGCCCGACCCTCGGCGTGACCACCGCCGCCATGAACGGCATCGGCATGGGCCTGGCCACCACCTTCGTCCTGTGCTGCTCCAACCTGTTCATTTCCCTCCTGCGCAACATCATCCCGGACAAGGTGCGCATCCCCGCCTACATCGTGGTGATCGCCTCCTTCGTGACCATGGTGGACCTGTTCATGCAAGCCTTCCTGCCGGACCTGCGTTCGGTGCTGGGCGCCTACATCCCCCTGATCGTGGTGAACGGCATCATCTTTGCCCGGGCCGAATCCTTCGCCGCGAAGAACCCGCCCCTGCTCTCCCTGGCCGACGGCCTGGGCATGGGCCTGGGCTTCACGGTGTCCATCACCTGCCTGGCCGCGGTGCGCGAGCTCGTCGGCGCCGGCCAGCTCTTCGGCATGCAGGTCATGCCGGCCTCCTATCAGCCCATGGCCATCATGACCCAGGTGCCCGGCGGCTTCATCACCCTCGGCCTGATGATGATCCTGGTCAACGCGGCGAAGGTCATCATCCGCAGGCATCGCGCACCCCGGAAGGAGGCGGCAGCATGAGCACCTTCCTCACCATCCTCATCGGCCAGATCCTGGTCAACAACTACGTCATGTGCCAGTTCTACGGCATCTGCCCCTTCCTGGGGGTCTCCAAGCGCGTGGACACCGCCACGGGCATGGGCCTGGCCGTGACCTTCGTCATCACCGTGTCCTCCTTTGTGACGCGGCTGCTGCAGTACGCCCTGGACGCCCTGGGGCTGGGCTACCTGCAGACCATCGTGTTCATCCTGGTCATCGCCGTGCTGGTGCAGGTGGTGGAGAGCGCGCTGAAGAAGCTGT
>JAEEGL011705672.1_pt1 | contig 14280 bp, 13 predicted proteins | sample 9134231 | NCBI WGS metagenome assembly JAEEGL01 (sample SAMN16246548, study PRJNA631951) | gut metagenome | biome: gut microbiome; feature: rumen; material: fiber-attached | host: Bos | place: Iran: Karaj | collected 2018-10 | reverse complement strand
TTAAAGTAAAAGAGGGAGTAAACTATAATCCAAAGGATCCAAACTATGATTTGTTTAAATTATCTTGCAAAGTATCAGCAAAAAGATTATTTCCTAACTTCTCATTTATAGATGCACCATATAATATTCAATATTATAAACCAGGTGATTTCACTACAGAAGTAGGTTATATGGGATGTAGAACAAGAGTTCTTGCAAATAAAGCTGATCCTGATAGATGTGTAACTCCAGGACGTGGTAATTTATCATTTACATCAATTAACTTGCCAAGACTTGGATTAAAGCATGGTATTGCTTTAAAACAAAGAGATAAAGCAGATTTAGATGGATTCTTTGAAGAATTAGATGAACTTTTAGAACTTGTTAAAGATCAATTACTAGAAAGATTTGAAATACAATGTAGCAAGAAAGTTTATAACTTCCCATTCTTACTAGGACAAGGTGTATGGATGGATAGTGAAAAACTTAAGACTAATGATAGATTAAGAAAAGTATTAAAACATGGTACTTTAAGTATTGGATTCATTGGACTTGCAGAATGTTTAAAAGCTTTAATTGGAGAGCATCATGGTGAAAGTGAAAAAGCTCAAAAATTAGGTCTTAAAATTATAGGTCATATGAGAGAAAAATGTGACGAATTTGCAAATAGATATAATTTGAATTTTACATGTCTTGCAACACCTGCTGAAGGTTTATCTGGAAGATTTGTAAATATAGATAAGGCAATATATGGAAAAGTTAAAGGAGTTACAGATAGAAATTACTATACTAATTCATTCCACATACCTGTTTATTTCAATATAACAATTAAGAAGAAAATAACATTAGAAGCTCCATATCATGCATTAACAAATGCAGGACATATATCATATATTGAGCTTGATGGAGATACTTCTGAGAATGTAGAAGCATTTGAAAAAGTTGTTAGAATTATGAAAGAAGCTGGAATTGGTTATGGAGCAATTAACCATCCAGTAGATAGAGATCCAGTTTGTGGATATGTAGGTATTATTAAGGATGTTTGTCCAAAATGTGGTCGTCGTGAAGGCGAAGGTGTAAGTTTAGAAAAAATCACATCACTTGATTGTGACTGTGGTAGATAGAAAAGGAGAGGTAAAAATGAAAAAAGAATTAGAAGTGGAAGTTGTACAACAAAAGGAAAAGAAGACTACAGGAGAGGGAGTAGGATTCGAAAGAATAAGAAGAATAACTGGGTACCTTGTTGGAACTGTAGACAGATTTAACAACGCAAAGCAAGCTGAAGAACATGACAGAGTTAAGCATTCATTTTAGTTATGTTAATTCGTTTAGCTAGCAAGTTACAAAAAGATAGCATAGTAGATGGTGAGGGAATAAGGGCAGTAGTATGGACTCAAGGTTGTCCACATCATTGCCCTTCCTGCCATAATCAAGGAACATGGGACTATAATGGAGGATTTCTTTGTGATGTTGAAGACATCAAAAAAGAAATAAATTCTTTAGACGATGAAGTTGGAGTGACATTTTCTGGAGGAGATCCATTTGAGCAGCCGGTACCATGCTTTGAATTAGCAAAGTATTGTCATAGTATAGGACTTAACGTTTGGTGTTATAGTGGATATACTTATGAGCAATTATTAAAAAAAGGAAAAAAAGATGAAGCTGTTATGAATTTTTTAAAGGAAATTGATATTCTTGTTGACGGCCCTTTTGTTCTAAAACTAAAAAGTTATGATATTAAATTTAGAGGTTCAAAGAACCAAAGAATAATTAAAGTAAAAGAATCATTAGATTCTAATAAAGTAGTAATTTATGATTTAGATACTACTAATAAGAAAAAGAATAAAAAACAAGAGATATATATTTAACTCTTGTTTTATTATGTTAATAAAATCTTTAAAAAATAATATTAATATGATATTATAAGTTTGGTGATAACTATGAAAGATGAGAAACAATTGGTTTTATTTTTTAAAAAAGAAACTGAGATAGATGGAGCAGCACTTGCGTATAAATTATCAACTAAGTTTAATATTTTAGGTCAACCAGCAGTTATTCCGTTTAATCCAAGTAATCCAAATCAACCTTTAGTTATTTTTAATCAAGGTTTAATTAATTTAACAGTCAATTTTGGAGATATTTCTTTTATATATAATAGAGAAGATCATCTAAAATATTATAATGAGATAATGGATATTATCGCATGCTTTGAAGAGTTAGATTTTTCTTTTGAAAGAATGGGATATATTTCCACTTTATTACATACAAAGAAGGATAGAGAAAAGTTTAGAAATCATATCTTTAAAGATTCAGATATGATTGATTCTGAATTTCAACTATCTTGGTATAAAAAAGAGTTAATTGATTCTGTATCAGTTAATGTTTGGCAAAGAGAAATGACAGATATGATTAATAATGTCGATTTAGTTTCAATATATGATATTAACACACCAATTGATGAAGTATATAATATCAATAGTGATTTCTTAAGTGATTTTATTAAAAAATGTGATAAGTTTATAGAAAAGAAAGAAAAAGATATTTTTAGTAACTAAGAGAAATATATTATTATATTTCTTTTTTTTACGTGTTATAATTTAATTAAAGGTGGTGATTCTATGAATGGAAAACTTTTACCAGCAGATACATATATAGTTGTTAATAAAACTGTATTATCACTCGAAGATAAAAAGAAGATTACAATGCTTTATCAACCTATCATAGGACACACTGCAGTTTCTTTATATTTAACACTTATTGATGACTTAGAAAAAAGAGAATTTATGAGTAATGAACTTACTCATCATCATTTGGAACATACAATGCAACTAAGATTAAATGATATTATTATTGCAAGGGAAAAATTAGAAGCAGTAGGGCTTTTAAAAACATATGTAAAAGAAGAAAATGTTAACAATTATGTATATGTTTTATATTCACCACTTTCTGTAAGTGATTTTTTCTCACATCCAATTCTAAGTATAGTATTGTATAACAACTTAGGTAAAAAGGATTTTGATAAGTTAATGAATTACTTTAAAATACCTAAAATTAACTTGAAAGATTATAAAGATATTACAGCTAGTTTTTCTTCAGTATTCAATATTACTGGTGGAAACATTTTAATAGATAATGATAATGTTGTTAAGAAAAATATTGGATCAATCAGAATGGATGACAAAATTGATTTTGATTTACTAATTTCAAGTATTCCAAAAAGTTTAGTAAATGAGAAATGTTTTAATGATGATGTAAGAGATTTAATAAATGCTTTAGCATTTACCTATAATATAGATGATTTAACTATGCAAAGTTTAGTTCGTGATAGTCTTAATGAAAAAGGTCTAATTGATAGAAATGAATTAAGTAAAAGTGCTAGAAACTATTATGAATTTGATAATGCTGGTAAATTACCAACACTTATTTATTCAAAACAACCAGATTATTTAAAAACTCCAGAAGGAGATAATTCTAGAAGAGCAAAAATGATATATACATTTGAAAATGTAACTCCTCTTGACTATTTAAGAAGTAAATATAAAACTGGAGAACCAACTATGGGAGAATTACAAATAATTGAAGACTTGATGACGAAACAAAAAATGAAACCTGGAGTTGTAAATGTATTAATATCTTATGTTTTAAAAGTAAATAATAATAAATTTACTAGAAGATATGTTGAAACAGTAGCATCTCAATGGTGTAGATTAAATATAGAAACTGTTGAAGAAGCAATGGCAGCAGCAGAAAAAGAACATAAGAAAATTAAGAAAATTATAGAAAGAAATAATATAAGTAAAACAAATAATAAAGTTAAAGATAATAAAGAAGAATTACCAGCATGGTTTGAAAAGAACATTGAAAAGCAAGAAATATCAGAAGAAGAACAGAAAGAACTTGACAAATTACTAAAAGATTTCTAGGTAATAATAGAAAAAATATAAATTATTTGTTATATTATTGGATAGAGAGTAAGGTGATTATATGAACTTTAGTGTAGATTATGAAAAACTTGGAGAGGTAGGTAAATATCTTATTCAAAAAGGTGAAGAAATAGATAATCTATATTCTGAATTATATAATATATGTAAATCTATAGATGAAAATTGGAAAAGTGAGGATTCATCTGTTTATGTATGGAAAATAGTTAATTATCTAAACCAAATAATAAAAGAAAATGAACAAATAATTAATACTGGTAATTTACTTAATAAATTATCAGATATATATAATGAAGAAGATAATAATTGGGATAAAGAGTTATTAAGAGAGGAGCAAAAAGAAAATGAGTAAAAGTATGTATATGAATGTTGAAAACATGAGAAATCTTACTGACTTATTTAATCAAAAAATAACTTCTCTTAAAGAAATATATTCAGGTATTGATACGACAATGAAAGAACTTGATGGGAATCAAGATACTTGGAAAGGTGAAAATCAAAAACTATTTAAAGAAACATTTCAAAAAACATTAGATACATATCCAGAAAATATAAAAAAGTTTGAAGATTTTTATACATTTTTAAAAAATACTATTGATGAATATGAAGCAACTGACGATAATTTCAATAAGGATATAAATACTAATCAAGATAGTTTTGATGTGTAGGAGGGTTTATGGCTATTAAATATGATTCTAGCGCTGTTGATGGAGCAGTAAATACTATAAATGATTCTGTATCAACATTAAATTCAGATTTAAGAAATAATATATTAAATGATTTTAGTTCTTTTCAAGAACTTGGTTTGTTTAATAATCAACTTGCGACATTAAAGGGGTTAATAGATAATTTATCAAACTCTCAAGAAAATTTATCTACTCAATTGAATACACATAAAACTCAATGGAATAAAGTAAACGATGATGTAAGAGCAGCAATTTTTTCTTATAGTAGTGGTACTACTACAAGTCAAAATGATAAAGAAAATGTTAAAAAACTTGCAGCAATAATAGATACTAATAACTCAAAAAATTCTACTGAAATAGATCATGGTGTAAGTGTAAGTACTGATAAAGTAAGAAAAATTGTTTCAAAAGCAAATGATTCCGATATAATAACACTTTTAAAGAAAATACATGAATCAAATAAAGAATTATCAATTATTGACTTGTTAATAAATCAAAAAAAATCTGGTTTATTATTAGCAAGTATGAAAAGAGTATTAGGAGATACCCAAGAGTTAGATACAACTCCAACTGATGATTCGACAACTATTCAAAAATATGTTCTAAAAAAAGTAAATACTGAAGAAGTAGATGTTGAAACTGAAGAAGGAAAAACTGAAATAGAAAAAGAAGTTTTAGAAAAAGTTAAAACAAAAACTACAAGTGAAGAAGAATGGCAAAAACTAATTCATGACTCAGATAAAATAGAAGAAATATCAGTATTAGGTGGAAAATGGGTTGTAGCAAATACTAAAATAGATGTTAAAAGCTATGAATCATATGCAATTAATAATGGAGTTAGACAAGATTCTAATGCTAAAAAGTATGGAGATTATTGTTTGGCATTTTCTTATGTACATGCCTATGATATGTATAATGGAACAAAAGGAACAGCAGCACAAGCTGGTCAATATTCTCATGCTAGTGCATTTGAAGATTACATAAATGATAGTAAAACTAAGGTTTTGAAAAAAATATATAATGAAATACTTGATGGTAAACCAGTTGTCTTACAAGTAAATGGTAATAAAGAAGGAACAAGTAGACATTTTGTTACAGTAGTAGGATTTAAATCAGATATAAGTGATCCATCCAAATTAACAGAAAAAGATTTATTAATATTAGATAGTTGGGATGGAAAATTAGAAAGAATGGATACATCATCTTCAAGATTTATGACAACAGGTGCTCAATGTAATAAAGAATATAGTGGATATAGATTAAGATTATTAAAAGATTAAGAATAGGAGGGTATTATGGAAAGTAAATATCAAAATTATTATGATAAACTAAAAAATCAACTTTTTAGTACATATACTTCTAAATATTCTTCTACTATTAGTACAGTTAAAAGTAAAATAAAAAGTGTTTCAACAGGAATAAATACGAATGCAGATGTTTGGAATGAAAAAGGATTATTAACTTTACAAAACTCTACTATTCCTAAAGTATTAAATGATTTAGATTCTGTTGAAAATGGTTTATCAGCACTTTCTAAAGCAGTAACTAAATGTAAAATTTTAGTTTCAAGATTATCAGAATTAGATGCTTTATCTAGAAATTATGATTTAGCTAGTGAAGAAGAAAAACCTAAATATGAGAAAAAAATAAGTAAATTAGAAAATGAAATAGATTCTATTATTTTAGAAATAAATTCTATTTCAATGAATCCTAATGAAAATTCTAAAAAGACAGGTTTAGAAATTAATAATAGTTATACTACATATGAGAGTACTTATAATAAATTTGATTTTTCTTCTCAAAAGAAAGATTTTATTGGAGATATAGATGATAGTTCACAATATAGTAAACCAATTAACTATAAAAATGTAAAAACAGTAATGACTGGATTTGATAATACAACAGGTAAAGTTGTAACAAATAATTCTACAATTACTTTAAAGCCAGGGGAAACACGTATTATAACAGTTAAACTTCCAACAAATACAGGGATGATTGATGAATTAAAAAGAACTAGTGTTGGAGGAGATAGTACGTATAAAAATGGTAATGTTGTAACTTGTCAAAGTAATGTTACTAATAGTTTAGAGAATATAGAATATGTTAGTTATAAAACTTATGATTTACATATTCCAGAAAATGTAGATTTACATAAAAATTCTTATGACTGGATAATAACTGCAAAAGAAAATGGTGAATGTACAATTAATCAAATATGTGAATATACGACTAAAGATGATGCAAACTGGTATGCAAAAACGGAAATGAAATTAAAAGTAGTTGTAGAAAATGAATAAGAATATATTAGAAATATTTTGAAGCAATACAAGAAACTAAATAAAGATGAAAGTAAAAACTTTCATCTTTATTATTTAAAAAAAGATGAAAAAAAAGAAATAATATAGTAAAATTAATAATAGAGGAAAGTAAGGTGTAATTATGAAGAAAATATATTTAATTTATATATTGGCAATATTCTTATTTATTACAATTATTCCTAATACTTATGCATCAAATATATGTACTAATGTTAAATTTGAAGAACTACAAAGAAAAGCTTCTAAAATTAGTGCTAATTATGAATTAAGATATGATAATGACGAAAATCATTACTTTAAAATTATCTTAAATAATGTTGATAAAGATTTATTAATAATATACAATGATTCTTTTTATGAACCAAAAGATGGAAAAATAGAATTAGAAAATTATTTTGAAAGTGGACAAACATATGAATTTAGAATTTATGGTGGAGAAAACAACCCATGTGTAGAAGAATACATTGCTTCTAAAAAAATAACTATGCCAAAATACAATATTTATAGTGAACTTGATGAATGTCAAAATCATAAAGATATACCAATATGTGATAAATATTATGATGTCTCTTTTGATAGTGAAGAAGCTTTTAAAGAAAAATTAAATGAATATCTAAAAAAAGATGAACAACCACCTGAAGATAATAAAAATACTGAAGAAAAAGAAGATAATACAACTGTAATTGTTATGTTTATAATTATATTTGCATCAATAATTGCAGGTAGTGTTTATATGTTAAAAAAGAATGATACTAAAAAGAAAAGAGAGGGTAACAAAAATGAAAAAGAATAGACTATTATTATTGCTTCTAATTTTTTTATTCTTTTTACCAATAAAAACAAAGGCATCAAATATATGTACTTCTACAAAATTTAGTAATTTGAAAAGAGAAGCATATAAAACTCAAATTACTTATGAGTTAAAATTTGATAATAAACATAACCCTTATTTTGAAGTGACTGCTTATAATGTTAGCAATGATATTATGATAGTTTTTGATGGAAGTGAATTTGTTCCTGATAGTAATAATCAAATAAAATTTGTAAATTATTTTGAAGGTGGAAAAAAATATGAATTTAGATTTTATGGGGGACGTAATAATTCGTGTGTAGAAGAATATGTTTATACGAAAAAGATTGAACTTCCAAATTATAACATGTACAGTGAAAGAGAAGAATGTATTGAATATGAAGAATTTCCTCTTTGTAATAAATGGTACAAAGGTGAAATAAAAGATGAGAATGACTTTTTAGATAAATTGGAAGAGTATAAGAAAACATTAGTTAAAGAAGTTGAAGAAGTAAAAAAAGAAGAAACTAAAAGTTTATTTGATCAAATAATAGAATTTTATACAAACAATTTAATATTATGTGTAACAATTACTGTATTTATAGTTTTAGCTATAATTGTAATTATAATAAGATTAATAGTTAAGAGAAGAAAAAAAATAAAGTTAGATTTCTAAGGAGGTATTATATGAAAATTAAAGACGTATTAATACTAGCATTTATTTTTATAATGCCTATATCTTTACTTTTTTTACCTACACTTGCTGAAGCGGGAAGTAGTTGGCGAAATGCTCAAGGATATAAAGTAACATTATTAGAATATGATGGAACTACTCAAACAAAATTGGCATCAATATTGCTATATACAGATGATTTAGTACAAAAAGTTAGTGGTGTTAAAGTTGGTGCTTCCGATGTTCCAAAGACTTTTGATGAATTTGTTAATAATAAATATCACGTTACTCAAATAGTCGATACAAGTTCACCAACTTTAAAAACAAGAAATAAAGGATTTAAAAGTCAAACGGGACAATGGGTAGAAAATGAAGTCGTTTTAAGAGACTTACCAGGTTTCTATAGTAATCCTAATACAAGTAATGTAACTTCACCAGGAACGGTTGAATGGGGACCATCCAATTCGTTTGAATCAGTTACAGAAAAAATCTATTATGACTATGATAATAATAATTCTGTATATAAATCCGTTGAAACAAATGTAAAAAAAGCTAATAGAAAAGAATGCAAATCTGGATGGAACGATTATATATTTAATTATATGACTAATCAGTATAAAGTAACTTATCTAGGTGGTATTGAAAATATTTCAAATGCAAAGACTGATTATAATCATACATATAAAGAAAATACTGTGTCTCCAAGCACAATTGATTCATTGATTGAAACTAAATATGCTAAAAATGCAGCAGCAATAGAAGGATATTTTGGTGTTAAATTAGATTATTCTAAAATAGATAAATATTATATTTCTGTAGAACCTGTTGAAAGATACTTACCAACTGATAGAAGTGGATTTAAAGTTACAGGAACATATTATATATCATCATTAAGCAAGGTAAAAGAAGAAAGACAACAACTAGTAACTGATTCATCACATTGTAGTAGTGGTTACAAATGTAAATCATGGATAAAAGAAAAAAATAATAAGTGTGCATGCTATGATTCTAAAGGAAAAGAAGTAAAAAAATGTAATGGAAAAAAATGTATAACTCAATATTCTAGTCAAACATTGACAGAAGAGCAATGTAGTAAAAAAAGTAATAATAGTTACAGTAATGGTACTTGTTATTATGGTTGTAAAACTCATGAGAAAGTAAACTGTAATAATTGTGATTGCGATACATGGTATCATGATTCAATCTTTAATGGATCAAGAATAGTACATAAATTTTATGGAAAAACAGCAACTTCAAAATCAAAAATTATTGTTGTAACATCTGGATCAAAATTAGGAAGAGCAGTAAACTCATGTGATAGAGAAATGAGTAAACACTGTGAAAGAACAGAAATAGAAGCAAAATTAAGTGATGATGGAAAAACAGCAACATTTGTAAAGAAAAGATATTCAAATAACGAACCACTAAGTTCAGATGGAAATTCAATTATCTCAGTATGTAAAACAACAGATTCATCTGGAAAAGAAAAATATGCATCAAAATATACAAAAGTAGAAGAAAAAACATCGTTAACAGACGATTGGAAACCAAAAAGTGGATCATATAAAGTGGCAAAATATCAATATTATATCGGACCAAATAAAGATAAAGCACTGGTAGGTACAACAAGTAAAAATCCATATAAACTAGTAGGAAATTGTGCCAAAGATGGAAAGCAAGGAATAAGACACTATTATCCAAAGAATTTTCCATCATTCAATTGTTCATCTGTATGTGGATCAATAAGTAATAAAAATAGTGATGAATTTTTAACATGTGCAGAGAATTATTGTGATGCAGAAGTAGATTTTAACTTGAATTCAAATGTAAGAGTAAGAAAAAGAAATTGCATAATCGCATGTGGATATAAAAAAGAATCAGGAACAAATTGTAGTAAGGCAAATCCATATGCAGGAAAAGATAAAGACGTAACTGCAACATCAACATGTAATATATCAAGCAATAATAATTTAAGTGAGAAAAAAGGAATAATAACAACATGTGTTGGAGACAATATAACAGACTTCGATGAAAACGATACAAACGATCCAAGATTTGATGGAAGAAGATACATTAATGTTGCATGTAAAGAAACATCATCATTTGAAATATCAGATGTATCAAGTAAGAATTACACACAAGGAGAAGGAATTGATTATACAATAGATCAAGATGGTAAAAAGGAATGTCAAGCTTTCTTTGATTATGATCAATGGAAATTTGATTATGCAACAATATCATCAAAAGATCCAGATAGAAGAAAAAGATTAAAATATATATATACAGTATTTAATAATCAATTACAGAAAGAATACAATGTAACAACAAATAGTTATTATGACAAGGATTTTGCTGATCAAGATGATGGAGAAGTACACTGGAATGATTATAAATATGACGTAAATAAGACAACTATTACTGGATCGGTAACTCAAATAATTAACAATGTAGAAAAAAATTCAGGAACGATAAATTTGGATAGAGTATCAACAAAAGATAATTCTTCACAAGAAGTAATGGATGATACAGAAAAGATAAAATTAATAGCAAACAATGTTGTAAGTACAGAAAAGATAAATAGATACTTATCAACAAGTAAACTAACAGCAAAGTATAAATTTAAAAAGGCATGTATAAAACAAGATGGAACAGAAGAAAACAATACAACAAAGAATATATGTTATACAACTAAGAATGATTCAACAGAAACAAAAGTATATTCAAAAAGAGTATATTATACAAACATGTCAATAACTCCAAATAGTCAATTTATAGCAAATTTGAAAAAAACAGGCAAAACTCATAAAGTAGAAGCAAAAATTACAGTAGGAAAAACAGGAGCAACGGGAGATAAATATTATAGCGATGAAGAAAATTGTCCTTTTACTATAATAAAATCTAATACAGGAAGAAATGGATGTCCTAATTGTAATGGTAAATCTAAGGCTCAATGCTTTATAGATATAAAAGAGAATACAGGAACGACATTTATAGGAAATAATATCTATATTGGAGGAAGTATAACAACTCAGTTAAGATACAAAGGAGAATTTAAAAATGGAGATACAGTAGTAGAAAAAACTATAATAATAAATGGAGAAATGACAACAGCAGATACAAAGACAGTAGCAATAGAAAATAGTAGTAATTCAGTACAAGATTTCGTAATATATGGAACAATCAAATTATCAAATGGAAATACATACACATGTCCAGGTGGAACTATACACTTATTGAAACATACAAGTTGTGGAATGAGTTGTAGGATAGATAAGAAAACAGATACATTACATTCAATAAAGAATACAGGAGCTACAGCAACAAAAGTAAAAGAATCAACAACAGAAGATATGAATAGAAAAGTAGTAGAAAAAAGTGTATCTACAGAAAGATATGATGTAAGAACAAGTCAAAGAGTAACAACAGAGATAAGAAATGGAAAGAGAATATTATTTGGATATGTAGGAAATGGAAGTTGTAACAATTATTGCGAAAAAGAAATAGATGAATGTGCTGAAGGAGCATGTCCAGAGGTAGAAAATTGTGAAACGAAGTTTAAGCCAGGACAAGTAGGAGAAATAACATTATATTGTAATGCAAACTATGATACAGACATAAATGGATATTTAAGTCCAGAAGATTGTATATTAAAATGTACAAAAGATGCATGTCCAGACAATTGTATGAATGAAAGTGAAATAGATACATTTTGTGGAAATCAAACAAATGTAAATAGAGCAGGATTTAAGAATTCACAAGAATGTAAGAATGTATGTATATGTACAGGAAGTGGAGATTATATATATAGAACAGTAAGTAATTTAGACCCATTCCCACAATCAAAAGAATCTCCAATGTATAAGGGAGAAAGAAGTATAGGAAAGAACTGGTATGGATTATCAGGATACATAACAGATGATGGAGATGATGATTCATCAGTAACAGGAATCAAAAAGAATACAAAAGTAGAATATATAATTGATTTAAGCCCAAAAGATATTAAAGAAGTAAGAAAAACAAATTCAAGTGATGGAATAGCTGCATATACAAAATTCAAATATGCAAAGAAATATAATAGTAAATACAAGAGTTCCTATATGAGTGCATTTATCCATGATAAATATAGTAAATTGTTTAAAAATGGAATAAAAACATATGGAAAATATCTTGAAGCAGTACAAGATACTAAATAATGGAGGTAACGATAAATGAATGAGTCACTATGGATGTATTTTTTCAGTGTTATGGGAATCCTTGGAATAGTATTAATTAACATATTTAGTAATGTTTTAATAAATAATGAACAAAATTATTACTTATTAAAAGAAATAACCGAAGCTGCAATGTATGATTCTGTTGACTTAACAGCATATAGAATTGGTGTTGGAAAAGATAATGATGGAGTAACAAGAGATAATGATCCAACTTCTATGCATTGTATGGAAGGAATACCAGGAACAGTTAGAATTATTAGAGAAAAATTCGTAGAAAGTTTTACAAGAAGATTTGCTGAAAGTGCAAATTTAAACAGACATTACAGAATAATTATTCATGATATTGATGAATGTCCTCCAAAGGTATCGATTTCTATAATTGCAACAGAAAGATTTTCGTTTGTTCAATTCTTTAATGTACAATATGATTCAGGACCAAGTATAGTTAATAATATCACTGGAATACTGGAAACAACGAATGAATAAAAAAATGAAAGTTTTTGCTTTCATTTTTTTTGTTTGCTTATTTTTAATAAAAGTGATAATATATAGTTGAAAAAACGTTGAGGAAGACTAGTAAAATAATTAATTATTTAAAGAGAGTTAGCGTTTGGTGAGAGCTAACAATAATATTATTTGAATCTACTTCTGAGTGAAATATAAAAAGTATTTCCGGTTGCAAGCCGTTATTTAATTAAGACCAAAAATAGGATGGTACCGTGGTTTTCACTCCTATATTTTGGTCTTTTTTGTTTAGGAGGTATTATGTTAAAAAAATATTTTGATGAAGATAAATATCAAGAAATAAAAGATAGTAATAATTTGATATATAAAGCTTTAGAGATAGTAACTACTTTATTTGAACATGATCTTGATAAAGGTGGAATGCCTTACATGTTACATATTGAGTATGTTTATAAGCATGTCTCGAGTTATGAAGAAAAAGTAGTTGCTCTTTTACATGATGTTATAGAAGATAAAAAGGTAACAAGCAAAGATTTAATAGAAGTTGGTTTTCCTGAAGATATCGTTAAAGATGTTGAGTTTTTAACACGTGTAAAACCAATTGAATATAATGATTATATTGACAATTTAATTAAAAATGGAAGTATTAGAGCTCTTCATGTAAAACTAGCTGATTTAGAGAACAATATGGATTTAACAAGGATAAAAAATCCAACAGTTAAAGATTATGAAAGAGTTAAAAAAAGATATATTCCTACTCATGAAAAAATAATGAACAAATTAAAGGAGATAGAAAAATGATTGATATAAAACTAATTAGAGAGAATAAAGATTTAGTTAAAGAAAATATAAAAAAGAAATTTCAAGATGAAAAACTTCCAATAGTGGATGAAGTTTATGAAATGGATATAAAAGCACGTAATGTACAAGCAAAATGTGATAATTTAAAAGCCGATAAGAATAAAAAAAGTGGTGATATCGGTAAATTAATGAAAGATAAAAAGATTGAAGAAGCTAATAAATTAAAAGAAGAAATATCTAAAATGGCTGATGAAATTAAAACTTTAGAAGAAGAACAAGTAACTCTTCAAAAAGAAATTAAAGATAGAATGATGGTAATACCAAATATTATTGATGCTTCTGTTCCGATTGGAAAAGATGATTCTGAAAATGTTGAAGTAAAAAGATTTGGTAAAGCAGATGTTCCTAAATAT
>JAEEGL011659357.1_pt1 | contig 14280 bp, 9 predicted proteins | sample 9134231 | NCBI WGS metagenome assembly JAEEGL01 (sample SAMN16246548, study PRJNA631951) | gut metagenome | biome: gut microbiome; feature: rumen; material: fiber-attached | host: Bos | place: Iran: Karaj | collected 2018-10 | reverse complement strand
TAGAGAAAGAAGACATTACTATGAACAACATATAGATTATGTATATGATATGTTAGAAGATGGTAGTAAAGTAGCAAGAAAGAAAGCAAAAGAAGTATTGAAAAGAGTAAGAAGAGCAATTGGAGTAGAATATTTCGAAGATATGGAATTAAGACATAGTGTATACGCTAATGTAGATGATGATTTCGAAAACGAATATGCTCCAGTGAGAGTAAGAAGATAACAAAATAGTATTATGTATTGAAAGGAGTGGCTATGTCTAGGATAATAGAAAATTTTCAAAATGAAAAAGTAAATTATGGTAAAAAAGGTAATAATTTAAAAGTTATAATGAAACTATTTGCTAATGATAGTACAATAAATGTTCCAGAAACATTAATATTACCAATCCCAGTGTTTAAAGAAATAATAAATGAGAACGGAGAAACCGATTTTTCAAATTATAACAATATTTATATTAATCCACAGTTAAAGAAAGAAATACTAAATAGTATTCATAACAAATTTGGAAACAAAAAACTAGTAATAAGAAGCTCTGCAACCTGTGAAGATTCAATTTTCTTTAGCGCTTCTGGACAATATGATTCATTCTTGAATATAAGTAGTGATGAGCAAATAATTGAAGCAATCAAAAAAGTATATGCTTCGTTATTTAATAAAAATTCAAAATTATATAGTGAGATATATAATATAAATTTAAGAAAAGAGAACATGGCGGTGTTAATACAAGAAGTAGCACCTGTGATTCAATCTGGAGTGGCTTTTAGTTGTAATCCTGTTAATAACGAAAAAGAGTATATTATTGAATTTACTAAAGGTTTAGGAACAAATGTTGTTGAAGGAATTGGCAATATAAATCAAATTGAAATAAAGTATTCTGAAAAGGCTACAATGAAAGATCCTCTAATAAAAAAGTTAATTAAAAGCATTGATGCTATGAAAAAAGAATTTGGTCATAATGTAGATATTGAATGGGGAATTGATAAGAATAATATTTTGTATATTTTTCAAGCAAGACCAATAGTATATAAAGATACAAAATTTAGTATTGAATATGATAATAGTATAGTTGCTAAAAAATGTATTCCAATCGCTAAAGGATTTACTATAGGTACAGTTCAAAATATAACCGAGAATAAAAATGGATGCATATTATATCAAAACGAAAAATATGACTTTAATGATATGGCACTCATTTTATCATCAAGAGGTGTTATTTTGAAATCACAGGCTAAATTGTCACATTTTTCGAATATATTAAGAGAATTAGTAAAGCCATGTGTCTATATAGAAAATTTTAGATTTAAAAAGGATAATTTATATGCTATTGATGCTTTTAATGGAAATATAATTGATTTTAGTAAAGTAAAACCAAAAGATAAAATAGAATTAATGTTTTCAGCATTTGAATATATGAAGACGATTCTAAACGATTCATTTGAAAAATATAATGGTGTTCTAAGTATTAATAATGATGATAAATATGAGGAAGTTGTATTTGATATTAATGAAAAAGAAGTAATCAATAAATTAATTGATAATGGTTTTACAAAAAAGACTATCAAACAAAGCATTTATACATACGATTTTAAAGATAAATCTTTAATTGATAATAATGTTATTTTAAGAATTCAGATTTCAAATAAAAAGATCAAAGTTCAATATAAACTACTTGATACAAGTCATAAGGAATATAGAAAAGAAAGAGGAATAATTATTAATTTTGATAGTTTAAAAAATGCTAAAGATTTTATGAAATCATTAACAATGGTAGAAACGGGCTATCAAGAAAGAAAAATAACTAAATATGTAAAAAATAATATGTCAGTGAATATAACAAAGTGGCCGGGATCAGCTCCATATCTTGGAGTCGAAGGCCAATCACCTAAAGATTTGGAATACATGAATGATAAATTAGATTTAAACAATTGTACAATAACAGGTTTTGGTGGTAAAGAAATATTTAACAAGTTAAACTTAGATTTAAATGAATGTAAATTTAAATAAGGAGGTATAATGAAAAGAAAAGTTGTAGTATTAACAGACTGTATTGATGTAGCATGGCAAGAAATAAGAGGTTCTATATATAGTAATTGTAATGATTATGATGTTCAAATAGAACCAGTGGTGCCGGTAGACTCATATAGTATTGTAAATGTTAACTTTTTAGTTAAATTAATTGCAGAAATTTATCCAGAAGGAACAATAATATGCGTTATTGTAAACCCATTAAAATTGAGAACAGAAAGAATTGTAGGAAAAACAAAAAAGAAGGGTATTATATTCGAGGGCACTAATACTGGAGCATTTAGTTGGTTAATTGAAGATTTTGGTTGTAGTGAATTATATGAATTGTTTGATCCTGGATTTGTTCCTTTTGGGGGAAAATATGTTCATGCTCCAGCAGTTGGAAAAATAGCGAGTGGTGTGCCAATTAATGAACTTGGTAAACCATTTGAAGTAGAAAAAATTAGACATGTCGATATGAAAGAAGGAACAGTAATGCATATTGACAATTTTGGTAATTTGAAACTATTTCATAAGTTTAAAAGAGAACCAAAAGATGGCGATAAGTATGTGATAGAATTCAATAACCAAAAACTAGATTTAATTTATAACAAAAGAATGATGGAGAAAAATGATGGTGATTTAATCATATATCCTGGCAGTTCATTTGGATATACTGAAATAGGAATCGTAAGAGATCATTTTTCAGATAAATATAATATAAAAAACGGAGACATTGTAAAAATAAAGAAGGTGAAATAATGAAAGAAATTATGCTATCCGGAGGAAGGCCTACAGGTAAATTACATTTGGGTCATTATGTAGGAGCCTTTAAGACATTCGCAGAGATGCAACATGATTATGAAAACTATTTTATAATCTCTGATTTGCACATGTTAACTACAAAATCAAGTAAGAAAGAAATAGATACCATATTAAATAATTCAATTAATATGATAATTGATGCCATAGGAATGGGAATAGATCCAAATAAAACAACGTTTTATTTACAATCACAAATTCCTAGTTTATCCCATGTATATGGAATATTTCAAAACTATGTCAAGATAGATAGAGTTAATAATACGCCTAGTTTGATAGAAATGAGTAAGCATTCTAATCAAGATGAAGTTTCATTAGGGCTTGTAGCTTATCCTGTAATGGAAGCAGCAGATGTATATGCGTTAAAAGCAGATGTTGTTCCAGTAGGAAAAGATAATATAGATCACATAAAAATTACACAAGAAATAATAACTCATTTAAATAAAGAATTTAACGCAAATTTTAAAGTGCCAAATTATATAACAACAGAAAACAATCATATAGTAGGAACAGATGGTTCAAATAAAATGAGCAAATCATTAGACAACGCAATATATATTAGAGATAGTCATGAAGATGTAGTAAGAAAAGTTAACAGTATGAAATGGGTTAATAGTAATGAAGAAGGATTAAATGTAGTTATGGAATATATAAAAATATTTAGTCCTGAAAAATATCCGACTATTAATAATATGTATTTAAAAAGTAGTTTAAAAGAAGAAGATGCTAAAGAGTTATTAATTGATATGCTTGACTTAGTTTTAGAACCTATGAGGCAAAGAATGAAACCCTACTTGGAGAATAAAGAGTTAGCATTCGAATTGCTTTATAATGGTACTGCAAGAGTAAAAGAAATTGCAGATGAATCAATGCTAGAGCTAAGAAAAGCTATTGGATTACCAAATTTAAAAGTAGAAAAGGTTAAAAAATTAAGTAGGACATATGAGTAAAGTTGTTTTAGTTAGTCCGCCATATATGAAATTATCATATCCAAGCTATGACATGCCTTTAGCCTTAACAAAGGGATGTAATTACATGAATCCTGGATTATTAATTTGTTCTTCAATTTTAGATAATAACAATATATCTAATAGAATTGTGAAGATTGATGATATAAATGATGAAGAAGTATTGAAGTACATTGATGATGATACCATTTTAGTGGGGATAAGTTGTACTTGTGCTTGGGAATACTTAGAATCATTAAAAATTGCGGAAATCATAAAAAAAGAGTATCCCAACATAAAGATTGTAATGTCTGGGTGGCAAATAAAAAGCATAAAAGAAAAAACGTTTGCAGATTCATCCGACATTGATTACCTAATACTTGGAGATGCGGAATATACAATTGCAGAGTTATATAATAATGTTAAAAATGGAACAGAAAATAGCATTCCATCAGTTATAACTAGGCAAAATAAAGAGAATTTAGACGATTGCTATCCAAAAGTAGAATTCACAACAATAGATTTTAGAAAATTTCCAAATTATTTAGACTATTTTCCATATGTAGAAGAAAGCAGAAATTGTCCATATTCTTGTAGATTTTGTCTTAATTCATGTGTTCAAGATAACTATCAAATTGTTCCATTTGAAATATTTAAACGCAACGTAGATCTTTTAGAGGAAGTATATGGTAAAAATGCAAGTGCTAACCTTTTGGCAGCTAATTTTGGGGTAAACTATGCTGCTACAAAAGAAAAACTTGAATACTTAAAAACAAAAGATATAAATTGGAATATTGAATTACATGTTGACAATTGTTGGGAAAAGTATATAGATGACTTAAAAGAAGCAGGTATTAATAAAGTTAGTATAGGATTTGAGTCTGGATCTCCAAGAGTATTAAAAATGATGAACAAATCAAAGAATCCCGAAAAATATTTGTTAAGATTAGAAAAAATGCTTATAGAACTTAACAAATATGGAATAAAACCAAGTTTGAACTTATTATTTGATTATAGAGAAGACTACGAAACTATAGCTGAAACATTGCAATTCTTAGAAGAGAACAGGTCATTAATTAAAAAAGTTAAAGGAAATTTCATGTTTGCTTTTGAAGGGTTATTAAATAGTATAGATTTTTCATGCAATCCTAATATGATTGTTGATGATTATGGTAAAAGAATACATGCGTATCCAATTCTTCCTAGTGGTATGACTTTGCAAGAGATATCATATATAATAAGTGAAATAGAAAGTGGTAACTATAATTTAAAAATACTTAATGATATTAAGGGACGACAAAGAGTATTACGATAAATAATCTATTTATGGAGGAAATAAATATGAGAACTATTGCAGTGGAAGTATATATTAAAAAAGATAATAAAATACTGATGGTACAAGAAAATAAAAAAGAAAAAAAAGGAAAATGGAATATGCCTGCTGGTAAACTTGAAGATGGTGAAACACTTATAGAAGCTGCAATTCGTGAAACAAAGGAAGAAACAGGGCTTGATATTACGATAAAAGGATTAATTACTGTTCTGGAGAATATAGCATCGCTTGGACAACTAGTAGTATTCTACTTTATGGGGGAATACATTGGTGGAGAGCCCAAATGCGATAATATAGAAATATCGGATATTAAATGGATGACAGAAGAAGAAATAAAAAAACTTGATAAAAATACTATCAGAGGTGGAGAAACAATAGAGGATATTTTAGAATTAGCAAATAAAGATTTAATACCACTGGATAGGATAAAAATAGCAAGATTTGAAGACTAAAATTTGCAAAAAATTATAAAATGTGCTATAATTAGCACGTAGTAAATCAATTGGTCATTCGCGTTTTACTACCAGATAAACATAAGTTTAAGGGAATAATGACGAGTCCTAAGAATCTCCTCATGAATGGCAAACTAAACACAGTTAAAATTGTGGTAGTTTTTGCTGTTTATGAAAGGAGGTTCTTTTATTTATACCACAAAATAAGGAGGAATAATTATGAAACTATTTAAAGAACTATTAAAATATAATTTAAAAATAATAACCTTTTATGTAGTATTAGGAATAATCATAAATTTCCTAGATTTATATACAATAACTTATTATCAAAAAATATTAGATGCTTACCAGTTTAAAACATTAACATTAACACCATTAATAATATATGGAATACTATTAATAATATCAACAATTTTAGGATACATAGACAATTATCCAGAACAACATGTAAAAAACAAACTATATTTTGATTTTAAACTACAAGCACTAAGAAAAATGAAAACAATTGATTATCAAGAGTATCAAAGTTTAGGAACAGGAAAACTAATTCAAAGAATTGAAGATGGAGCAACTGCTTCAAAAGACATAATGATAGATTTCTGGTTAAAAATAGCAAGATACTTATTACCAACAATGTTATTCAGTTTATTATTCATTTATAAAGTAAGAAAAGACATAGTACTATTTGTCTTTTTAGGATATATAATTGTCATAATAGTATCAAATCTAATTTTAAATAAACTTTATGATTTAAAAGAAAGTATTTTAGTAAACCAAGAGTTTCTAAACAAACACTTAGTACGTGGCTTCATGGAATTAGTAATCTTTAGAACAAATAAAAAATTTGACACTGAAATAGAATTAACAAAAGATGGTATAAAAAACATAGTAGATGCAAAAATAAAAATAAAACTAGTACATGAAATGTTCTTTTCATTATTTGCTTTAATAGTAGATCTTTTAAAAGTAATAGTATTAGGCTATGCAGTATTAAAATCATCTCTTTCTGTAGGAGCTATAGTAACAGTAATATTATTATTAGGAAAAGCATATGAACCAATAGCAATTTTTAATGTAGAATATGTAAGCTACAAATTAAATAAAGTAACAGTAAAAAGATACATAAATTTCTTAGATTTAAAAGATGACAAAAATCTAGAAACTGGTAAAGAAATAAAGAAAATAAACGGAACAATAGAATTAAAAAATGTATCATTTGATTACATAGACAAAAAAGAAGTAATAAAAGACTTATCTTTAACAATAAAAGACAAAACTTCAGTAGCTTTTGTAGGAGAATCTGGTTCAGGAAAATCAACAATAATAAAATTAATAATGGGACTTGTAAAACCTACACAAGGCGAAATATTAATTGATAATCAAAAACTTTCTGATTTAAATCTAAACAGTTTTTATGATCATGTAAGTTATGTTTCTCAAGAAGCACCTGTCTTTGATGGAACTTTAAAAGAAAATTTAATATTTGACAAAAACATAAATCAAAAAGAAATAGAAAAAGTAATAAGTTTAGTATGTTTAGACAGCTTTTATCAAAAATTAAAAGACAAGTTAGACACAGAACTAGGTGAAAAAGGAATAAAAATGTCTGGTGGAGAAAGACAAAGAGTAGCCTTAGCAAGATTATTCTTTGATGATTCAAAAATAATAGTACTAGATGAAGCAACAAGTGCAATGGACAACATAACTGAAAAAATTGTTATGAAAAATCTAATACAAAATTTAAAAGATAGAACAATAATAATCATAGCTCACAGATTAGAAACTATAAAAGATGTTGACAAGATATTTGTTATAAAAAATGGACAAATAAAAGAACAAGGAACATATCAAAGCCTAATAAACAAAAATGGTTATTTTGCTAAATTATATAAAACAAACAAATAAAAACACTAGAATTATCTAGTGTTTTTTATGAATTTAAGTCTTCTCCAGAATATAAATTTTTATAGACATCACAACTCTTTAGTAGTTCTTTATGTTTACCACTATCAAGAAGCTTTCCTTTCTCAATTATATTGATTTCATCAGCATCAACGATAGTAGATAGTCTATGCGCTACGATTATAACAGTATGATTTCTAACTAGTTCATCAATAGTTTTTTTGATATATTCTTGAGATTCATTATCAAGAGCAGATGTTGCTTCATCAAATAAAATAATTTTTGTATCAAGAAGTAATGTTCTAGCAATAGCAAGTCTTTGTTTTTGTCCACCAGATAAGTTTACACCACCTTCACCAATAATAGTGTTATATCCATTAGGAAGACTCATAATATAATCATCAATATATGCTTTTTTACAAACATTACGTATCTCTTTTAAAGTAACATCTTCTTTAACTAATTTAAAATTATCAAAAATACTCATATTAAATAAAAATGGTGTTTGTCTAATAATAGATATATTATTTCTAAGAGATTCTTCAGTCAAATCTTTAATATTTATTCCATCAAGTAATATTTCCCCTTTAGTAAGATCAAAATATCTAAGTATTAGATTAAAAATAGTACTTTTACCATTACCACTTCTTCCTACAATAGCTATTTTTCTATTTGGAACAAGTTTTAAGTTTAAATTATTGATAACATTTTCTTCATCATTACTATATTTAAAACTAGCACCTTTAAATTCAAGAACCCCCTTAGTATTCTTTAAGTTCTTTTTACCAAATTTTTCATCTTCATAAAGCTTATTATGAATTAGTTCATCAATTCTATTAAGTGAAACAGTAACTTTATTATAATCTATTCCAAAGTCACTGATACTTTCTACAACCTCATCAATTCTCCATATATAAGCTTCTACTACAATAAATATACTATAAGCTATTTTTCCAGTGCATACCATATATCCACAAGAAAGGAATATAATAAGTTGCAATATAAAGTATACAAAACTACTTAAATTATAATAAACAATTTCATATTTTTTAATTTTAATACTCTTATCAAATAAAGAATCGATTTTAGAAAACATTATTTTATTAATTGTTTCCTTAATACCTAAAGCCTTTATCTCTCTTATTCCAGTAATGTTCTCAGTAGCTCTTTTAACATATTCATCTGAATCTTTCTTTATTCCTTTTTGAATTTCTTTAATTTTTGGGAAGAATTTATAAGAAATATATCCCATAACAAATCCAAATATTAATACTTCCATTCCTAGTATAAATGATATGTGAAAACATATACCTAATACTAAAAATATAACAATAGATTTACAAACAAGTTTAATTAAAGACTTAAGTAAATCCATAACTCTATCTGGATCGGTATATAATCTATTTATAAACTCTCCAACACCTTTTTCTTCAAAAGCCTTCGCAGGCAAATTACTCATTTTCGAATACAAATCTTTTGAAACATTCTTAGTAAATTTAATTTCTAAATAGTTATATAACATATCTCTAGGAATAGATAGGATTACAAAAAAGAAAATCCATATACTTTCCCAAATGATAATATACATAGCAAAACTATTAAAATCTTTTAAAACTAATTTTTCTAAAGCATAGCCCCAAAAGAATGCCGCTAAAAGTCCAGGTAAATATGAAAATAGAACAAGAATAAGATAGATAAACAACTTTAACTTATCATTTTTTAAATACTTAAAAATGATAGAAAAAGTTCTTTTCTTTTCCATATTTCCTCCTTTTAAATAATAAAAAAACTACTAAATTTTAGTAGTCATAGTTTAAAGAGAAGGGAACATAAATATACCTTCTTTTTTTAACCTATAACTACTTTTTGTGAATTTAAAATCTTTATTCATATTCCCACTCCTTTCCTTAAATTCCCCTTAAATATAGCACAACAAAACAAAATTGTCAAATAATAGACACTTTCTAGATGTTGATAAAAAACAATATTTGTGTTAATATTAATACCGATAAGGAGGAGTTATCATGAGTAAAAGAGATATTTTAATCGGAGGTGCTTGGCCATATTCTAATTATTATTTACATGTAGGTCACTTAGCATCATTACTTCCTGGTGATATTATAGCTAAATATTATAGGTTATGCGGAGATAACGTAATATATGTATCTGGATCAGATTGTCATGGTACTCCAATAACAGAAAGAGCAAGAAAAGAAGGAACAACACCAAAAGAAATAGCTACAAAATATCATGAAGAATTTGTAAAAACATTTGATAGATTAGGATTTGAATATGATAGATATTCCTGTACAATGGAAGAATATCATAAAGAATATGTCCAAGAATTGTTTAAATTAATGTATGACAATGGTTATCTATTCGAACAAGAAGAAAAACAAGATTATTGTGAAAATTGTAAAACATTTCTTTCAGATCGTGAAATAGTAGGAACTTGTCCTCATTGTAAAGGAACTAGTACTGGAGATCAATGTGAAGTGTGTGGACTTTCATTAGATAGTAGTGAAGTGCTTGATAAACATTGCAAGAGATGTGGTAATCAAACAGTATTAAAAGATAATAAACATTTATATTTCAAACTTCCTGAATTTGAAAAAGAATTGCAAGAATTAATTGATAAAAATAAGAATAAATGGAGAAAAAATGCAATTGGAGAAGCGCAAAAATATATAGATATGGGATTAGTAAATAGAGCAGCTACTAGACAAATTGATTGGGGAGTACCTGTTCCTATCAAAGGTTACGAAGACAAAAAGATATATGTATGGATTGAAGCAGTTTTAGGATATAATTCAATGGGCGCTTATGTTGCCAAAGAAAGAGGCATTGATTTTGATAAGTTTTTATCAGATGATAATCCGAACTTAACAACATACTATGTCCATGGGAAAGATAATATTCCTTTCCATACTACTATATATCCAGCACTACTATTATCGCTTAAAAAGAATTATAGATTACCTGATTATATCGTATCATCTGCATATGTTAATCTAAATAATGAAAAAATGAGCAAATCAAAAGGTAATCTAATTACTGCGAATGAATTATTAGATATGTATGATAGCGATACAATAAGATTTTACTTTTCATTTAAAGGACCAGAAACTAATGATATGAATTGTTCACTTGAAGATATCACACAAACTCATAATAAATTCTTAGTAGGAGCACTAGGTAATTTTGTTAACAGAAATTTATCATTTATAAATAAAAAGTTTGAAGGCAAAATAACTTCTGCCAAGGTAGATGAAGAAGTAAAAGAATTAACAATAAAAACATATAAAGAAGTAGGAGAACACTTCGAAAAAGGTGAAATAAAAGCTGCAACTTCTAAAATAGTAGAATATATAATGTATGCTAATAAATATTATGATAGTAAAGAACCATGGATAAAAGCAAAAGAAGATATCGAAGAATTTAATAATATTACATATACATGTACTTATATAATTGCTAATATTTCCAATTTGATACAACCAATACTTCCAAAAGGATCAAATAAAATAAAAGAAATACTAAATCTTCCACAAGCAACATGGGAACCTATAGATTTATCTGGCGATTACAAGATTAAAGATTTAGAAATCATATATGAAAGAATTGAAGATAAAAAAAGTTAAAGAAATAATAAAAATGAAAACAATATACTAAAAAAGCACTAGAATTATCTAGTGCTTTTTTATAGACATCACAACTTTTTAGTAGTTCTTTATGTCTAACATTATTAAGGAGTTTCCCTTTGTTAATAATATTGATTTTCAGCATCAACGCTAGTAGATAGTCTATGTGATTTTTAACTAGTTTATCAATAGTTTTTTTGATATATTCTTGCAAATCCGCTACCAAAAATAAGTGTTATTTCATCAAATAAAACAACATTGTAGCGTTTGACAATAGCAATCATATATGATAGTATACAAATCGTTGATAAAAATATTTATAGGAGGGAAAACAATATGAAAAAAGTGTTAACGAAAAAAGCAGCTTCAATAGCATTATCAATGGCTATTGCAGGTAGTTCACAAATAGCTATGAGCACACCAGTTTATGCCGATGATGAAGCAACTAATTTAAAACAAGCTGAACAATCTGCAGATGAAGAACAAGAAGAACAACAAGAAGAAGTGGTAGAAGAACAACAAGAAGAAGTAATTGAAGAACAAGAAGAAAAGCAAGAAGAAGTAGTGGAAGAACAAGAAGAAAAACAAGAGGAAGTAATTGAAGAGCAAGAGGAACAACAAGAAGAAGTAGAACAACAAGAACAAGAACAAGAAACAGAACAACAAGAAGAAATGGTTGAAGAAGAAAAGCAAGAAGAAGTAGTGGAAGAACAAGAAGAGAAGCAAGAACCAGAAGAAAAACAAGAAGAAATGGTTGAAGAATCAGAAAAAGAAAAAGATATGGTTCAAGTAACTAGGACTATTGTACCTGCTACTGCTGATGATGCTACGAACGAAGAACATAAAGTATCAGTAATCACCACTAAGGTAGATGAAAACGGAGATTCTTTAAGCGGAGCAGTACTTCAAATATTAGATAGCGAAGGCAATGTAGTAGATGAATGGATATCTGATGGTACTGAACATATATCAATGTTACCAGAAGGTGAGTATACATTACATGAAAAAAGTGCACCAGATGGATATAAAGTAGCACCCGATAAAACATTTACAGTTAAAGTAGAGGTTAATGATTTGGAAGCAGGTGTCGATTTTTCTGAAACACCTTGTAGTCATTATGGTGGTACACCTTTATACTACGTAGAAAGTGGTGGAGAAAAACAAGAAGTATATTGTATCAATCAAGATTGGGAAACACCAGATGATAATTCAGTATATGATGGTAAAATTATTACTCCAACAGATATTAATAGTTATACACATCAAACTGTATATATTGATGCTCATCAAGGTATAGGTTCAGTTGATGTATCTGATCAAACTTTAACTTCACAAGAACTATATGATAAAGTATTAGATATTATTTATCATCGTCAATTAGCTACAGATCTTTTCAACGATTTAAGTGAAGCTGAAATTAGATATGTAACAGAATCAGCACTTAAAAATTACACAAATGCTGGTTTAACAAGAGTACAAAGAGTAAGAACATCACAAGTACCTGAAGGATATGATCTTTATGATAGCTATGTCGATGGGGCTTATACATGGTATTTATATCCATGGTATAGAAGCTTTGTGTATGATCCAGATGCTCCATTAGGTGCTGATATATATAAGACTGTTATTGGAGGAGGAGATGCCTTCGGTAATTTAGCTAGACATTGGAGTGGCGGAGATCATAATGCCAAGAATGATCCAGAAGTAAGAGCAAGGATTCAAAGATATTATGAACTATATCAATACTTAACTAGTGATAGAGATCGTCATCCAGATGATATGCATTTATATATATTCTATACTAACAATAAAGCTTCAGACTTATCTGGCTATGATTTTGATGATGGAGCTTATCAAAATTTACTTGGAATTCGTTGGTATGATCCATATGATGAAGAATACAAAGTTTATTTAGTAGATGTTAATCATTCTATTACTAAACCGGATGAACCAGAAAAACCAGATACACCAGAAAAACCAGATAAGCCAGAAAAACCAGAAAAACCAGATACACCAGATAAGCCAGAACAGCCTGAAAAACCAGATGAACCAACTATCACTCCTGCTCAAAAACGTACAAGTCCACAAACAGGTGATAGTATGCTTGACTTAGAACTTGCGTTAGCAGGTTTAGGCCTTTCTGTTGCAGGCCTTGGTGGTATGGCAAGAGTAAGAAGAAGAGAATATAATAAGAGAAAATAAAAAGAGTTTTAATTATAAAACTCTTTTTTTTATGCAAAAAAAATAGTAAATGTATAAATTTTTAAAAATAGTTAAAAATAATTATTGAAATAAAAAAAACGTTGTGTTAGTATAGAAAACAATTTAATGTTTATGCATTAAAAATAGGGAGGTTTTGAATGAAAAGAAAGAAGACATTAAAAATAAGCTTTATGCTTATAGTCTCTTTCATATTACTGCTTACACCAATTGCAATAAATGCAGATGAAGTAAGCTCAGATATGGAAGAGCAAACTGTTGGAGAAAATACAACAGTTCAAGAAGAACAACAAGAACAGGAAAAACAAGAAGAAGAGGATCAACAAGAAACAGAAAAGAAAGATATTCCAACTACAACAAGAGAAGATCAATCAAATGATAATACAAAAGCTGAAGCAACAAGTACACCTATTGAAGAACATAAAGTTGCAGTAATAACTACTAAAGTTGATCAAGATGGTAATCCATTAAGCGGAGCAGTACTTCAAATACTAGATGAAAATGGTAACGTTGTAGATGAATGGACTAGCGATGGAACAGAACATACAACTTTACTACCTGAAGGTAATTATGTATTACATGAAGAAAGTGCACCTGAAGGTTATAAACAGGCAGAAGATAAACCATTTACAGTTAAAGTAGAACTAAATGATGTAATCGCAGGAGTAGAACATGATGATAGTCATGACGTATGTTGGCATTATAAAGGAGTACCATTATTCTATATTGAAAGTGATGGTGAAAGAGAAGAGGTATATTGTATTAACCAAGGTTGGGATGAACCACATGATGTAAGTTATGATGGGGTTGTTCTAACTGAAGAAAACATAAAATCATTTATGCCTGATGCAGATCCAACAATGACTGCAGAAGAACTATATAACAAAGTTTTAGATATTGTTTATCATAGAACTAAAGCAGAAGAAGAATTTCCAGATTTAACAGAAACTGAAATT
>JAEEGL011515526.1_pt1 | contig 14280 bp, 8 predicted proteins | sample 9134231 | NCBI WGS metagenome assembly JAEEGL01 (sample SAMN16246548, study PRJNA631951) | gut metagenome | biome: gut microbiome; feature: rumen; material: fiber-attached | host: Bos | place: Iran: Karaj | collected 2018-10 | reverse complement strand
TTTTCCTGAGGCAGACCCAGCTCCTGGGCTATCTTGCCGTGGGCCAGCAGGTGCTTGTATTCACCGTGCACAGGCATGAAGTACTTGGGCTTAAGCAGAGTATGCATGAGCCTGAGCTCCTCGCTGCAGGCGTGGCCTGATGCGTGAACGTCAGCTATTTCGTTGTAGATAACCTGAGCACCGAGAGCCAGAAGCTGGTTCATAACCTTGTTTACGGATTTTTCGTTGCCCGGCACCGGAGAAGATGAAAGGATGACCACATCTCCAGGCTTTATCTTTACCTGCTTGTGCTCTCCTAAGGCCATTCTGGCAAGGGCGCTCATGGTCTCGCCCTGGCTTCCAGTGGTGACTATGACCAGCTCGCTGTCCAGATAATTTTTGATCTGCTTTATGTCTATGAGCTGCCCTGCCGCTATCTTCATATAGCCCAGCTCCTGAGCCAGCGCCACCATCTGTTCGATGCTTCTGCCGGATGCGGCGATCTTTCTGCCATATTTTGCAGCCAGATCCACGATCTTCTGCACGCGGTGCACGTTAGAGGAGAAGGTTGCGATTATGATGCGCCTGTCGCTGGTCTTGAAGATGGTCTCAAGGGACTCACCCACCAGACGCTCGGACTTAGAGCTTCCGGGCTTCTGGGCATTGGTGCTGTCCGCAAGGAGCAGGTCCACGCCCTCCTTTCCTATCTGAGCCCAGCGGCCGAAATCGATGGGATCCGCATCTATCGGGGTAAGGTCTATCTTGAAATCTCCGGTGTGGAAGACCCTGCCTGCGGGAGTGTCGATGGAGAAGCAGAGGGAATCTGCCACCGAGTGAGTGGTATGGAGCACCTCTACCTTAAAGCAGCCTAATTCGATCCTCTCCCCTGCCTTTATCTCCCTCAGGTCTCCCTGGATATTGTGCTCAGCGAGCCTGGACTTTATAAAGCCTATGGTAAGCTTGCTGGCAAAAATGGGAGCCCTGAATTCCTTCAGGAAGTAAGGGATGGCGCCTATGTGGTCCTCATGGGCGTGGGTAATGACAACGCCCTTGATCTTTTCTCTGTTATCCCGAAGATATGTGAAGTCAGGTATAACAACATCCACGCCCAGCATGTCGTTGTCCGGGAAGGCCATGCCGCAGTCGATTATAAGGATCTGGTTCTGGCATTCCAGCAGGGTCATGTTCTTGCCTATCTCGTGGAGACCGCCAAGGGGTATGACCTTAAGCCTGGGCCTGTTTTCCGTCTCCTGCTTCTTCTTCCTTCTGGTGCCCTTAGCCGCAGGCTTTGGCTCCATGGATACGGTAACGGGCTTTACAGCTGAGTTCTTTGGCTTTATGACCGGAGCCTTGGGCTTCACATCCACGGTTATCTCGGGCTTTATCTCTGTCTTTTTTCTTCTTCCGCTTTTGGCCGCGGGAGGCTTGGTGCCTGAGGTGGCAGTCCTTGCATTGGTCCTGCTTATCTTAGGCACTATGGTCTCCGCCGCAGCCTGCTTTTTTGTATTTTTCTTTTGTCTGTCTGTTATTCTTTCTGCCATAAATTATCTTACAACTATGTTGAGCAGCTTTCCGGGCACCGGGATCAGCTTGACCACGGTCTTGCCCTCAAGCAGAGACTTGACGCTGTCCTGCTCAACCAGTTTTTCCATTTCCTCTCTTGTGATGTCTGCCGCAACATCCATCCTGGAGCGGACCTTGCCGTTTATCTGAACGACGATCTCAACGCTGTCCTTTACAAGGGCTTTTTCGTCGCAGACTGGCCACTGGGCATGATACAGGCTTTCGCTGTGGCCCAGGCCTTCCCACATCTCCTCGCAGATATGGGGCACGAAGGGGCTCAGCAGCAGCACCAGCTTTTCGGTTGAATCTGCCAGCAGTCCCATGTTAACGTCCTCCAGCTCCTTGTAGCGGTACATTTCGTTTACCAGCTCCATGATGGCTGAAATAGCGGTATTGAAATTGAATCTTGTGCTGACATCGTTGCTCACCCTCTTGATGGCTGAATTCAGGGCGTATGCCAGCTGCTTATCGTCTTTAGTTTCCAGTGTGTAGGTCCTGGGAATGCCTCTGCACTCCTCTGCCAGATCGTATACCAGCCTGTATACACGGTTCAGGAACTTGTAGCTTCCCTCAACGCCGGTGTCGGACCACTCCAGCTCCCTTTCGGGAGGAGCGGCGAACAGGATGAAGAGTCTTGCTGTATCTGCGCCGTACTTGTTTACGATCTCGTCAGGAGCAACCACGTTGCCCTTGGACTTGCTCATCTTGCTTCCGTCCTTCAGCACCATGCCCTGGGTCAGCAGGTTCTTGAAGGGCTCCTCGGTGCTTACCATTCCCAGATCGTAGAGCACCATGTTGAAGAATCTCGCATACATCAGGTGCAGGATGGCGTGCTCGATGCCGCCGATGTACTGGTCCACGTTCATCCAGTAATCAGCCTTGTCCTTTGCGAAGGGCATCTCTGTATTATGGGGATCGCAGTAACGCAGGAAATACCAGGAGGAGTCCATAAAGGTATCCATGGTATCCACTTCCCTTCTTGCGGGCTTTCCGCAGATGGGGCAGACGCCGTTCTGGAATGTGGGAGATGTGGCGATGGGAGATTCGCCCTTGCCTGTGAATACCACGTCCTCAGGCAGCAGCACCGGCAGGTTCTCGTCCTTTTCAGGCTGCCAGCCGTGCTCCTCGCAGTATACCATGGGGATGGGGCAGCCCCAGTAGCGCTGACGGCTGATCAGCCAGTCGCGCAGCTTGTAGTTGACGGTCTTTTTAGCGATGCCCTTTGCTTCGAAGTCATTTCTGATGGCTTCGATGGCGTCCTTGTTGTTCATTCCGTCGTATTTGCCGGAATTGATCATGATGCCTTCGGCCACGAAGGCTGCCTTCAGGTTATTGACGTCGATTTCCGGATCCTGAGGATCGACGACAGGAATAATATCGCAGCCGAACTTGGTGGCAAACTCGAAGTCTCTCTGGTCGTGACCGGGAACGCCCATGACGGCGCCGGTTCCGTAGTTGATCAGAACATAGTCGGAGATGAATACGGGAACCTTCTTGCCGTTGGCGGGATTGATGACGTATCTGTCGATGAAGACGCCGGTCTTTTCTTTGGTGGTGGAGGTGCGCTCGATGTCGCTCATCTTCTTGCACTCTTCCATGTAGGCTCTGGCGGCAGCCTCGCAGGGCTGTCCCGCGATCAGCTCTTCAACGAAGGGATGCTCCGGGCTCAGGACCATGAAGGTTACGCCGAACAGTGTGTCAATACGGGTGGTGAAAACATTGATCTTCCTGTCCATACCATCCAGATCGAACCAGACCTCAGCGCCTTCGGAGCGGCCGATCCAGTTTCTCTGCTGTTCCTTTACCTTATCCGGCCAGCCGGGCATGTCGTCCAGATCGTCCAGCAGTCTGTCCGCATAATCAGTTATCTTCATGTACCACTGGGACAGATTCTTTTTGGTGACTACGCTGCCGCAGCGTTCACACTTGCCGTCAACCACCTGCTCGTTGGCCAGTACGGTGGCGCAGGAGGGACACCAGTTTACAGGGTTCTCCTTCTTGTATGCCAGACCCTTCTTAAAGAACTGTATGAAGAGCCACTGCATCCACTTATAATAGTCCACCTTGTAGGTCTCGGTCAGGCGGTCCCAGTCGTAGGAAAGTCCCAGTCTCTTCAGCTGGGTGATCATATTCTCGATATTCGCCTTAGTCCATACTGCGGGATGGGTGTTGTGCTTTATGGCAGCATTTTCCGCCGGGAGGCCGAAGCTGTCGAAGCCCATTGGGTGCAGCACGTTATAGCCCTGCATGTTGAGGCATCTGCCGATGGCATCGCCTATGGCATAGTTTCTTACGTGTCCCATGTGAAGATTACCGCTGGGATAAGGGAACATTTCCAGCAGGTAGAACTTCTTTTTCTCGGGATCCTCTGTTACAGCAAAGATGTCCTTCTCCGCCCAGATCTTCTCCCATTTTTCTTCAACGGCCTGTGCATTATATCGTTGATCCATTTTCTTTCTCCTTAGTGAAGATTACTTCTCTTTCTTTGGTTCAAAGTCCAGTTTGACGCAGTCGCCCCAGATCTTGTCGATGTTGTAGTGGTCTCTCTGTTCTGATGTGAAGAGGTTGACGATTATATCGCCGAAGTCCATAAGTATCCAGCCGGATTCGCCCTTGCCCTCCACGTGGTGGACCAGTGTGCCCTTCTCCGCCACCTTGTCTTCCAGATCGGCGGACATGGCCTGCAGCTGTCTAATGCTTCCTGCGGTGCAGATGACGAAATAATCCGCAAAGCCGGATTTTTCCGCTATGTCGATGATCGCGATGTCATCAGCTTTTCTTCCGTCCAGGAAATCCGCTATGAATAGCGCCAGTTCTCTGTTATCCATTGATCTTCCTTTCATGTATCATTTCAAGCCAGGCCACAGCCTCGTCCGTAAGAGGATCGTAGGGCTGTCCCCGTCCTATCAGTATCTTCTGTTCTTCCCGAAGGAGCAGCAGCATGCTCTCATCCAGGTCATCAGTCATTGCTTTCCGGAGCTTTTCCACATCCGGATAGTTTCTGTTTTCCTCCAGCAGGTCCGCCATTTTGACCACCATTTCCAGGGTGCTCATGCCGGGGCGGCTGGTGGTGTGATATTTTATGGCATTGACGATATCGGGATCGTTTATGCCAAACTGCTTCTGTATCTCCTCAGCGGCCTTAGGACCATGTCCCAGTGGCCCTGCCTCCTTGTATGTATCATGGAACCAGGCTGCGACCTCCGCCTTGAAAACATCGGCTCCGTAGCGCTTTGCATACTCCTTTGCAGCCTTTACCACGCCCTCAGTGTGCTTGTAGCGGTGGTCGTTCTCCCTTTCCCTTGCGAAGGCCTTAAGTTCATCTATAAGGCCGGTGTAGAGCTTTTTTTCTCTGATGTAGTCCAGCACGGGATCGGGAATGACGTATTTAAGGCTCTTGCCGCCCTGAAGCCTGAGCCTGAGGTCGCTGGAGGATATCTCAAGCTCCGGGATATCGCAAAGCCTTAAGTCTGCGCCGAAATTACTTACAATTTCGTCCCTTTTTGCTATTGCCTCATCTGCATTATAGCCCTTTCGAAGGCCTGCAAGGAAGCTGAAGTTTTTGAGCAGATAATCGGCTTCGTGCCATTTGTCCAGCTTAAGTATGGAGTCGCTGCCGAGTATGAAGTAAAGCTTTGCGCTGTCACCGTACTGCTCTGACAGCCTTCTCATGGTGTTAGAGGTGTAGGATACCTCTTCGCTTGTGATCTCTATGTCCGAAACCTCAAATGCCGGCTCTCCCGCAACCGCCAGCTTTACCATCTCATAGCGGTCGAGGCCGCTGATGGGGGCAGAGGCTGTCTTGAAGGGGCTGACCCTGGCTGGAATAAAGATGATCTTGTCCAGGCCTGCCAGCTCTCTCATCTGCTCCGCAAGGATCAGGTGGCCATAGTGGATAGGATCGAAGCTCCCTCCAAATATACCGATTTTTTGTTTATCTTTTTTTGACATTATAAGCTAAATAGTTGATTTTGATGTTATCGGGTCCTGCCACAGGGCACCCGTTAACATCTTTATTATTCCTTGATATCTACTGCCACTGAGAGCTCTTCGAGCTGCTTTTCTGTGACTACAGTAGGCGCATCTGACATCACGTCCTGGGCGCTCTGGTTCTTGGGGAAGGCTATTACCTGGCGGATGTCGTCGGTGCCAAGAAGCAGCATGCAGAGCCTGTCAAGTCCGAAGGCCAGTCCGCCGTGGGGAGGTGCCCCGTAGCTGAAGGCTTCAATGAAGAAGCCGAATCTGGTCTTGATGTCCTCGTCTGAAAGCTTCAGTACCTCGAATATCTTCCTCTGCAGAGCCCTGTCGTGGATGCGGATGGAGCCGCCGCCGGCCTCGTAGCCGTTGATAACGATATCGTAAGCATCTGCGTAGATCTTATCCAGCTCTCCGGTCTCCAGGTAATGGATGTGCTCCTTCTTTGGAGAGGTGAAGGGATGGTGCATTGCCTGATATCTGCCCTCCTCCTCGGACCACTCGAACATGGGGAAGTCAGTGACCCACAGGAGCTTGAAATCGTTGGGGTCCAGAAGTCCCAGCTTGCCTGCCAGATCCCTTCTGAGGAAGCCAAGGGATGCCCAGACTACTTCTTTTTTGTCTGCAACGATAAGAATAAGGTCATTTGGCTTTGCGTCAAACTCAGCTGCGATCCTGCCCAGCTCCTCCTGGCTGAAGAACTTGGATACAGAGGACTTGATCTCATCCTCCTCCACCCTTATCCATACCAGGCCCTTTGCGCCGTAAGCCTTTACGCTTTCGGTGATCTTATCTATGTCCTTTCTGGAGAACTTGTCAGAATATCCATTTATGTTAACTCCCATTACTCTACCGCCATTGGCAAGAGCATTGGTGAAAACTCCGAATTCGCAGTCCTTTACGATCTCTCCAAGATCGTGGAGCTCAAAGCCGAAGCGAAGGTCCGGCTTGTCGGAACCGAAGCGGTTCATCGCCTCATCCCATGTGAGCCTCGGAAGCGGGGTCTCGATATCGATGCCTCTCATTTCCTTGAAGAGCTTCTTAAGGAAACGCTCCTGGATCTCCAGGATATCCTCCTGCTCCACAAAGGACATCTCCAGGTCCACCTGAGTGAATTCAGGCTGTCTGTCGGCTCTCAGGTCCTCGTCCCTGTAGCACTTTGCGATCTGCACATAGCGGTCGGTTCCGGCTATCATAAGAAGCTGCTTGAAGATCTGGGGTGACTGAGGCAGAGCGTAGAACTTTCCGGGGTTTACGCGGCTGGGCACAAGATAGTCCCTGGCGCCTTCGGGAGTGGGCTTTGCCAGCACAGGGGTCTCCACCTCTATGAAGCCGTTCTCGTAGTAGAAATTGCGAATCACGTGATACATCTTGCTTCTAAAAGCCAGAGTGTTCTGCATCATGGGCTTTCTGAGGTCCAGATATCTGTATTTGAGACGCAGCTCGCCGGATACGTTGTCGTCGTCCTTGATGTAGATGGGCGGCGTATCGGACTCGGAATAGATGCTCAGGTCCTGGGCAACTATCTCAATGCTGCCTGTATCAAGCTTGTCGTTTTTTGATTCTCTTTCGCGTACTGTGCCGGTGATGCCAACGGAAAACTCGCTGCGCAGCTGAGATGCCTTTGCGATGACCTCGTTGGAGCTGCCGTCACCGAATACCACCTGAACTATGCCGCTTCTGTCTCTGATGTCGGCAAATATAAGACCGGCGCCCATGCTGCGGCTCTTCTGTACCCAGCCATTGACGGTAACGGTCTGCCCTATATTAGATTCTCTTAAGGTCCCGCAGTAATGGGTCCTTTTAAGTAATACATCCATTGTTAAAACTCCCTCTTAATTTATTTCTTCAAATGCCTTTTCAACGGGCAGCTCAGTCTGAGTCGAATTCTTCATGTCCCTTAGCTGCACAACGCCTCTTGCAAGCTCGTCATCCCCTAAAACCATGCACCAGGAGGCTCCCAGGCGGTCTGCGTATTTCAGCTGAGCCTTAAGGCCTCTTCCGCAGACATCAACGATAGCCTTTTTGCCTGCTCTTCTAAGCTCAGCTCCGAGCTGAAGCGCCTTTGTCTGAGCAGCAGAGCCCATAGCCGCTATGAACACATCGCATTCATCGGGCTGCGGGATCTCTACGCCGCAGGCTTCAAGGGTTATGAGCAGCCTTTCGATGCCCATGCCAAAGCCCACGCCTGCAGTGGAGGGACCGCCTATCTCCTCTACAAGATTGTCATAGCGTCCGCCGCCGCAGATGGTGGACTGGGCGCCAAGCTTGTCAGAGATGAATTCAAAAGCAGTCTTAGTATAGTAATCCAAGCCCCTTACGATGCCGGGATCCACCTCGTATTCAATGCCAAGAGCATCCAGATCCCTCTGAAGCTCTTCAAAGGCAGTTCTGCAGTCATCGCAGAGATAATCGGTTATCTTGGGCGCGCCCACAAGATACTTCTGGTCATCCGGGTCTTTGCTGTCGAGGATGCGCATGGGATTGGTTTCGAAGCGCCCCTGGCTGGTCTCACAGAGCTTGTCAAGGTTTGGCCTGATGAAGTCCTGCAGGGCCTTCCTGTATTCAGCCCGGCACTTGGGGCAGCCTATGCTGTTTATGTGCAGCTTAAAGCCCTCAACGCCGCAGCCTGTAAGAAAATCATTGGCAAGGGAAATCACCTCTGCATCGGCCAGCATGGACTGAGATCCGAAGACCTCGATGCCAAACTGGTGGAATTCCCTCTGCCTGCCCTTCTGCATCTTTTCGTATCTGTAGCAGGGTGTGGCGTAATAATACTTTGCGGGAAGCTGTCCTGCGTAGAGCTTGTTTTCGATGAAGCTCCTGACGACGCCAGCTGTGCCCTCCGGCTTAAGGGTGAGGCTTCTTTCCGCGATCTCGAAGGTGTACATCTCCTTCTGGACGATGTCTGTGGTCTCTCCCACGCCCCTCTGGAACAGCTCGGTGTGCTCAAAAATCGGAGTTCTGAATTCCTTATAGCCGTATCTTTCGCAGGTCTGCCTGAATCTTTCCTCAAGCCACTGCCATTTGTAGCTTTCCTGAGGCAGTATATCCTTTGTTCCCTTTGGAATGTTAATCATTTAAGGCTTCTTCCTTCCTTTGGATCATTTCGTCTATACGCTCGATATAGATCTGGTAATTGGATACATTCGGTATCCTGTTAAGCTTCTGCGTACGAGAAGCATAATATACTTTGGATATTGCACCCGCACCCATGGCCAGTATGGTCTGGTTTTCCTCCATGATGCGGATATTGTACAGGCTGGCGGTGCCTGGCAGCGCGTAGCCCACGTTTTCGAAGTTTCCGGTCTGCTGCTTCTGCCTGTAAAGATAGTATGGCTCGTAGGATGCCTCTGAGAGCCTCTCAGCGCCCCGCTGAAGCATTTTTCTGACCTTTTCGCCCTGATTATAGTTGTAGCCGGGACTCTCTTCTATGAGCCTGCTGGCGCGCTTTACGGCCAGGGTGTGGACAGTGATGTTCTGGGGTCCGAGGCCTATGACCTTGTCCAGACTGTCCGCAAAATCCTCAGGCTCCTCTTCCGGAAGCCCTGCTATCAGGTCCATGTTGATGATGGGTACGCCCACCTTTTTCGCCAGTGCGAAGGCTTCTACTATCTGCTCCGGACTGTGACTTCTTCCTATGAGCTCCATGGTCCTTGCCTTCATGGACTGAGGGTTTATGGATATGCGCTCCGCGCCGTATTCCCTTATCATCTGAAGCTTGGCTTCGGTGATGGTATCAGGCCTTCCTGCCTCCACGGTGAATTCCTTTGTGAATTCACTGCTTTCTTTCCGAACGAAGGCATCCCTCACATGCTGAAGCAGCCTTTGGAAATCCTCTTCATCCAGGCTGGTGGGTGTTCCGCCGCCTATGTATATGGACTCAGCAAAGAGTCCCCTGTTTTTCATTATATCCGAAACCCTTGAGATTTCATCAAAAAGTGCGGCAAGATAAGCAGTGGCTGCCTCTTTTGTTATTCTGTTGGAGGTGAAGGAGCAGTAAAGGCATCTTGTAGGACAGAATGGTATGCCCACGTATACGCCGATGGCGTTGGGACGGCTGTCCTGCAGCACTGTCTGCTGGACCCGGTGAACGTTCCTGAGGAGCGACAGCTTTCCCTCTGACAGGTAGTAATCGCTTTTCAGCCTGCGCTCGGCTTCCGGCTGGCCATACTGCTCGCAGAGCATGTTGTAGAGCTTTCCGGGACGGACTCCTGTAAGGATGCCCCAGTCCAGCTCCTTCCCGGTCTCCCTGGACAGAAAGCTGTAAAGCTCGCGCTTCATCTGGTTTTTGTCAGCTGCGGGTATCTTGTAAACAGGCTTGGGGTCCTGTCCCAAAGGAGGGCACCCATCAGCGAGCGAAAGCGAGTTGGATGGGAGGATGCCTTTGGGACAGGACCCCGAGGAATCCTCTTCTGTTAAAAACTCGAATTCGTCTGCGGGTGCGAACATGCGGCCCAGCTCGGAGAGCTCGAATTTATCTTTTTCAGTTGGTACCTGAATTCTAAACAAAAGGATTATACCTCTTCTCGTAAGCCAGTGTGGTGGCAGACTCGTGTCCGGGGAAGACCTTCACGCTGTCGGGCAGAGTGAATATCTTGTTTCTGAGGGAATCCACCAGCTTGTCCATGTTTCCGCCGGGAAGGTCCGTCCTTCCAACGGAGGAGAAGAAAAGCGTGTCTCCGGAAAAGAGTATGCCATCCTCCTCGAAGTATATGCACATGCCGCCTTCGGTGTGTCCCGGGGTGGCGATGAGCTTCATTTTAAGGCTTCCCGCCTTAAAGTCGCAGTCACCCTTCACCCAGATATCGGCTGTAATGTCGCCGCTTCCAAGGCTCGCCCTTCTGTCCAGCATGAACTCCCTGTCCTTTTCATTGGCTACAACAAGTATCTGAGGGAACTGCTCTCTGAAGAACTTTATCCCGCCTGTATGGTCTCCGTGGCCGTGGGTAAGGATTATGTGGCTCGGGGTCAGCCCCAGGTGCCTGAGTTCCTGCAGCATGGGAGGATATTCGCTGGCGGGATCGATGATAATGCAGCTCTCCCCCTCCCAGACTATGTATGAATTAGTCCTGAAGGACCCGTTTACAAAGCATTTGAATTCCATTAAGTGTTGCTCCTGAATACATTGCTCACATTCTTGACCTGCCTGAAGCGGCTCTCCAGCTTAAGGATATCGCTGGTGCTTGTGATGGCAAGAATGATCTCCATGTAGAGAATGCCGTCGCTCTTGGATTTGATATTGAGACCATTTATGTTAACATCCATGTCTTCGCAGATCTTGGAGATATCCGCCACCAGACCCTTGCGGTCGTCGGCGATTATCTGTATGGCTGCGTCGAAGTACATGGGCTGATCCGTCTCCGCCCAGCTCACATCTATGAGCCTTGGCATCTCATCCGGAGGCAGGTTCAGCATGTTTACGCAGTCTTTTCTATGAATGGATACGCCGCGTCCCTTTGTGGTATAGCCTATAATGGCGTCTCCCGGTACAGGATTGCAGCAGCGGGCAAAGCGCACGTAGAGATCCTCCACGCCCTTTACGCTGACGCCCTTGGTGCCTGCGGTGTGCTTGTGGCCCTTCTTGTCCAGAAGAGAGGCCTCCTCCGACTCCTTGCGCTCCACAGCTATCTGCTGCCTCTGAAGCTCAAGCTCGTGAGCCTTTTCCTTCTCTCTCTGGGCCTTTTCCTTGTCCCTCTCGCTTAACTGATCCCTCTCCTGCTTGTTCAGGAACTGTCGAATCTTGGTCCTCGCGGAATTGGTCCTGGCTATCTTGAGCCAGTCAGCGCTGGGCCCCTTTGAGCTCTTGTTGGTGAGGATCTCGACGATATCGCCGTTCTTAAGCACATGGTCCAGAGTGACTATCCTGCCGTTGACCTTGGCGCCCACGCAGCGTATGCCCACGTTGGTGTGGACCTTGAAGGCGAAATCCAGAGGCGTTGAGCCTGCGGGAAGCTCCTTAACGTCCCCCTTCGGGGTGAATACGAAGACCTGATTGGAGAAGAGCTCCATCTTTAGGGTCTCCACGAATTCAGTGGAATCCGAGCTCTCCTGCTGCCATTCAAGGGCCTGTCTGAGCCAGGCGATGCGGACCTCCTCGTCTGCGGTCTGAACGCCCTCCTTGTATTTCCAGTGGGCCGCCACACCGTATTCAGCAACCCTGTGCATCTCCCAGGTACGGATCTGTATCTCGAAGGGGTTGCCGTTATCACCGATGACCGTGGTGTGCAGTGACTGGTACTTGTTGGGCTTGGGCATCGCTATATAGTCCTTGAAGCGGCCCGGTATGGGCTTCCACTTGGTGTGGACAGCGCCCAATACGCCGTAGCAGTCCTTAACGCTGTCAACGATGACCCTGACAGCGGTAAGATCGAATATCTCGTCCAGATCCCGCTGCTGGTACTTCATCTTCTTGTAGATGCTGTAATAGTGCTTGTTGCGGCCGTATATCTCAGCCTTTATGCCAAGCTCCTCGGTGAGCTTTCTGATGTCCTCTATGATGTTCTGGATCAGCTCCTCGCTGTTCTTTCTGCGCTCGGACATCTCCTTGTCCAGCTTAGCGTATTCCTCCGGCATCAGGTTCTTGAAGGATATGTCCTCCATCTCGAACTTGAACTGGAACATGCCCAGCCTGGCAGCCAGCGGCGCATAGATATCCAGGGTCTCACGGCACTTGATCTTTATCTTCTCCGGAGACTGGTACTGAATGGTCCTCATGTTGTGCAGACGGTCGGAGAGCTTGATTATAAGCACCCTGATGTCTCTGGACATGGCAAGGAACATTTTGCGGATATTTTCTGCCTGCTCTGTCTCCTTGTTGGAAAAGTCCAGATTTGTCAGCTTGGTAACGCCATCCACCATCTCCGTGATGTCGGGACCGAAATCCCGCTCCATCTGGTCCACAGAATAAGCGGTATCCTCCACCACATCGTGGAGAAGCCCGGCGGCTATGGTCTCATCGTCCATGCCCAACTCAGCCAGTATCTTGGCCACTGCCATGGGATGGATGATATAAGGCTCCCCTGACTTTCTTTTCTGCCCCTCATGGAACTTCTCGGCAGTCCTGTAGGCCTTTTCGAGAAGCTCACGGTCGTAGGAGGGATTGTATTCAAGAAGACTGTCGATAAAATCCTTCATGACTACCCCTTATATCTGTTCTTTTTGGTGAGTCTGACCAGATCGAAGTAGAATGCGGTGGCAAGGCAGAGGGACGAAACTGTTCCGAACACCACGCCGGCGATCAGGGGGATAACAAAAGCCCTGATGGCCTCGCCGCACATTATCAGCATTGGGAGTATGGCTATCAGCGTGGTCAGGGAGGTCATTATGGACCTGCTGATGGACTGATTGATACTCAGATTGCAGATGGTATCCAGTCTGGTCTTTTTGTGTGTATTTATGTTTTCTCTGATGCGGTCAAAAATGACTATGGTGTCATTGATCGAGTAACCGATAACTATGAGAAGGCCCGCAATGAAGGGGCTGTTCATCTGGATGTGAAGTATGCCGTAGACCGCAAAAAGCATCAGCGTGTCGTGGATCAGGGCAATAATGGCAGCAATGCCGAAGCGCCATTCAAAGCGGATGGCCACATAGATGAGAATGGCAATTCCCGCTATGATGCAGGCTTTGATCGCGTTGGACTTGAGCTGAGTGCCTACGGAGGGCCCGATCAGGCCTGCCTGCTCAATATATTCGGATTCGTTTACCGTTACGCCGAGACGCTCTCTGAGCTCACTGGTGATATCCGCTCTCATCTCATTGTCGATGACGGTAGTGGTCTTGATTATTATCTTCTGGTTGCTTTCACCTGCGAACTGGATGTCTGCATCGATGCCATGGGAGCCCAGCACGTCATTCACATCTGACAGAGCAACTTCCCTGCCGTTGTTAAGCTGAAGCATGGTGCCTCCGGTGAAGTCGATGCCGAAGTTAAAGCCCCTTATAAGGCCAAGGCCTATGCCAAGGACGATGACGCCGGCAGATACCATGTAGAAAAGCTTTCTTTTGCTGAGGAAATCGTACTTGTATTCCTCCTTGACCTCAGCGCCCAGGAAGCCCACCTCCTTGACTCTGAAGAGCTGGGGCTTTCCAAGGGCCTTGCTCTCTGCTATAACGTTGAGCATGAGCTGGGAGATGGCGACAGCTGTAAGAAGGCTGACGATGATACCGATGAGCAGAGTCAGAGCAAAGCCTCTTACGGAGCCGGTTCCGAACTGATACAGCACTATGGCAGCTATGATGGTGGTTATCTGAGAGTCCAGTATGGTGGCCATGGCGCGCTTAAAGCCGGAGCTCACTGCCACACGGACGCTCTTTCCTATGGCGATCTCCTCCTTGATCCTGGTGAAGATGATGACGTTGGAGTCGACGGCCATGCCAACGGAAAGGATGAGACCTGCAATGCCGGGCAGGGTCAGAACTATGCCAAAGCCTGCGTAGATCCAGAGGATGAGCATGGTATAAAGAGCGAGAGTGATGTCCGCGACCACGCCCATGACGCCGTAGCCGATGATCATGAGCACGAAGATGAGGAGCACGCCGATGGCACCTGCGACAGCGCTCTTCTTTGCTGCATCCAGGCCCAGTGTGGGTCCTACGATCTCTGTCTCGACCTCTGCAAGGGCCACAGGCAGCGCGCCGCCTCTTATGAGGGCAGCCAGATTTCCTGCGGAGCTGGCAGTGAAGTTGGATCCGGTTATCTGACAGCTGGTGCTGTTTATGACGGTGCTTACGAAGGGGGCGGAAATCACCTCATCGTCC
>JAEEGL016801340.1_pt1 | contig 14281 bp, 10 predicted proteins | sample 9134231 | NCBI WGS metagenome assembly JAEEGL01 (sample SAMN16246548, study PRJNA631951) | gut metagenome | biome: gut microbiome; feature: rumen; material: fiber-attached | host: Bos | place: Iran: Karaj | collected 2018-10 | reverse complement strand
TGAGCAGAGGATTCTTGAGATCGCCGAACTTCTTGCCGTTGATCTCTTCCATCTTGGCGACGTACTGCATGATCTCTGCCATGATCTCGTCGTTGATCTTTCTGCCGTCCTCGTAGTACTGGGTGCAGGCTTCGGTCGTGATGGTGAAGCCCTGCGGGACCGGAAGACCGATATTGGTCATTTCCGCCAGGTTGGCGCCTTTGCCGCCGAGCAGCTCACGCATGGTGGCGTTGCCCTCGGAGAACAAATAGACATACTTTTTTGCCATGGAACAGTGTACCTCCACATGTTATATAATTTTCTTTTGGTGTCAGGTCCTAGGCCGTACAGGCGCATTTCGCCTCATACGTCACCCAATTATTATATCACACCTCCGGCGAGATTTCTACGTTTAATCCCATTTTTCCGAAGTTTTTACGAAATGTACATGATTTAACAGAACACGCCTCCCGCCTTTGACATTTTCACGAAAAAAGCCCGCCGCCCTCCGGGCAGCAGGCTCTTACCATATTGATTACGTTTATTCATCCGTCAAACCGGTCAAATCGGTCAGAGATGGGATCTCCAGTTCCGGGTACTCTGCATGAACTGCCTCCGCGACTCTGTTCCAGGCGTCCCGAACCGCCTCTTCCGTCAAAGTGGCCGGGTTGAGCGCCATCAGGGACGGGATATCCGCTGCATACCATTCCTCACCGGCATCCGTTCCCGCCAGTTCGGCCAGTTCAAGGTAGAAGAGTCTCGTGAAATCCGTCTCGCTCTCGTTGCCGGCGTACTGTTCATTGGCCATCCTGGGCTCCGTCTCCGCGACCACTTCTTCGAGCGCATCATTTTCTGGCAACTCGATTCTGTCCCCTTCGGTGGGTGCGCTCGGCTGGTCGGTTTCTCCCGCGTCGTCCGGCAAGGTTTGGTCGGTGCTGCCCGGGAACAGACTGATTTCGCTATCCCTTTCGGAGTTCTCGACATACTCGTCCGCTTTCTCCGGTGCTTCCGGTTCGGCGGATCCTGCATCCTCATTCTGCGTTTTTGAGGTGCTGTCAGTGACCGGTGCGAGCGGCACCTCATCGTCCCGGATCTCCTCGACAGTTCCGGCATTCGTATCGTCCGTTGCGTAGAAGCCATCCTGCGTCTTTTTGACTGCCTGATCGTTCATCAGACGGATTCCGAGGAAGGTCACGATGGCAAGACAGGCTGCGAGAGAGCCCCAGCGGGTCGCAAGCCGTACGATCCTACGTTTTCTTTCCTGTCGTATAGCAGCGAGAACGCCGGGCGCACAAGAATCTTCCGGCGAGGGGTATGCCTCGTCGAGTAACGCCCGGTACTTCGCATATTCTTCTTTCGTAAAAACCTCGTCCGGCGATCTGGGTTCGCCGTTCAGCTTTTCTTCATCGTCCATATCTCAAGATCCCTTTCCGAATCTGATACCGCAGGTGTCTGCCGACCGATAGACGTCGGCAGATCAAAGAAAGTTCCCGTTTTGAAGAATGATTTTCAAATTTTGCCTGCCCCGGCTCAGTCTTGACTTCAGCGTACCGAGGGAGATGCCGAGCGCGTCCGCGATATCCTGATACGGAAGATCGTTCAGATCCCTCATCACGATCACCGCTTTCTGATCCGGCGGCAGTTCCTCTACCGCGCGGCGGACGGCCAGGATCGTCTCGCGCCGGTCCAGGGCGGATTCCGGCACTTCGTCGCCCGACGTGACCGGCACATCCCATTCTTTGACGTTCTCCTCGTCTCCGTCTTCTCTGGTCAGGGAGACCGTCTTCTGTCTGACTTCCCGGCGCAGGTGATCACGCGCCGTATTCACCGTGACCCGGAAGAGCCAGGTAGAAAAGGCGCATTCACCCCGGAAGGAGTCGAGAGAATTCCAGACCTTCAGGAACGTGTCCTGAACGATGTCGTCCGCCAGCGTGGAATCACGGTCACGGGAGGACAGGAGCCTCACAGCCGTGTGATATATGTATTTCTGGTATCGTTCCAGAAGCGCCGAAAAGGCATCCATGTCCCCGCTTTTCGCTTCCTCGATCAATTCCGCGATCTGGTCGTCGGCCGCTTTCTCGTAGACGGCCGCGATGGCCACGTCAGGAAGCCGGGTGAGAACGGAGAGGAAAAAGAACATAGCATCACCCCAATTTCTCTTATTCGACGTCGTATTGCTCTGTCTGTTTGTTTAATCATACCACATCGTTTCCGAGGTGTCAAGAAGACCGACGGCGAAGAGGGCACCTGCTGAACTTGACGGAGCATCCGAACCGTGGTATAATCGGGGCGTACGAACCTTTGACTGAAGGCCGGCGGGACACCTCGCGACGGGATGAGTGATATGAAACGTGAAATCAACCGGAAGATCCAGTCCATGTGCGACGCCATGGGCACCGCCGCTGCGGCGGAAATGGCTCCTGAGCTGATTCAAGAAGTGGATCACGTCTTCGATCAGCAGATCGCAGCCGGCATGTCTGAACTGGAAGCCTACCGGGCAATTCTCTCCGACCTGGATCGAATCCAGGCCGAACTGGACAAACTACCCGTCACGGAAAGCGAAGCCAAGTCACGGATTGCCAAGCTCCCGTCGGAAAGACTGAAAAGCTGGCTGAACAAGGCTTCTCCTGCAATCTGGTTCGCCGCCCTGGTCATGAGTGCCGTCCGCCTGTTCAGCGGTCATTTCCTGTCCTTTTGGACGCCATTTCTCGGTGCGATCAATGGCCAGCGGCTTTTCGACATGCTGGTTCAGATAAACCGGGGCATGCCAGAAAGGAAAGCTCTGCGTAAGTACGGGAGCGGCTTCATTTGGATCGGTTTCGCCCAGTTGGCGGTGAATCTGCTGGCTTCCGACATCAACAAGGTAATGCTTCTGCCTCTCATCGGGCTGGCGGTCGTCGCACAAGTGCTACTCAGCCGATTTACCAAGGATGATCCTTCAGACAAAAACGAATGAACAAGGAGCCCCGCGGGGCTCCTCTCTTTTTCCCTTATTCTTTTCCCTTATTCGATGACGAACTCTCCAAACTGCTCCGGGACGTGGAAGTCCGGTTCCGGTGTTCGGATCTCCTTCCACATGCCGAAATGACTGTCCTCCAGTCTGTCTGCCTCCATGATCTTATAGAAGTTCCCGCGGAACCGGTATCCCGGTTGAATCCGATCTTCGCTCAAATCGGCAAAGAACCGCCGGAGATCCCGGATCGGCATGCGGATCGTTATCGTCCAGACGTCCCCTTCCCGTGCGGCTTCACAGGCAAATCCTTCCGGCAATACGGAAAAAACGGAAAAACGATGGTGCCGGTCCGCTCCGAAAGCCTGGAGCCTGGCACCGAGAGAATTGGTCTCGCAGTTCAGGTAACCGGCAGGCGTGAGGTTCAGGAATACTTCCATCGCGTCATCCTGATAGACCGGGTCGTCGTTGTTTCTAAAGCGTGCCAGAGGATCCTTCTGCTCGCAGGAAAGGCGGCAGACGAATCCGTATCCGGTCACATACACCAACTGTGCCCAGGCAGGCCATGCGGGCGATTTCACCCACCCGTATACGCCGATCCTTGCTTTTGCAACTCCCGACCAGTCCGATGGTTCCCTGTCTACCCGGGCGACCGGATAGGTTCCGCCGTTTCCGATCTCTCTCATAATTCTCCCCTGTTCCGCCCCGTTGGGGGGCTTTTTCGCTATCAGCTTTCCCGTCTTCGGCTCAAAGGCCCCCGATGCTCCGTCGCCGTATCTTCTGTAAGCGCGGAACGCAGTCGGAATCGCGCAATGCTGCCGGATTTCGTCCGGCGTCAGCCAATCGGCTCCCTCCCACGCACCGTCCGTTTCAATGCGGTAGCCGGTCATCCTCCATTCCACATGGGTGAATACGTGTCTGGCTGCCGGAAGTGCCTCTATCCGTTCGGGTTCCAGTCCCAGTGAGCGTACCGCTTCGCGTGCTTCTTTTTCCTTCAGGTGCCCGGGCAGGTTCGGATACTCCCACATACCGGCAAGCAGTCCGCCAGGAGGCCTTTTCCGGACCGCAATCTGTCCGCCACGGGAGAGGATCAGCACGGTCAGCTCCTGTACGGTCCTCGGTTTTTTCTCCGTCCGGCGCGGGAATCCTTCCTCCATGCCGAGTGCGTGAGCCTGGCAGGTCCCGCACACCGGGCAACATTCGCAGAGCGGCGCCCCGGCCGGCAGACAGACCCTTTCTCCCAGTTCCATCAGGCCTTCCGTATACAGCGCGGCCTCCTCTCCGGTCGGATAGCACCGCCGGAGCGCGTCCTGAACGGATCGCCGGACGGCCGGAAGCGTTATGTCCTCCCCGCAGGCCGCGTATCGCATGACAACACGGAGGACATTCCCGTCCACCGCGGGCTCTCCTTGGCCGAAGGCTATGGAGGATATCGCGCCGGCCGTATAGTCCCCGATCCCGGGGAGCCGCTTGAGAGATGCCGCATCAGGCGGCAGTTCTCCGCCCCATTCCTCCATGACCGCACGGGCGGCCTTTTTCAGATTCCGCGCGCGGGAGTAGTATCCAAGGCCTTCCCACAGTTTCATCAGCCGGTCGTCATCCGCGTCCGCTAAATGCTCCACGTCCGGAAACGCCTCAATGAACCGGGTGTAGTAGGGGATCACCGTCTCAATCCGGGTCTGCTGGAGCATGATCTCGGAAACCCATACGTGATACGGCGTCGGTTCCGCCCTCCAGGGGAGGAGCACCCTTTCCTGGCGGAACCACGGAACGATCTCTCCGGCCGGCGGGACCCTCAGGATCCTATTCCTTTTCTCTGCCATCGCGCCACATCCCCTTCGCGGAAATCCTTATTCTTTGCCGTTCCATTCTACCACATTCGTCGTTTTTTTGCAAACGCAATGCCGTTTCAGCGGTTATTTGTTGATTTTTCCGCAGGAATCCTATATAATGAAATTCAGGAAGAGCAATTCTTTCCAATTCGCCAGAACGCAGGAGGGGCCCGAATGAAACAAAAGCGTGTTCTTGTGCTGTCGGACGTGAATATCGATTTCGTCCAGCGGATGCGGCGGATGCCATACTCGGGCGAGACGGTGGTCGAAAAGGATCTGAAATACACCTACGTTCCCGGAGGCAGCGGCGCCATCAGCGCCATCACTTTTTCCCGATTCGGGGCGGATTGCATCCTCGGCGCCAAGGTTGGACATGACCAGAATGCGCGCCGTCTTCTAACCTATTTCAAGAAAGAGGGGATCGATACCCGTTACGTGGCAGAAAGTGCCGACGGTTCCACCGGTCTCTCTTCCGTTCTTGTGGAGGAAAACGGAAAGAACCGGGTCATTCATTATCCCGGCTCCAATATGGCGTTCACCGCGGAGGATGCGGAAGCCTGTTTCACCTCCTATCCGGACGCCGTCTATCTCACGTTCGGCATTCCGGACGAGGCGGTCTTCGAAGCGGCGCACCGGGCCGCCCGCGCCGAGATCCCGCTTTTTGTCGATGCCAGTCCCGCGCGTCTGGATTTCCCCCTGAAGGAACTGGGCAAGGCAGAAATCCTGACGCTGAACGAAACGGAGATCCGCGTTTTCACCGGTATTACTCCCGCTACGGAGGACGGGTGTCTCCGCGCCGCGATACGGCTGGCCAGTCAGCTTGACGTAAAATACATCGTCATCAAACGGGGCGAAAGAGGTTCCTTCATCTACGACGGTCTTGAATATTACGCGGTCCCTGCCGAAGAGGTCCCCGTGACGGATGAGACCGGCGTGGGTGATATCTTCAGCGCCGTCATGACGTACGTCTATCTCCAGAATCAGAACATCGTTTCCGCCGTCAAGTACGCCACCTGCGCCGCGGCCATCTCCGTCATGCGGGAAGGTACCGTTTCCGGCATCCCAAGTCTCGCGGAAGTGATCGCCTACGCGAAGCGGAAAGTCGGCGCGGCCGACGAAGGGGATGGAGTATGATCATCGTCGGCATCGACTTTGGCGACGCCAGGACGGGTATCGCCGTCTGTGACAAGGATGAGATGATGGCCTCCGAAGCCGGGTGTGTGGCCGCCGACTCATATAAAAAGGCGCTGGCACTCGTCGGCGAACGGGTCAAGGATCTCAGGGCAGAATTGATCGTTGTGGGAAACCCGATCAACATGGACGGAACCTCCGGCAGGCGCAGTGAAAAGTGCCGCGCCTTCGCCCGGGAATTGTCCGATCTGACGGGCATCCCGTCGGAGCTGTACGACGAGCGGCTCACCACCGTATCCGCCCATCGTATCCTCAGCGACAACAACGTCAGAGGGAAAAAGCGGAAAGCAGTCGTAGACGCGCTGTCCGCGAGGCTCATTCTGGAAGACTATCTGACCTTGCGCAAAAACCTTGGGAAATCGGGCCTGGAAACGCAGTGAAATCCACCTCCGGACGGATCTATTTCAGATCCGTCTTTTCCTTTTTCAGAGCCGGACGGGGAGAGTTTCCGTTGACAGTCACGTCTGTTTCGTGTAAAATGAATAGTGCAAAAAGGCAAGAACCGGAAGGAGGGATCCGATGGCAAAACAGATTAGAAAAAGGCGTACCATGCCGGTCGGACGCGTCATCGCGCTGGGGTTCCTCTGTGTGATGCTGGCAGGTTTTCTTCTCCTGTGTCTGCCCGTAGCCCACAGCGGTAAGGTCCCGGTTTCGCCGCTGGATGCCCTTTTCTCATCCGTCAGCGCAGTCTGCGTCACCGGCCTGGTGACCGTGGACACGGGCGTCGCATACTCTCTCTTCGGCCAGATCGTGATCGCCTGTCTTATTCAGATCGGCGGACTCGGAATCACGTCACTCGGAGCGGGATTGGTAGCTCTGCTCGGCGGAAGACTGAACCAGCGCGAAAACCAGCTGGTCCGCGAGGCACTGAATTATCCCACCTGGGCGAACATCCACCCGCTGATCCGCGCTGTGATGCTTCTTGACTTTTCCATCGAGGCGCTCGGCGCCATTCTGTTCTTCCCGATTTTCCGGCAGACCCTGCCGGCCGGTCGGGCGATCTGGTACAGCATCTTCCATTCGGTCTCCGCGTTCAACAATGCAGGCTTTGACATCATGGGAACCGGCGACAGTCTCGCCGCCTATACCGACCATGTTCCCTTCAACCTGATCGTCTGCGCCCTGATCATCCTGGGCGGTCTCGGATTCTTCGTGCTTCGCGAATTGATCGCGCGGATGCGGTCCCGATTGGCCGGCCGCAGACCGGACCGGCTGTCCCTGCACTCAAAGGTAGTCCTGGTCATGACCGGCTCGCTGCTCCTTGCAGGAACGTTGCTTTTCATCGTCACGGAAAGAGGGGGCATGTCCCTTCTCGGCGCCTTCTTCTCAAGCGTTACCACAAGGACGGCCGGCTTTTCCACCTATCCCATGGCCGGTTTCTCAAACGCGGGGCTGGTCGCAGTCTGTGTGCTCATGTTCATCGGCGCAAGCCCCGGCTCCACCGGCGGCGGCATGAAAACGACCACCATCTTCGTCCTTCTCAAATCCCTCATATCCGCCGCCACCGGCAAGGAACCGATTGCGTTCGGAAGGAAACTGAAGGATGATACGATCCATCGCGCCACCATGATCGTCTCCCTCGGTCTTTTATGGGTCCTGTTTGCAGTGATCCTGATCTCGGCCCTGGAACCCGGCACGCCGATACGCGATCTTCTGTTCGAAGTGACCTCCGCGATCGGCACCGTGGGTCTGACCACCGGTGTCACGCCTACGCTCTCGATCGCTTCCAAGTGCCTGATCATGGTGACCATGTATGTCGGCCGTCTCGGCCCGCTCACCGTCGCGACGCTCTGGCATTCCTCGAAAGCCCCCGCCGTCTCCCGTCCCGAAGAACAGCTTCCCATCGGATGAGCGCGGCGTTCTTCTCCATCCAATCACACAAGGAGGCACGCAATGTTCAATAAGAAAAACGACGACAGACATCTGTACGCCGTGGTCGGCCTTGGCCGCTTCGGCTCCGCACTGGCACAGGAACTGGCGGAACAGCATCAGGACGTTCTGGTGATCGACCGTGACCGCGCCAAGATCGATGCGGCATCCGTTTATACGGACTATGCGTTCGTTTCGGAGAATTTGACATTCGACAGTCTCAAGGAGGCCGGCGTAGGCGAAGCGGACGTGGCCGTGGTCTGTATCGGCGACATCCTGGACGTGAGCATCCTCACTACCATGAATCTTCTGAAACTCGGCGTGCCCAGGGTCATTGCGAAAGCCAGTTCCGAAGAGCACGGCGAGATCCTTCGCATGCTCGGCGCAGAAGTCGCCTACCCGGAGCACGATATGGCCGTCCGTCTGGCCGCGCGCCTGATCTCCCCTCATATCCTGGAGTACATAGCGCTCAGCGACGGCGTGGATCTGGCGGAGATCCGTCTGTCCCAGAAAGCGGACGGAAAGACCGTCCTGGACCTGAACGTGCGCAAGAATTTCGGATTGAACATCATCGCCCTCCGGCATGACGGGAAGATGGAGACCAACATCCTGCCTGAAACCATCTTCTCGTCGGAAGACAGCGTAACAGTCATCGGAAAAGCCGATTCCATCCGCCGCTTTGAGGAGTATCTCGGTCACAAGTAAGCCGGATGTAAACACATTGTGAATTTTGGACCGCCTGTCTTCCTCATTTCGGCAAGTATGTTATAATTGGGATAGAAATCGAAGGTCCGACGGGGCCTGAATTCCCCGGATCAGCCGGATAAAGGCCAAAAACACGCATGGAAAGGATTCTGCCATGAAGAAAAAAATCATTTTCTCTTTGCTCTGCCTCACATTTGCCGTTCTGCTTGCAGTTGGTGTCTGTGCGGAGTCTATCAATGCAAAAGGCGCTCATAACACGATCACCCTTGCTTCTCCTTATACCCATACCACCTGGTCATCTCTGAACGAGGAATACGCCACGGTGAGTTCTACCGGCAAGGTAACCGGCGTCGCCCCTGGCAACGCTGCCATCATGGCCACCGACCAGGATGACAACACACAGTTCACGCTGTTTCTCGTCACCGTCAACGGTCCTCAGAGCATCCGTCTGGATACCACCGCTCTCAAGACGTTCAAGGCGGGCGACACCCTCACCAAGGATTCCGCGACAGGCCTGAAAGTCTACGCTGTATACGGGGAAAACGACGAGGTTCTCGTCAGCGACTACACCTTTGATCCCGCCTCCAAGACGCTGGCGGTCGGCGCAAACACCGTTTCCGTGAAATACGGCGACCTGTCATCCGACCTCACGGTCGATATTGCGGCGGTCACCCCGAAGAAGATCGAGATCGTTTCCGGTTACAAAGACACCTACGAAGTGGGCGAGACCATCAAAGCCGGCGAGGATGTGAAGATCAAGGTCACCTATTCCGACAACTCCACCGCGACGCTGATCAGCGGATTTGATATTTCTCCTGCCGGCGCGCTGAAACTCACCGACAGTAAGATGACCGTCACCTTCCAGGGACTGACGGACGAAAAGACGATCACCGTCAAGGAAAACGTCAAAACGACGCTGACAGGTTTCGAGATCAAATCCTTTACGCTGAAACAGACCTCCTATCCGGTCGGCTACAAGTTCACCACGGATGACATCTCCCAGATCATCTACACGAAAAACAATTCCGATTATTCCATCGCGCAGAAGGATCTGGCTAATTACACCAACACCTTCGAGGTTCAGGTCCTCGACGAGAACGGCGCGCAGAAGTCCTCCTCCACGAGACGGACGCTGGAAAGCACCGACGTTCTGGTAAACAAGGACGGCGTTGAATACTTCCAGATGCGCCTGATTATCAGTGACGGCAGCGACCTGGTTAAAGCTTCCGGATCCTTCCGCGTCACCCATAAGGGCGTCATCTTCGCCTATAACGGCGTCGAGTATGCCTATTACGAAGATCTCGGCGGCGCTCTCTCCGCCACCATCAACCCGGATGAGGACAATCCGTTCGATCTCACCCGGCTCACGTACTCCTACCCGATCACCCTCAAACTGGAAGCCAACCAGCCACTGAGTACCTTCGGGGCGAACTACCGCTACCAGCCGATGTACGATGACCTTGAGATCGATCTGAACGGACATTCTCTCAGCATTGCCACAACGCTCTTCTCGATCTCTTCCAACAACAAGAAAACGATCACCGTCACCAATACCAGCTCCACCAATGCGAAGCTGTACTACTACGACCGGACCGTCTCCTCGACGGAACCCGCCTACACGCTGACCTTGGCCAAGGGCGACAAACTCGTCTTTACCAACGAGAACGATGCAGATAATCTTCCCGGCATCCTCGTCATCAGAGCTGACGCTGGGGATCACGGCATCATCGCGAAGGGTGCGTCCTCTACCAAGGAATTCACGAAAGACAGCGTGACGCACGGCACGTCCGTCACGTTCCGAATCATTCCCGACACCGGATACGAGATCGACACCGTAACGGCCAACGGGAAGGACGTGACCGGCTCCACCTCCTACAAAACGGAAAAGGTCGGTACGCTGACCTACGGTCTCTACACCGTTACCGTTACCGAGAACGTCACGGTGAAAGCGACTTTCAAAGCCGCGAAGGTCGAGTGGCAGAATCCCTTTACCGACGTGAGCAAGACCGCCTCCTACTACGACGCCGTGAAATTCGTCAACTCCCGTGAGCCCTATCTCTTCAAGGGAATCTCCGACACCAAGTTCGGCCCCAATAACACTATGACCCGCGCCATGTTCGTCACGGTCCTTGGCCGCCTGGCCGAGATCGACGCGACGGCATACTCCGGCAACTCCTTCACCGACGTGGACCGGAACAGCCCGCAGCACGGTTATGCCGCTCCGTATATCGAATGGGCCTCCCAGAACGGGCTGATCGTCGGCTACGGCGACGGAACGTTCGGTCCCAACAATGAAATCACCCACCAGCAGATGTATCTGATCATGATGCGTTACGCTGCAAAATTCACGAACAAGTCCATGAATCTGAGCGGCGTCACCATCACCGTCACAGATAGGGCCGATATCGCCGACTGGGCCGAAGAAGGTGTCCGCTTTGCGACCCGCTACGACATCCTGGTCGCTTCCAACAATCGGATCTATCCGAAGGCCACGGCTTCCCGTCAGGAACTTGCGACCCTGCTGATGAAGTTCTGCGCGAACATCCTTGGCGAGACAGTGAAATAATCCAGTTATACCACGAAGGCCGCCCGAAACGGGCGGCCTTTTCCGTTGAAAAGAGCGCCACGCACGTGGTGCTCTTTTTGGTATGTATCAGTTATGACCCGTAGCATATCCCGGGCGGACTACTCTTCTTTTTCGTCCGGATCCGCGCTGTTGACCGCCAGGGAGGCAGGGACAAGGCCCGACGCCTCTACAGTCAGCGTTATCGTCCCAGGCCGTCCCTCCAGAGACCGGACACAGGCGACGCACAGCCCGGCAAGCGCTTTTTTATCCGGTCTGGTAAACGGTTCCGTTTCACGCTGATCCCCACTGTCAGTCGTCAAGAGTTCACCCTCTCCGCTCACGCTGAAATAGAGCCGTACATCGGCAAGAGGGCAAAGAATCCCGTCCTTGTCCACGACGGACGCGGTAAAGAAGCAAAGGTCGTCTCCGTCGGCCGTGATTGTTTCCCGGTCAGCCGACAGCCGGATGGCTGCAGGATCCCCGGCGGTTCGTACGTATGCCGCCTCTGCTACCGATCCGTCCGCCCGGTACGCGACGGCTTTGACCTCGCCCGGTTCGTAGACCGTCTCATTCCACATCAGCCGATACCGGGCGACTTCTTTCCAATCTCCCTCAGCCGAAGCAGTCTGTTCCTTGAACGATCGGATCCCCTGAGACACCCCGTTGATAAAGAGTTCTACGGACGGGTAATTCGTGTAGACATGCACAGGAACGACCTCTCCCTCATGACCGGGCCAGTTCCAGTGGGGAAACAGATGAAGTGTCGGTTTCTCCGTCCAATGTGAACGGTAGAGGTAGAACCGGTTTTTCGGCAGTCCCGCCAGATCGACCGCGCCAAAGTACGAAGACCGGGATGGCCATTCGCCGTAATAAGGCGTCGGTTCTCCGAGATAATCCAGTCCGGTCCAGACGAACTCTCCCGCCATATAGGGGAGATCGTCCTGCGCTGCCAGTTCCCGTTCGGCATAATATGCCCAGCTCGGCGCTTCCAGTTCATAGGCGGACAATGTCAGATCGTCGTGTTTGTTGCAGGGAATCGCAATCTCGGCAGGCAGTTTATAGATTCCTCTGGTCGAAACGCAGGAGGCGGTCTCGGTAGCGATGAATTTCATTCCCGGATGATCCCGCCGGAACTCTTCATAATGAAGCGGTTTGTAGTTGATTCCCACCACGTCCACGTAATCCGCCAGATGGTGATCGAAAGCGTTCCACGTATCGTTGAAGCCCGCAGTGGTCGGACGCGTGGGATCCGTCCGGTGGCAGAGGTCCGACAAAAACTTCGCGACACGCCACCCCTCCGAATCACTCTGTTCGTAAATCTCGTTCCCAATGGACCAGATCACGACGGACGGGTGGTTGCGGTCACGCAGGATCACATCCCTCAAATCCTCTTCCGCATGATCGCGGAAGTATTTCGCGTATCCGTTCTTGATCTTCGGCATCGCCCACTCGTCGAAGAATTCGTCCATTACGACAAATCCCATCTCGTCGCAAAGCCGAAGGAGTTCCGGCGACGGCGGGTTGTGACTGGTACGTATGCCGTTGACACCCATCTCCTTCAGGATCGCAAGCTGGCGGCGAAGCGCAGCCGTATTCATCGCCGCGCCGAGAGAACCGAGATCATGGTGCTTGCAGACACCGTGTATTTGCAGTCTGCGGCCGTTTAGGACGAAACCCTCGTCCCGGGTGAATTCAAAACTGCGCGCACCGAACGTGACAGTTTCGTCGTCCAGCGGGGCCCCGCTCTCATCCAGAAGCGTCACGGCAGCCCGGTAAAGGTTGGGCTCGTCGACATCCCATCTTTGAATGTTGCGTATCGTAAAACAGCCTGACAGGCCGCCGACGGCAGGACCGCAGCACAATTCCGCAACCAGCTTTCCGTCCGGCCCCTTCACTTCTGCCCGGCAGGAAAGCGGCACGGTTCCCTCACATGTCACGGAGAGTTCGAAGTCCGCCCGGTCTCCGGCAATTTGCAACTGACGAATCCAGATGCCATTGTAGCGGATATGCTGCGCCGCTTTCTTCACCAGATACATGTTCCGGTATATGCCGGCGCCCGGGTACCAGCGGGAGCAGGCTTCGTAAACAGATGCTCCGACCGCGATGACCGTCTCACCGCCGTAAATCACCTCATCCGTGACGTCGACGGAAAAGGACTTGTATCCGTAGTGATTGAAGAACACATGCCGGCCGTTCACATACACATGACAGTCCCACATGACGCCGTCGAATTCCAGCGTGACCGATTTGCCCCGGTCTTCCTCAGGCAGGAAGATCCTGCGCCGGTAGACGCCGAGTCCCACAATCGGAAGCGCACCGGTACGGCCGACGTGAGAGATGGACTCTACGACCCCGTCCGCAACGACTTCGCGAACGCTTGGATCGTTGTCTGGCGAGAAAGTCCCGCCAGCCGCCCAGTCGTGTGGAACGCGGACCGTCTCCCATCCGCTGTCGTCAAAATCCCGGGCATAAACGTCACCGTTCGGCTCACCGGACGGGAAATATCGGAAGCGGAAACCGTCTTTCAGTCTCTCTCGGAATCGTTCCATGGCAACTCCTTTTCATTCCCTGTCAGGATGTTTTCATGTCCATTATATCATGTTTCTCCAGAAAACAAAAGTGCCGGCGCAAGGAAGCAACGCAAAAAACGCCTCCTCTCGGAGACGTTTCGAGTTGGTTCATGAACCGTCAGATTATCACTTCGCCCCAGACTTCGCCGGAGACGCCGGCAGCGTTGGATTCGTCGGTATCAATGTGCATGGCGGCGCTGAATTTGGGGCTGACACGGACGACGACATCGCCGAAGATCAGGGAGCGGGTTTCCGTTTCCACCTTGACGGATACGATCTGCTTGTCCTTCACACCGAACTCTGCCGCATCTTCAGGCGTGAAATGGATATGACGCTTGGCGGCGATGACACCCTCGCTGATCTCCACCTCGCCGCAGGGACCGATCAGCTTGCAGGGAGCGGAACCAGCCACATCACCGGATTCGCGGACCGGGGCCACGACGCCGAGCGTACGGGCATCAGAGAGGGAGACCTCGACTTGAGTCGCTGCGCGGACGGGTCCGAGGATGGACACCTTCTGGATGGAGTTCTTCGGGCCGACGACCGTCACCCGCTCTTCGCAGGCGAACTGACCGGGCTGGGAAAGATCCTTCTTCTTCGTCAGGGTTGCACCTTCGCC
>JAEEGL015239723.1_pt1 | contig 14281 bp, 17 predicted proteins | sample 9134231 | NCBI WGS metagenome assembly JAEEGL01 (sample SAMN16246548, study PRJNA631951) | gut metagenome | biome: gut microbiome; feature: rumen; material: fiber-attached | host: Bos | place: Iran: Karaj | collected 2018-10 | reverse complement strand
GAATTACTAGAAGAACAACTAATCGATGATAATGAAGTAGAGGAAAATGAGGAAAATATTCCTGCAACTCCAAACTTCAGCTTAACAGACTAAATAAATCAAAAAAAATCGGCATTACGTCGATTTTTTTAAAATTTTATTAATAAAAAATTTACATATAAATAGAATAATATTATAATATAATTAGGAGACGAGAAAAATGACATATGAAGAATTAGTAGAAAAATTTGCTGCTTCTAGAGTTTATCTTTTACCAGTAGAAAGGACCGACGAAATGATAGCAGCATTTAAAAAAGTTGAAGATAATGATAAATTTAGACGAGATGTCCAAAAAAAATGTGCAGAATTAGAAGAAAAAAGGAAAAATCATAAAGAAAATAATACACCAGAATATCAACAAGCCTTGAAAAGATATAATGAACTCATAGATAAATATGTTGTATTATCGTATCAACGAGGATTTTTATTTGGTATAGATGTTGCTGACGTACGTACGTTAAATGAATTGTTTGAATATGGTATCGATAACAATATGGATAATTTTATGAAGGAAGTTGAAGGGCGTTCTCGTTTAGATGATGAATATGTTTCAGAAGAAATTAGAAAGGCTCGAGAAGCTTATCAAAAGAAACGTACTAGTGAAACAACCGAAGATGGACCTAAAATGAAAATGTAAGAATAATAAATTTTATTATTCTTTTTTTATTCTAAGATTTTCACTAAGAATAAATTATAATTGTTGGATATTCTTTTTTATTAAACTATAAACTTCTTCTAAAGGTTTTTCTTCGTCTTTTAACATTTTGAAATCATATTTAGCTCTTTTTACTCTATAAATTTCATTCATTTTTATTGCTGTTTCCATATCTGGCAACACTTTGTCATAATAATAAAGGAAAGTTTTACGACTTAAATCATCTAAATAATAAAGATATTCCATCGCATCGCTAATATCCATTCTATCTATATTTTTCCATATAATCGAAAATATATCATTTTCAATTTTACAGTTTATTAAAAACTCCTTTAAAACCAAGAGTGCATCTTTACTAACGGGATTACTTAAACCGAATCTAAAAAGAGATAAAAATAGCATTTTTAAAGACTCCACCCCAATAAATTTTATCTCCTCAGGAGTAGTATCTCTCATTTCTTTTATATAATCTAACACCTTATCTCTTGTATATTCATTTTCCATAAAACATTACCACCTAATAGAGATTATTATAACAAAATACGGTAAAATATGTATAGTGAGATGATATAAAATGAACAATAAAGTAGTAATAATTGGCTGTGGAAACGTTGGTATGAGTTATGCTTATGCACTATTAAACCAAAGAACATACGTTAACCGTCTTGTATTGATAGATTTAAATAAAGCTAGAATAGAAGGAGAAGTAATGGATTTAAACCATTGTCTTCCATATGCGCCTTCAAAAATTAGTATTAATATTGGCGACTATCAAGATTGCAAAGATGCTAATATAGTAATGATTGCTGCCGGAGCTGCTCAAAAACCTGGCGAAACAAGAATGGATTTAATTCATAAGAATGCTGCTATATTTAAAGATATTATAGATAAAGTAATGGCAAGTGGCTTTAATGGAATATTCTTAGTAGCTACAAATCCCTTAGATGTAATGACTTATTTAACATACAAGTATTCAAAACTACCAGCTAATAAAGTAATCGGAAGTGGTACAAGTCTTGATACTGCTAGATTGCAAAATATAATAGGTAAAAAACTTTGTATTAATCCTAAAAACATTCAAGGCTTTGTCATTGGTGAACATGGTGATTCTGAATTTATACCTTGGTCTAATGCTAATATCGGTCTTCAAAATATTCGTGAATATATGACATTAGAGGAAATGAAAGAAATAGAAGATGAAGTAAGAAATGCTGCTTATGAAATTATTAATAAAAAAGGAGCTACTTACTATGGTATAGGAATGGCTTTAGTAAGAATAACAAATGCTATTTTAGGCAATGAAAATACTATATTAGCATTATCTGTATATGACGAAAAAAATGATTGCTATATAGGACTTCCTGCCGTTGTAAATAAAAATGGGGCGGATCGGTTAATCAAATTAAAACTAACAAAAGAAGAGGAAGATAAACTAAAAAAATCTATATCAATTATAAAAAATAGTATAAATAATCTCTAAAAAGGCAAAAAAGTACTAATTTTTGTACAAAAAACTTGCAACGAATTAAATTATATGATATGATTAATTCGTTCCTGGGGGATTAGCTCAGCTGGCTAGAGCACCTGCCCTGCACGCAGGGGGTCGCGGGTTCGAATCCCACATCCTCCACCAGAATGTTAAATAATCCAAACTATATAAGTTTGGATTTTTTTTGCTTCAAATTCCAAACTTGATAGGATAACATATATATCCCATAATAAATGCAATTTCATAAAGATGGCTTTATAACGGAAGCGATGATGTCGTTTCATACACTAGAAAAAAAGAGCTAAGTATCGAAAATTGTAGACAAGTATTAATTGATAATATTAAAAGGATCTATGAAGATGACACAATCGCAATAGATTTCTATTTAAGTATGGTCGATTATTTAGTAGAAGCTTTTGTTTCACAACTTAAAAGACCATTTAATCACCAAGAGTGGTTTAGTAAACGTTTAGAAAGACGTAAAGAAATGATTAGAAAAACTTATCAAGGTGAAGAACAAGAGCAAAAACTTGTGGAAGTGGAAGAAATGAAAATAGCTCTTTATAATTACTATCCAAGTCTTGAAATAAATTGTGCTGCTAATAGTAGTCATCAAGCCAAAGCATAGTAATAATATATTTATGTAAACTAATAATACAATTATCACTTTTTTAATTAATTAAAAAAAGAATTGTTGATAACATAAAAAATAAAATATATAATAGAATAGATAAGTAATATAAAATATTGGTGATAATATGAAAAAGAGAATAAATCATCCGACTATGCATCGGAAAAACTTAATATTTATAATATTCCTATTTATAGCTACGTTATTCTTAGGAATTGGATATGCTCAAATATCTAGTGTTGAACTAAATATTGGCGGATCTGTAATTGCTCAGAAGCAAACAGGTGTAGTAATTATGGATGTCCATTATGTAAGTAATAATAATGCCAATATATCATCTTCAATTATCAATTCATATTATCAAACAATGTTAAATAGTAAAATAGTATTAGGAAATGATCCATCATCAAGTATTACTTATGAAATTACAATTAAAAATTTAACAAATGCTTCTAAGAGATTTGATGGAGCTGTTTATGAACAAGAATTCTATGATAATCCAAACATCACTTATGAATTAAATGGCTTATCAATTGGAGATGTCTTAGCAAGTAATCAAAGTGTTACTTTTACAATAACATATAAATATACTGGAACAGATATATCAAATAATATCTTAAATAGTTATATTAATTTTAGCTTTAATGACATTGAAACAATTAATAGTTATACAATAACTTATATTAATTTTGAGAATAATAATTACCAAGCAAGTATTAATGAAGGAGAAGACTTAACCATAACTTTTTCAAGTCCTGTACCAACAAATATTATAGTTACAGGTAGTAACAATTATAATTATTCTAATGGTATTCTAAACGTTTATAATGTAGCAAGTAACTTAATAATTGAAAATCTTTCTAGTTATGATTATCCTGTAGTAGAAGATACTGGTTCATCTACTGAATTACATACTCCTCGTGTTACTAATACAAACCCAGTTAATATAAATGATTTTGTAGAAATGTCATTTAGCGGAAAAAATACTACTAATAGAAATATTACTAGAATAGAAGTAACACTAACATATACATCAACTACTGGATCAAATCAGTCAATTAATTGTGAATTAAATGTTGGTAGCCAGCAATATCAACAAACTATTAATCTAAGAGGAAAACAAACAAATTCAGAAGCTATCGTTACTTTTGACGGATTATCTATTCCGCCTGGAACAGAGTTTACTTTTAATAATAGTGTATCGAAATTAACAAATTCTAATATCACTATTTCTGATAAAAAAGTTATATTCTATTATCAATAAAACATAAAAAAGAAACTATAGCATAGTTTCTTTTTTATAGTTTTAACTAATCAATACTTTACAACTATTTTATTTACTGTATAATAACTAAAACAAAAAGGGGTGATAACTATGTTACTAGAATATTATTTAAATAAATTAGGTTTAAAAGAAATTCCATCTTTTTTAATACCATATTTAGAATGTCCATCATTAAAAAGACTTAAACAAATCGGTTACTTTTGTGGTATGGATTATGCCTCAAAAGATATCTATGATTTTAAAGAATTAATTACTAGATACGATCACTCATTATCAACAGCTTTACTCACTTACAAATTAACTAAAGATAAAATAGCAACAATCGCAGCATTATTTCATGATATAGCTACACCTTGTTTTTCTCACGTAATAGATTATATGAATAAAGATTATGCAAGGCAGGAAAGTACTGAAAAATATACTAGAAAAATAATATTAGAAGATGAAAGACTAGTAAGTTTATTAAGAAGAGATGGCATATCTATAGATTCCATTATTAATTTTAAACAATTCAGTGTTGTAGATAATGAAAGACCAAAACTATGTGCGGATCGTCTAGATGGTATTATTCTTAACGGAATAGGTTGTACTAAAAGCATTAATGCTGACGACATAGATGATATTATTGATGATATAACACTATTTATAAATGAAGATGGAGAATATGAAATAGGTTTTAAAACTGAAAACGTTGCTAGAAGAGTTTTAGAAGTAAACGATAGTATAAATGAATACTTTCATTCTAATGAAGATAACTATATGATGGAATTATTAGCAAATATTACTAAAAAAGCTATTAATAAAGGAATTATTACGGAAGAACAATTATATATTCTTTCTGAAAAAGATATATTATCTTTAATAGAGTTTTCTTTTGATTCAGAACTAAGAGAACAATTAACACTATTTAAAACTATTAAACGAGAAGATATACCAGAAATAAGAGTAGATAATATAAAAGAAAGAAGTATTAATCCCTTAGTTGGTAATACAAGATTAATAAGAAATAAATTAACACTATCATTTTAATCTATGAATAATTGGTGAATATACATATAGCTACGTTGCTGCTGGAACAATATGAAACTCATTCATAACATAAAATACGAAGAATTATATTCTTCGTATTTTATATATTCCTATAACTAAAAATTATAATTAATCATATTATTATAATTTTTATTGACAAACAACTACGATAGGTTATAATAAATGTCAATAAAGGAGGGATAAGTTATGGTATTACCTTCTAATAACATAAACTTAAACCTTTATCGTGTTTTTTATGTAGTTGCTATGACCAAAAGCTTTTCTGAGTCATCGAAATATTTACATATATCTCAGCCTGCTATTTCTAAACATATTCAGAACTTAGAATACGAATTAGATACGATTCTTTTTTATCGTACCAATAGAGGCATAGAACCAACTCCAGAAGCTAAAATACTACTTTCCTATGTTGAAAAAGCATATAACATTTTAAAACTAGGAGAGCAACAATTACAAGAATGTAAAGAATTAAGTCAAACAAAAATATCAATTGGAATTCCAAGTATCTTATCAAAGTATTATTTAAATAAATATTTGATTAGTTTTATGACTAACTATCCTAAAGTAGCAATAAAGATGCAAAATTCTAAAAATGAAGAATTAATTAATGCTCTAGATCAAAATGCTTTAGATTTAATAATTACCTATGGAAATAATAGTAATGTTAGTTCTAATTATAAAAATGAATTATTATTATCTGATGAATATGTATTTGTATATAATGAGAATAAATTAAAAATAGATAATATTGAAAGTATAAAAGACCTTAATAACTATAATTTAATTCTTCCTTCTAAAGAGACAATAGAAAGAAAAAAACTTGATGATAAATTAAATGAAAATAATATTATCTTAAATCCTATTCTAGAATTGGAAAGTAACCAAATGATGATAAACTATATTAAAGAAGGATTAGGTATTGGGTATATACTTAAATTTGTAGCTCTTCAAAATGAAGATTTAACTATAATAAATATACCAGAAGAATTACCTCAAGAAGAAATAAGATTAATATATGATGAAGAATCAATTATAACTTCTACTAAAGAATTTATTAATCTATTAAAGAAGAATGTCTAAGAAGATATTCTTTTTTAATAAAACAAGTATTAACTGTTGAAAAGGAGTAATATTATGAAAAAAATTATAACTATTCAAGATATATCTTGTATTGGAAAGTGTTCTTTAACAGTAGCACTACCTATAATATCAGCAGCAGGTATTGAAACAGCTATAATACCTACAACAATTCTATCAACTCATACCGGATTTAAAGACTTTACTTTTAGAGATTTATCAAGTGATATTCCTTTGATAGAAAAACATTGGTTAAAAGAAAATTTTAAATTTGCAGCAATATACACTGGATATTTAGGTAGTATTAAACAAATAGAATTAGTTGAACATTTTATAAATAGTTTTAAAACAAAAAATAACTTTGTTTTAATTGATCCGGCTATGGCCGATAATGGAAAACTATATCCTGGTTTTAATGAAGAGTTTGTTTTAAAAATGAAAGAACTATGTTTTATGGGCGATATTATTGTTCCTAATCTTACTGAAGCTTGCTTACTACTAGATATCAAATATAAAAAAGACTTTAGTATTGAAGAAATTAAAGCGATGTTAAATAGATTGTCTGAAAAAATAGATAAAGTAGTAATAACCGATATTAGTATCGGTAATAAAATAGGTATTATGAGTTATGACGGAAAAGAGTTTTTTAGCTATTTTAGAGCTAAAATACCAGCTAAATATCATGGTAGTGGAGATATTTTTGCTAGTTCATTACTTGGTTGTTTAAGTAATAATATTGACTTTAATAAGTCATTAAAAATCGCTATAGATTACACTTGGGAATGTATTAAAGAAACATATCAAGAAAATGAAAATGCTTATGGTTTAAATTTTGAAACTAAGATACCATATTATATTAATAAAATAAAAAGAAAATAATAAACGTTTGTTTTATAGTTTTGTGGACTATTGACTCTAAAAATGTTAGAATAACTTCGGTAGGTGATACTATGCTTAAAATTAAAGATTTAACAGTGATAGCTGATAATAAAGAAATATTAAAAGGATTTAATATAGATATACCAGATGGCGAAATACATGCTCTTATGGGACCAAATGGAGTTGGTAAAAGCACTCTTTATCGTAGTATTTTAAAAGATCCTAATTATAATATAACTAAAGGAGAAATAACTTATAACGAAGTATCTTTAAAAGATAAGACTACTACGGATATAGCTCGTTTAGGTATAATGATGATTACCCAAAGTCCAATTGCCATCGAAGGTGTTACTAATGCCGAAATGCTTAGAATAGCTTTATCTGAAAAAACAGGAGAACACATTAATATTTTTGAATTTCAAAGAGAATTAAAAGATATTTGTTCTAAATTAAATGTTCCAGAAAGTTTTTTACATCGTAGTATAAATGATGGAATGAGTGGAGGAGAAAGAAAGAAAAATGAATTGATTCATATTTGGATGCTAAAACCAAGCTTTCTAATATTAGATGAAGTAGATTCAGGATTAGATGTTGATGCTTTAAAAGAAGTATCTAATTCTTTAAAAGAATATCAAAAACTTACTAATTGCTCAATGCTAATTATTACCCATAATCCTAAATTATTAAACACATTAAAACCTGATAAAATACATATTCTTAAGAATAAGAAGATAACTAAAACTGGTGGAATAGAATTAGTTTCAGAAATAGAAAACGAAGGATTTAAGAACTATTCTTAAGGTGATATTATGAACAAAATAATAGTAAATAAAGATGATACTTTAGAACTTAATAATAATGCATTTAATATCGAAATAAATTGTTCTAATCTAACCTTAAATATTAGTGGTAAAGTTCTTATTAATGAATTTGTAAAAAAAGAAAAAGATAATACTAATATTGTAATTAATTTAGCTAATAATAGTGAACTACTATATAATAGATTTCATAATATTAATACTATGAATACTTTTATTACTATAAACCAAGATTCTAATAGTAGTATAGAATATAACTATTCAATTATTGCTCATGATAAAGGAAAATTAACTATGAAATCTAATGTCATAGGTGATAATAATAAAACTAATATTAAAGTAAAAGCTATAACAAAAGATTTGGGTTCCTTAGTTTTAGAATGTACTACAGATAATAAAGAAAAAACTAATAATAATGAATTATTAGAAAGTTTAAAAATCTTAATGTTAAATGATGAAGAGAGTATTATAATACCTGATTTATTAGTAGCTTCTAATGAAGTAGAAGTAAATCATGCTGCTACTATTAGCGGTATTAGAGAAGATGAATTATTCTATTTAAACAGTAAAGGAATAGAGGTAGAATCAGCTAAAAAATTGATAAGTGAAGGATTTATAATAAATAATTTAAATATAAGTAAAAAAGAACTAAAAGAGTTAGAAGGGATAATAAATGAATAGAAAAGACTTTCCTATACTATCTAATAACTTAGTTTATTTAGATAATGGTGCTACAACATTAAAACCTAAAGTTGTAATTGATAAAATAACTGAATATTATTCTTCTTATTCAGCTAATGCTCATCGTGGAGATTATGACATATCACTTAAGGTAGATAATGAATATGAAAAAACTCGTGATTTAGTAAAAAAGTTTATCAATGCTTCCTCACGTAAAGAAATAATCTTTACTAGCGGAACAACAGAAAGTATAAATATGATAGCTTTTGGTTTTTTTAAAGATTATCTTGAAGAAAATGAAGAAATAATAATTACCAAAAGTGAACATGCATCCAATGTTATTCCTTGGTTTAAAATAGCTAAAGATAATAAATTAATAATTAAATATATAGATTTAGATGATAATTATGAAGTTACAATAGATAACCTAAAAAAGATAATAACTCCTAAAACTAGAGTTATCTCTCTAGCAGGAATTACTAATGTATTAGGTGATTTAAGACCACTAAAAGAGATTATTAAAACTGCCCATGAAAATAATATTTTAGTAGTTGTAGATGGAGCTCAATATGTGCCACATACCAAAGTAGATGTTCGTGCTTTAGATATAGATTTCTTAGCTTTCTCAGCTCATAAAATGTGTGGGCCTACTGGAGTAGGAGTTTTATATGGTAAAGAGAATTTACTAGAAAAATTAGCACCTCATAATTATGGAGGAGGTATGAACGAATCCTTCGATAACTTAAATGAAGTATATTTAAAACCTCTTCCTACTAGATTAGAAGCGGGAACACCTAATATAGCTGGAGTAATTGGCTTTGGTGCTGCTATTGAATATCTAAATAGTATTGGTCTTTCTAACATAAGAAAATATGAACATGAATTAGGTAAATATCTATTTGATAATCTAAGTAAGATAAGACATATTACTATTGTAAATAAAAAACCATCTAGTATTATTGCATTTAATATCGATGGAATCTTTTCTCAGGATATAGCAGTTTATTTAAATAAATATGGTATATGTGTCCGTGCTGGAAATCACTGTGCTAAAATACTTAAAGATGAAGTTGGAGCTAAAAACACTGTACGTGTAAGTCTATATTTTTATAATACCAAAGAAGAAATAGATAGAATAATAGATTTATTAAAAGATAAGAATAAAATATTAAATGAAATGTTGTGATACTATGGATAGTGAAACTAAAAGAGCGATTATAATGGAACACTATACTAATCCCTTAAATAGAGATACTATAGATGATCCAAAATATATTAAGATTAATTCAAATAGTGAAACTTGTATCGATAATTTAGATATATATGTTTTATTTAATAATAATAAAATAGAAGATATTCACTTTAATGGCGAAGCATGCGCAATTTCTACATCAGCTGCTTCTATTATGACAAGATTATTAAAAGATAAAACTATTGAAGAAGTAAAAGAATTAATAAAAGAATATAAAGACATGATAGAGACTGGTAAAGAATATGATAAATTAGAAGAAGCACTAGTATATTCTGATATATATAAACAACAAAATAGAAAAGGCTGTGCCATAATACCATGGCTTGGTATAGAAAAAGCTATAGTTGAATATGAAAAAGCTAAATAGCTTTTTTTATTTTGATAATAATGATATAATTATATAGATAGTAGGTGATTATCGTGTATGATAAAAGAGAATTGATAATAAAGTATATAAAAGATAGATTAGCTAAATTAGAAGAATTAGGGAAAAAATACTCTGATGATAAAATTAATAAACTTGCAGATAACTTAGTAGCACTAAATAAGCCACTAGAAGAATTATATGCTTTAATTGATAATAAATTTTCTTATCAAGCTAGAAAAATAAATCATAATAACTATTTATCATCTCTTAAAGAATACTATTTAGAAAACATAGATAAACTTAAAAAAAATAATAATTGTTATTTATTATCATATAATGATGGTACAAAAGTATTAGAACAAGCTAAAGTAACTATTATAAAAAAAGATAATAATATAGATTTTGTTAGTATTAACGATCATTATGGTTATCGTAAAGATAATAGTAAAGAAAATGATTATGAACTTATAATGAGTGATATAGCTTATTTAATGGATATCCCATATGCTAAAACATATCGTATGTTTAATGAAAAAATGGAACCTATTGGTATCATAATGGGATCAATGGACAAAAAAGAAGAAAAATTTTTAAATTTAGAAGAAGCTATCAGCTTTATTAAAGAAGAATCTCCTAAATTTATGTTAAAAAGTAAAGTAATAGATTATCATGATAAGAATATAAAAAGTGGTATTACTCAAGTATTTGAAAGCAGTTTAGTAAAAAATAGTATAGAATTTGTATTTGATTTATTTGCTTGCTTACCTGATATAACTGAAGAAAACATAGAATCATTAAAAGTATCTTATCTAAAAGTAAAAGTTTTTGAATTATTAACTAATAGTCTTAATAATAACTTAGAAAACTACGGAATAATAATAAATAAAAAAGAAAAAACATATACTTATGAATTTGCTCCAACATTTAATAAATGTATAACTAAGAGTAATACATTAAGTAAAGACGAAACAATATGTAATTTCTTTGTTGTAGACAAAGAAGATCTTATTAACATCTTATTTAAACATTATTATCAATATATTAAAGAATTAACAAATATGATAATAGATAATAATGTAACACTTTATAAAATAATAGATAAAGTAACTAAAGAACATCTAGAATTTGAAGAATATAAGTCATATAAAGAAATACTTAAATATAATTATGATAATTTTGAAAGAATCTTTAAATCGTCTAATCTAGAAACACTTGATAAAGAGATAAAAGATACTAACAATAATAAATATCTATTCCGCATAGCACCATATCTAGATAATTATGATTTTGATGCTTTCGACGAAACAATAGAGAATAAAGGAAGCGTTATATTAGTAGGGGCTTTAGGAGTAGTATTGGTAATTACAATAGTTATTATAGGTTTTGCAATATATATTGTTTCTAAAGTAGGAATTTAATAATATACTATTATAAAAATAAAGGAGCAGTAATATGAGTTCAAATAACGATATAAATAAGCCTAATTTTGATAGATATATAGAAGAATTATATAAAATAAACACTTATGATAAGAATAGAGCAGATTTAATAGCTCAAAGAGGATTAGAAGAACTAGGAATAACTGATATAGATAATAAATCAACTATTTTTTTAGGAATAGAAAAAGGAAAAGCCATTCTTGTTGGTATTTGCATATTATTTATTCTTTGTGGTTTTCTTTCTTCTAGAATAGAATTAATATTTATTTATTTCTTTGGTTTAGTATTCTTCTTTGCTGGTTTATTTATAGGTCTTAATGTACCAGTATTTGGTTTAATATTTTTATGTACTCATGGAGGAGCAGGTTTATTTATCCTTCTATCATCCTTTTTTGGCGGTTTTGAAGACTATAATAAAATACTTAATAATCCCGTTTTTACAGATGGAGGAATACCCAAAGATTTAAAGACATATTTGACGGCAATAGTAGCCATCTTTGTAATAGCTTTAATATATACATTACTTCATAATTTGAGCCCAAAACTAAAAGAAAACAAAATACATATGATATTAATATTACTTTTATTTCTAATAGGTATAATACTAGTTGGCCTAATACCAAGAATATTTCCTTATATAATGAATTTTTAAAATATATTATAGATTAATATATTTTTTTTTATTATAATAAGAAGAAAAGGAGATTAATATGAAAGCAAAAGTATATTTTACAAAAGAAATAACACCTGATAGTTTAATTAAAATATATGAAGCATTAGGTGTAGAACTAACAGGGAATGTAGGAATAAAGGTCTCTACTGGCGAAAAAGGTTCTAAAGGCTATTTAAAATCAGATTTAATTAAACCATTAGTAGATAAACTAAATGGAACTATAATAGAATGTAATACAGCTTACCCAGGAGCTAGAAATACTGTAGAAGACCATATGAAAGTAGCTAAGGAACATGGATTTACCGATATGGGCCAAGGTGTTGAAATAATGGATGGTATTGGTGAAATAAAAATACCTGTTCCTGAAAAATCAAAACACTTAAAATATGATTTAATAGGAAAAGGTTTTGAAAAGTATGACTCTATACTTAATCTGGCTCATGGTAAAGGACATGCCATGGGAGGCTTTGGAGCAAATTTAAAAAACCAATCTATAGGTATCGCTTCACGTAATGGCAAAGCTTATATTCATTCTTGTGGTATAACAGAAGATCCAAATACTTGTTGGTCTGTTAATTATTTACAACATGAATTTATTGAATCAATGGCTGAAGCAGCAGCTGCAGTGGCAGATTATTGCAAAGAAAATAATAAAAAAATAATTTATATTACAGTAGCAAACGCTATATCAGTTGATTGTGATTGTGATGCTCATCAAGGAGATCCAGTAATTGGAGACATTGGTATATTTGCCTCAACTGACCCTGTTGCTAACGATCAAGCGTTCATTGATGCAATTTGGGCTACTCATGAAGAGGGCACTAAAGCTATACAAGAAAGAATTGATACTAGAAAAGGCAGACATATTACAGAATATGCTGAATCTCTAGGACTTGGTACAACAGATTATGAACTAATAAATATAGATTAGAATTATAATTTTTACTTATAATTCTTTTTTTAAAAAAAGATATGTTATAATTACTCATAGAAAGAATGAAAGAAGAAGGATAAAATGAGAGAAGATAGATATTATATAGAAAAACTAGATGTAAACGATTTTTGCATTGCAATCTCTAATGGAGGAAATGAAAAGCTTAGTTTAGAAGCCTTTCATATTATAGACGATGAAAATAATGTAAATAAAATTGCTATTTTAAGAGCCATTAAAAGTTCTAATGAAGGTATTGTTTATGAAGAATCATCCCAGAGCAGTGAAATAGACCCAATTTTTTATTCACTTGTTCCAAAAGAAATGTTAGTATTACCTCCTGGAATATCTTTAAAATCAACTATAGAAATAGAAATATCATCACATACTAGAAAGTAATACTAACTAAATAAAAAACTTCTATAAATAATTTATAGAAGTTTTTAAATGTTATCAATTATAATTTAATACTTCTTGAACAATCCAAATCAGTTCCTTGTAGATCATTTTCTTGTATAACTGTAAATTTAGTTCTTTTTTTCATCGTCTCAAAAAAGTCAAATAGTGCCTTTTCATCAGCATGACTTTTAATCAAATCCTGATATATAGAATAATATGTAGGAAATAATGATAAAGAAATATACCTACTAACTCCACCATTATCTACTAAAAGGGCTCTACCATCCTCGCTAAAAAAATAACCATTGAAACAAGAAACTCTTTTAACGTTTGTCCTTTTAAATATAAAAGCTGTATATTTCCACGAACCATCTGCTTTCTTTGAACCTTCAAATCCGGGCATAGAAATTGTAGTAACAGGAATTTCATACCATTTTTCATTATTTTTCACTTTTATCCCTCCATGTGCGTTTATACTACTATAGATTTTCTAAAAAGTAAACGAAAATACTATTTCTTTTTAGAAAGAATTTGAATATTTTTCTCTCTAAGATATCTATTATTAAACTTTTCAACTCTACCTTTTGTAGCTTCTGATAGTTTTTCTATCTCATAT
>JAEEGL011901505.1_pt1 | contig 14281 bp, 16 predicted proteins | sample 9134231 | NCBI WGS metagenome assembly JAEEGL01 (sample SAMN16246548, study PRJNA631951) | gut metagenome | biome: gut microbiome; feature: rumen; material: fiber-attached | host: Bos | place: Iran: Karaj | collected 2018-10 | reverse complement strand
GTGTGTTTACATCACGAACAGACAAGAGTAAAATAATAAGTAGTTGAAAATACAAAATTTTGGATATTCATATGAAAAACAATATCAAGTGTTATCGCTGTGGCAGAGAATATGAATTCACTTATAAAAACGTGAGTGAAATCATTTCCTGTAGTCATTGTCATCAGCAGATGCGTTTTACAGCGGAAACACAAAAGCACTTGAAACTCATCCGTTACATATTTGTTTTTCTTATCTGTTTGGCGATTGCCTTCGGAATGAGCCGAGTCTCAAAAAATGATTATGTTGTGATGCTGGGGACAATGATGGTGGCAATGCTGATCGCATTATATTCCGATCGGATATGCATGTATCTGACAATGAAGATTTTCGGATTGGAATACGAGGAATATCATCCGGAAAAGAAAACCAAGAAAGAAATCAGAAAAGAAAGGAATCAGCCTAAAAAAGGGCTGTTTAGGAAATAGAAATGGATTTTACAGAAAGATTCGAATTATATAAGGAAGGCGGAATGATTACTGATGCTGATATCGAAGATATCAAAGCTGTGATCGCCCTCTTCAAAGACAAATACGGTGTAACGCTCGAAGAAGAAAACGCCGGAACTTTCATTGCTCATTTGTGTGCGGCTTATGGAAGACTGGTCTCCAAAGAACCGGTCGATGAACTTCCTAAAGAAGTGATCGACGAACTGGAATCACTTGATACATATGATCTTTCAAAGAAGATCCTTAGTGAAATTATGCAAGCAACAAAGAATCCGCTCAACGAAACAGAACAGGGTTATGCGTTGCTTCATATAAATAATTTGATTGCTCAGTTTAAGGAAAACGGTGAATGGCACGCCTGATCCTTAACTGGTAATAAACAAAAATAAAGAAGGGGTAAAATTATGGTTACAAATTTTGCATTTCCACTTGCATTAAGAACAGTTGTGCTCGTGGCTATCGCTGCTTGGGCAAGCTTGCTTTCCCACATGTGCATTTCCAACTTCAATGATGGTGCAAGACCAGTCTTCCCTGAATTGATGGAAGGAAGAATGACACGTCCTGAATTCGCAGTCGTTGTTACCGGCATGGGTGTCGGTTGGGTCATGGCTGGTTTCAACCAGTGGCTCGGTACAGGATTGATTGCGTGCCACCTGATCCTGATTGCTACTGACTGTATCGGTGCGTGGTCACCTAACAAGTATGTTGCTTTAGGTCTTGGTGCTGCCTATGGACTTCTCTGTGCTTTAGGTACACAGGCAATTGGCGCATTCTTCAATGGTCTGCCTTACAACTTCCTGAATGACCTCACAAACATCACCGGACCGGTTCTTCCGATCTTCTGTATGTATCCGGCAATTGCCATAGCTGGACAGTTCGGGGCTAAACAGGGTATCATCTCCGCTGTTATCACTGGTATCGTTTATATCTTCTGTACAGTTGTTGGTTCTGTCAGCGTCGGCGGTACGACGGTTGCTTTATATCCGTACACATTCGCTATGTTAGCAGGCATGATCTGCTTAGTCGTCTATGCAGTCAGAGCTTCCAAGAACGGTTCGTCAATTGAAACAACTGCTGAAGAAGAAAACCTGTTCACCAAGAATGCTGAAAGAATTAAATCCAACTGGGTATACCTCTGTGTACAGGGTGCTCTTAACGCATTAGGCATCAAGATTCTGGCCCAGGCTTATCAGCCAATCATTCTTGCTTCTGCAATTACCGAAGGCAATATGAACATCTTCTATCTCGCGATGATCGGTGTCATCTTTGCATTCATTCCTCTGATTGTCTCTACAGCTCTGGCAACAGGTGTATATCAGGCTGTTGGTTTGACCGCTGTCATGCTGGTTGGTGCTTTAGTACCAGACGGACTCTGGTTCTTAGCTCCTGTAGCAGGTTTTGCGGTTGAGTATGTTGAAATCCAGCTCTTAGGTCTCTTAGGTAAGGCATTATCTAAATTCCCTGAACTGGCTAAGTGTGGTGACCACATCCGTGATGCAATGATCTCATGCACGACATTAGCTTTGACGATTGGTGCTTTCATGGCTGGTAATGCTACATGGGGCGCTGTTGGTCTCATGATGGTTGGTGGATTCTACACATTAAACGAAGTTACCGGACAGAGAGTTCCGAAGTCAGCTGTAGGTCCTCTGGCTGCTGTTGCAGTTGGTCTGCTCTACAACCTGGCGATCTTATTACACATCGTTACTTTATAAATTATTGTAAGGAGGCTTTCTTATGAAAATTGAATGTTGCGGTTTAACAGCTACACAGACAAAACAGCTCATCGACAAGGAATTCGCCGATAAAGTCGAAACTTTGGCTGATGCCGATATGGTTGCAGCGAGAAAAGTGAAAGCTGGTGAGATTGATTACTATCTCGGCAGCTGTATGACTGGCGGCGGCGGCTCTTTGGCAACTGCAATCATGGTCTTGGGTTATTCCAATTGCCTGGTTGTCTCCAAACAGGGTAAGTGTCCGAACGAAAAAGAAATCAGACATATGGTATATGCCGGAAACCACAAAGCGTTTGGCTATGTCAAATCTCATACCGAACAGGTCGTACCTGCACTGGTAAGAGCCCTGGTGGATAAAGCTGAAGGAAAGCCAGAATAATTAGAAAGGACAGGCATTCCGGCCAGGCGCTGGAATGCCTGTATTTATTATTATGATTCGTACAGTATTGGGTGATATTAAAAAAGAAGAGCTGGGAATGACCCTGGCTCACGAACATTTTATCGTCGACCTCAACCGGATCCGCAAAGACGGATATTCATTTATTCAGGATGTTGATGAGGTCGTGCCTGAAATCCATAAGGCAATGGACCAGGGGATACAGGCAGCTTTTGAAGTGACAACAAACGACATGGGCAGAGATGTTCGAAAACTGAAACAGGTCTCAGAGAAGACAGGCTTGAAAATTGTCTGCTCTACCGGTTTCTATCTCGCATCTTACCATCCTGAGTGGATGAATGAAGCTACTAAGGAAGATGTCGCAAAAATATATATAAAAGATCTCTGTGAGGGGATTGACGGAAGTGGTATTAAGGCGGGGCTGATCGCTGAAATAGCTTCCAGCCCGAAGGCTTTTGAAGGGAATGAAAAGAAGATTCTGGAGGCTGCAGGTATTGCATCAAAAAGAACCGGTTTTGCCGTATCAACACATACCGGCAGATTTACAGCTGTTGAAACGATTGAGACGCTGTTGAAGGAAGGTGCCGATCCAGACAAGATCATCATTGGCCATCAGGATTTAATCGATGACAGCGACTATCATATTTCCTTGTTGAAGTATGGCGTTAATATCGCTTTTGATACATGCGGAAAAGTTGCATATATGGCAGACGAGATCCGTGCGAAAAACGCAAGAAAAATTGTAGAGGCAGGTTATGGGGACCATCTTGTACTGTCTAACGATATTTCAAGACATACCTACTTCACCGCTTTTGACGGGCCGGGTTATCTGGCTGTCATGGGCAGTGTTGTCCCTCTTATGAGAAAAGAAGGACTTTCTGAAGACGCGATTCGAAAGTTCCTGATTGACAACCCTGCCAGAATCGTCGATAATCCGAAAATTTAGATAGGAGAACAGTATATGTTTCTGGAAAAAGTGATAGAAAAAAATCCTGAGCTGATCCGTTGTGCCTTTGCATACCATCAGGATGGAACGATTTTGCCGGATACCTATATCCTGGATCTTGACAGTATCGTACACAATGCGGAAAAGATGAAAGAGGAAGCTGACAAATACGGAATAGAACTGTATTTTATGCTGAAACAGATCGGCAGAAACCCGCTGGTGGCAGAAAAGCTGATGGAAACCGGCTTCAAAGGCGCGGTGACTGTTGATTACAAAGAGGCACTTCGGATGATCCAATACGGTATTCATATCGCTAACGTTGGGCATCTGGTACAGATTCCGATGGCCTTAATGAAGAAGATTATTGCCGCCGAACCGGATTATGTGACTGTATATTCGCTCGCAAAAATCAAAGAAATCAATGAAGCAGCAAGGCAGTGCGGACGAGTTCAGAAAATCCTGATTCGATTAAGTGATGAGGATTCTGACATATATTCCGGACAGGTTGGCGGTTTTCATTCCGGTGAACTGAAGGAACTGATTGAGACAGTCAAGACAATGAGCAACGTGCAGATCGGCGGGCTTACTGTTTTCCCGGCTCTTTTATATTCCGAAAAGGATAACGCAATCAAAGGCACCAATAACATTCTTGCGCTCAACAGAGGAATGAAGATCGCAAAGGAATGCGGACTTCATGACCTGAACATCAATCTGCCAAGCGCAACCTGCTGTGCTTCCATGAAAACGATTCACGAGCTGGGAGGAACCAGCGGCGAACCGGGACACGGGCTGACCGGAACGACTCCAATGCATAAATACAATGATTTAGCCGAAAAACCGGCCTATGTCTATGTTTCGGAGATCTCCCATAACTATGACGGGAAAGCTTACTGCTACGGCGGCGGACACTACCGCCGCAGCCACATGGAAAATGTACTGGTAGGAAAAGATTTTGAGAGTGCAAGAAAACTCAAGGTCGTTGCACCAAGCGAAGAATCCATTGATTATCATTACGAGATCAGTGAACCATGTGAAATAAACGATTGCGCCATAATGGCTTATCGGACACAGGTCTTTACAACACGTTCTCACGTGGCGGTTGTTGCCGGCCTTTCTGAAGGCAAACCGCAACTGCTTGGAATCTATGACGCTTTAGGCGAAAGGGTTAATGCGGAGTGGCAATGAACAACCTCGAAAGACATGAGCTGGCTTTGATGGATCCGTACCATTCGATTGTTCGTGCTTTTGATTGTGAAGAGGATAAGGTTCTGACCGGGATCAAGAACGTTTCTTCTATTCCGAATACGTTAATGCATAAGTTGGAAAAGTGCGGCTTTGCCCTGCACACAATCGACAGAAAATCCCAACTGGCAGGAAGAGCGGTCGATACAGAACTGATCAACCCGATAACCGGGCGGTGGATGTCCGGGTCTTCATCCGGGACGGCTGTGAATGTTTTTGCGGGCATTAACGAATTAGGGATCGGAAACGATGGGGGCGGTTCTGTTCTGGCGCCGGCGATGTGCGTCAACATCTACGGATTTATAAGCAAACTGATTGAACCCGACAGAGAACAGAACATTAAAAAGAATACAGACGGAATGTCTGCAGGAAACTCTCTGGGCTTTATGGCCAGAGATCGGGAGATTCTGTTCAAAGCAATAAAGGGGTCGATTGGAATCGAAGCCGCAGAAGAGTATGGAAAAGTGTATTCCGATTGTGTGTATCCCGGGATAGACAGCAAAGTCATTGAGTTGGCAGATGCATTCCTTCCGCGTCAGGAACTTACAGAATTTCTGAAGAGGATCCTGAAGGAATGTGATGTGCTGATCCTAAAAGAGGGACCGGTAGATCTGGAAGGATTTGGTGATTCTTTATTCGGTCACTTTGATGAAAGAACAAAGAGAATTCAAAACCTCAGCGGAAAAGGTTATCTGCGTGTCTGCAATACCGCAGAAGCGACAGCACTGGCAATCCCTGACAAAGGACTGGGTTGCGCAACGCTGTTAATATGTGAAAGCAAAGAAGATAAAGTGGGGAAGCTGCTGAAAGCAGCAGAGAATATCCCCGATTATAAAGACGAGCTGATTGAAAGGTATTTCCTGAATATAGGAAGCTACCGCAATGAAGGATATCAGCTTTAGGAGGAAAAAATGAAGGCATATCCCTTACCAAGTATCTCATTGGAAGAAGCAATGAAAAAACAGTTCAAGATAGTTTCCTGCATCATGCATCATATGGAGGGCACCGAACAGCTGTCCAGAGGTGACCTGGGAATCCATCAGCCGGAAAATGAACCATTAACGACAATGAAGGCGGAGCAGGCAATTGCCGAATTTTTTGACCAGGAAGCAGCCATCATGGTCAGAGGATCAGGGACCGGTGCGATCCGTTACGCTCTGGCGGCAGCTGCGAAAGCAGGTGACAGGATTCTGATCCACGATGCGCCTGTCTATTCCACAACAACGGTCAGTATGGAGATGCTTGGACTGATTCCGGTTCGGGCAGATTTCAATGATCTGAATGAAATCAAGAGAGTTCTGAACGAAGAACCTGATATAAACGTGGCACTGGTTCAGTATTCCCGTCAGCTGATTGACGATTCCTACGATATGAAAGAGGTTCTGCAGACGATACGGGAATGTAAGAATATCCCAATCGTGACGGATGACAATTATGCGGTTATGAAAGTAGAAAAGATCGGCTGCGAGCTCGGATCCGATCTTTCTTGTTTCTCGACTTTCAAGCTGCAGGGTCCTGAAGGAATCGGTGTTGTAGCCGGCAAAAAAGAATATATCGAGAAGATCAGGAAAATGCACTATTCCGGAGGCTGTCAGACGCAGGGCCATGAAGCAATGGATGTGCTGAGAGGCCTGGTCTATGCACCGGTATCTCTGGCAATTCAGGCTAAGACAGGAGAAGAGATCCTTCAAAGACTGAAGAACAAAGAAGTACCTGGCATCAAAGATGCAACAATTGCCAATGCACAGTCAAAAGTATTGATTGTGGAATTGGAAACTCCAAATGCCAGAGAAGTATTGAAACAAGCGGAAAAGCTTGGCGCACTGCCCAATCCGGTCGGTGCCGAGAGCAAATACGAAATAGCTCCGCTGTTTTATAAGGTATCCGGGACATTTCTGGCCAAAGATCCTACACTGATCGACAGAATGATCCGGATCAATCCGAATCGCGCAGGTGCGGACACTGTGATCGAGGTATTAAGAAAGAGTATTGAAAGATCCGCTTAGAATGGAACAATAATGAAAAGAAGATTTATTGTGATTGTATTGGATGGCTTCGGAATGGGAGCCCAGAGAGACGCCGCTATCAAGAGACCGGGAGATGAGAGAGCCTGTACGATCGGCAGTATCCTGAAGGATCATCCCGATATGTATTTGCCGAATCTTGAAAAACTCGGCTTGATGAATGCCTATGGTAAGGAAAGCGAAATGATGAAGTTCAACCCGGAAGCCAACTTCGGCAAATCGGAACTGACTCACTTTGGCGCCGATACCTTTATGGGCCATCAGGAAATCATGGGAACTAAACCCAGGGATCCTGAGATTATGCCGTTCCAGTTAAAGGTCGATGTTGTTGCTGAACATCTCAAAGAAGCAGGACACAAGGTCGAGATCATCAACAGGGAGGGATTACGCTATGTAGTTGTGGACGACTACTGCACAGTGGCGGACAACCTGGAAGCCGATCTTGGCATGTGTTATAACGTCACGGCTCCGCTGGATTATCTGCCATTCGACAAGGAGCTGGCCATTGCCAGAAAGGTGAGAGAAGTTGTCACTGTCGGACGTGTCATCGTCTTTGGCGGTACAGGCAACAACATGGATGATCTGTATGCAGCTGAAGAGATCCGTGACGGAAAATTCATCGGTATCGCTTCCGCCAAGTCCAAGTCCTATGATCAGGGTTATCAGTGTCTCCATCTGGGTTATGGCGTTGATCCAAACGTTCAGGCTCCGACAATTCTGACAGGTTCAGGTATTCCTTGTACACTGATCGGAAAAGTGGCGGACATCGTCCATAATGAAGCGGGTGTGTCAATTTCCTGTGTTCCGACTGCGGAATGCATGGATCATACACTTGAAGCAATGCGGTCCATGGATCAAGGATTTATCTGCACAAACATCCAGGAAACAGATCTGGCCGGTCATTCCCAGAGTTCAACCCGCTATAAAGAGATTCTGGAAATCGCCGATCACAAATTGCCTTTGATACTCAATGAAATGACCGACGATGATTTCCTGGTCATCATGGCCGATCATGGAAACGATCCGAATATCGGCCACTCCAAACATACCAGAGAATGCGTTCCGCTTTTGATTCGCTATAGAGATGCAAAAGGAATACAGGTTGGCTTGCGCTCCACATTAAGCGATGTCGGCGCAACGGTTTGCGATTATTTTGGTGTTAAGGCTCCGCAGAATGGAACGAGTTTTTACGGATTATTCAAATAAAATGAACACGACAGTCAACACAGTTACAGGTCCGATCGATATCAATGAATTAGGGTTCATCTCTCCGCATGAGCACGTTCTTTATGCGGCCAGAGATAACTGCGAAGAGGCTGTCCTGGAAGAACTGAAAGACTACCGTCATTTTGGTGGAAACACAATCTTGGAGATGTCGACTCCGGAAATCTGTCCGGCAGACAGGAAAGATGAAAGGATCTCGGTCTTAAAAGATCTGTCTTTAAAAAGCGGCGTCAACATTGTTTATGGTGCCGGTTTTTATAAAGAGCCGCGTCTTCCGCAGTTCATCAAAGAGAAAACGGTGGATGAACTGAAGGAAATGATCAAAAAGGAACTGCTGGAAGGAAGAGGCGAAGAACACATTAAAGCCGGGTTCATCGGTGAGGTCGGATCCAGTAACTATCAGGTATATGAGACTGAAGAGAAGGTGCTGCGGGCAGCCGGCAGAGCTTCCGCAGAGACCGGTTTTGGGATTTCTACACATACCGGAAGAGGAACGATGTATCGGGAACAGCTGGCTTTTTTTGAAGAAGAGGGAGCGGACCTGAGCCATGTGATTATCGGCCATCAGGATGTCTACCCGCGTCTTGAAGAGAGGATGGAAACGTATGAATACATTTTCTCCAAAGGAGCCGGTGTTCAATTCGATTGTTTTGGCAAAAGAGGTTTTTTTGAGATCGAACTGGATGTAGAGTATGGGCAGAAATTTCCATATGATGAAGAACGTGCAAAGATGATTAAACATTTTGTTGACCGCGGCTATATCAAGCAGATCTTCATTTCGTGTGACATCGACGGAAGAACTCTTTTGAAAAAATGGGGAGGATGGGGCTACAGCCATCTTCTTACTTCCGGACTGTTACAGTTAAGAAAGGCCGGTTTGAGCTGGGAAGAGATCGATCAGATCACGCATGTGAATCCGAGAGAGTTTTTAAGAGTAAGAAAATGAAAGATATCCGTACTTATTTGCAAGAAACACTAGGACTTGATTTATATCTTGATGAGTATCTTTCTGAACTCGGAAAGGTTTTAAAGTCGAAAAAGACAAAAGAAGATAAAAAGCCAATCTGTCTGATAAAGGAAACAGATGGATTATTTCGGATTCTGGAAAAGCAAGGGTACGACACAAAAGGAAAGAGGTCTTTTATCCGTTCATTAACTGAACGCTACATGAAAAAAGAATTGGATAAGACTCCTTTCGAAAGTTATCCTTTGGAGATGATCACCTTTGAGGAAGAGATCGAGAACCAATACCGTCTGGTTGACCTTATGCATAGACACTTTGATGGTTTCCAAGCCCTGACTGAAGGTGATTTTGGATGCCATATCAAATACGGCAGACCGGAAAGGACCGTTGAAGTTGAAAAGGTCCTGGCAGAGTATTTTGGTACTGAGGACGCTGCTCTTGTCAGAGGAGGAGGAACCGGTGCAATCCGAGCGCTGTGTTTTGCCCTGATCCGCAATGGCAGCAAAGTGTTGATCCATGATGCTTCAATGTATATGACAACGCAGATCACATTGGAGGGCCTTGGCGCAGAATTGATCCGTGCAGATTTCAATGATTTTGAAAATATCCGCTTGCGATTAAAAGAAGGCGTTGATGTTCTCTATATTCAAAGGGTACGTCAAAAACTGAGCGATTCTTACGACGCAGTAAGCATTATTAAAGAAGCTCGCAAGATTGATCCAAAGATCAGGATCCTCGTAGATGAGAACTATGCGGTAAACAAGGTAAGATTTTTGGGAGCAGCAATCGGAGCTGACGCTTCTGCTTTTTCAGCTTTCAAGCTTATGGGGATCCCCGGAATAGGAATCATTGCCGGAAACAAGGATGTCATCGATATTGTTCACAAACAGAATTATTCCGGCGGCGGACAGGTTCAGGGTCCTGAAGCCACTGAGGTTTTACGTTCTTTAGTAATCAATCCCGTACTGCTGGGTGTGCAGAACCGCTCGGTTGATGAAGTCGTCAGACGTTTGGAGAAAGGCGAAGTCAAGCATGTTGAAAAAGCTTTGAAAGCCAATCTGGAAGAACGCATCATTCTTGTTAAGCTGGATCTGCCGATTGCCAGAGAAGTAATAAAAGAAGCAATCAAAAGAGGCGGCTTACCGCATCCGGTTGGATCAGAAAGTCGCTATGAAGTACAAACACTGTTTTATCGAGTGGCCAAGGTAATGCTGGAAGAAGAACCGTTGTACGAAAAGTACGTCATACGAATCAATCCGATGCGCTCTGGCCCGGAAACGGTTATTCGAATCTTGAAGGAATCGATCGAAGCTGTCCTTGGCTGATCGCTTCAGTCAGAATGAAACATCAAATAAGAAGATATCTATCTTTGTCCCCCACATGATAAGAAAGGCGGAATATTATGTCCGCCTTTCGTTTTGAATAGGATGGATCATTGGTCCTTATGAAGATCTTGGATTTTCAAATCCGGCGTTTGTTCTGAATGCCTTAAGCTCATTAGGCACTGCAACATAGAAGAAACAGAATAGCCATAAGTGATGCTTGTATACAATATCGAAGCGGTATCGAAAACCTAGAAAAAATCCTGCGACACGTATTCCAACGGCTTAAGATTATTTGGTGTGACTGACATAATATAAGCAGTGTCTTACTTTTTTGTGTTACAATCCTAATTGATGGGTATTTATGAATGCCCTCGAATCATGGTATTGAAAATTAAGGAGTAAAACAAAAATGAAATGTAATCTGAAATGGATCAACATCTATAGCAATGAAACAGGTTATGTCGGTAAAGTATCTAAAAAAGAAGGCCACTTCATAAGTTCTCCGGACAAAGCCGGTGCCAAGACATACGTTTCTGAAAAAGCAGCGAACAAAGAAATCGAACTGCTGACTTCCATGGGCGAAGCAGAAAACAACCGTTTCGAAATCGAAGAAGCTTAAGAAAAGATCCTGAAAATATCCCTTGCGGATATTTTTCTTTTGCCTGATAAAGAGTTTTATAACGGGATGCTTGTAAAGATCTCGAATCTTTACAAAGCATACGAAAATACGAAGCACAACACACAGAAAACTCTGTGTGTTTTTTAGAATATGATTCGTATCGTTTTTTAAGTTACAGAATTGGTGAAGTTAGCCTGTATTCAAATTCAATAGGAAAATCAGACAAGAATAGATATAATGAAAGCGTAGATAGCAAGTTACATCGAACAATCTGAGAAAGAAGAACGATTTTTTGTCGTTGTTTCAAAAAGGAGGGATTATGACAAGATCATCCGTCATAGTAAAAAAGAGAATCCTGAAGATCGCTTTCTTATGTATTCTGCTGCTGGGGCTTGTCGCCTGCAGTGAAACCGGCAATCGCCCATATGAACCGGATACGCCGGCGCCTGCAGCACATGAGGGTATCTTTGTCTGCGAAGACAGCTCTTTGACCTTTAACGGTGACGGCCAAAGTATCGTCCTTTCTTTGAAAGGCGATATCAGTGATCTGTTTGAACTGGAGGAGGGTGAGTATGAAGGAAACTATGTCTTCCTGTCCGGTGATCTGCCTCCCCAGGGTTCCGTCCCGGTGCGTTATGATACCGCGCATGAACTAAAGATCGATCTCACGGTCAACGGGGAAGACTATGCCCGCATCTTTACGCTGGGCCTTGCCTCAAAGGACGGAAAGACTGCCACAGTCGGAGTGGATGTAGTAAAGGAAAATGAGATCCCTTTCTTATTTGAGAAAGACGGTGCCAATTACAGTGTTGTGTTTGTAAAGGAGTAAAACAATGAAACGTATTATTTTAATTGCGGTTTTATTATTCTGCATTGTCGGCTGTGCCTCAGCAGCCCCGTCGGAGCCTGCTTCAAAACCAGAGGCGCCTGCGCAGACCATTGAGGTGCAAGAACCTGAAGAAAGCATATTTGATAAGAGCCTGGCCCGGAATGAGGAATTTGCGCAAATCGAGCGTTCCCATCCGATCGCCGGAACCAGCAATGAATCAGCGGATCTGAATTTCGCGGATTTCGATTTTTATAATGAGATCCTGGCTAACGGCATTCCTGAAGGGGCATACTGGCCGATCATACGGGAAATGCCCGGCACATGGAAGTACATGCTGCAGGTCCGTCAGGACAGTTCCGGTAAGGATACGTATTTTGATGAACTTGGCTATGCCGATTTTGTGATCGATTATGACAGGGAGATCATTTCCTTGTCTTTGCATCCGAGACTGGCAAGCGATGGCTATGAGGTCTGGGAAGAAAGCGACGAAGAGGTCGGCTATAAACCGTTTGAGGGTCTGCCGGAGAATAACGGCATCAAGCTGATCGGCAATGACTGCGTCTTATGGATCGGCGAATACTACGCCTATGAGGGCAGAGAATACGTCTATGGCGAATTGTATATGTCGGAAGAAAACTATGCGGTTTTCCTGATGACCAGAGGACAGCAGTAGGTGAAGGAGCATTCTGACAATATCATTAAAAAAGGCAATCGTTACAGCTGGGTCATCGAATTGCCGATGTTGAAAAACCTCTTCCTCCTTTTCGAGGTTTGGAAGGTTTTGGGCATCACCTATGCGCTGGTGCTTTTTGTCACTCTTTTGATCAATCTGTTTAGTGGGGGCGGCATGGATGGAATGATCTCTGCTTCCAAAGCCTGTACGATCGTTTTGGCGATCTTGCTGGTTCTCTCGCTCCCGGCCTACTATCTGGTGACCAGAGCCAATAACGGAAAGTATACGGTCTTGTTTGAAATGGATGAAAGAGGGATCGATCATACCCAGATCAAGACCGATAAGGCAAGGACCATGGAAGTGCTGACGATGCTGGCGGGGGAAGCCTCCGGCAACAAGACGGCAAAAGGGGCCGGCATCCTTTCGGCAGCCGGCGGCAGTCTGTATTCGCCGTTTGCGTCAATCAAAGAAATCAAGACGGATCCCGAAAAGAAACTGATCCGTCTGCAAAGCTTTCTGATTTCCAATCAGGTCTATACAGAAGCAGAAGACTATGATTTTGTCTTAAACTACATTGTCGATCATTGCCCGAAAGCCCGGGTGAATTAAAAATCGGCAGAAAAACGTGAAAAGAAAAGCCCCCGTTATCATCCTTCCGGGGGCAGTTCTTTTTTGATTATTTAAGGGGATAAATATATACGATACAACTAATTATAGGGGGCTAGTATCGGCAAGGCCTCACTTCCTTGCACCCTTATAGTACTAAAAATCTATATCAGGATTATGTTTAAATTATGGTAAATTATGTTAAATCGGCTACCGGTATAAAAAAGAGGGTAAAACGAAAGACACAGGTTCTTCTTTCATTTATGATGAAAGAGTGTATAATTGGAAATACTTACGTTAAAAAAGGAAGCATTACACTATGAACATCAAAAAAGGGATCAGACTGATTGCCATCGGCTTTCTGTTCACTCTGATCAATATAAACGTCACGGTCAATGAGCACGTGATCAATTTCATGCCGGATTTTGTCGGCTGGATCCTGATCGGTATCGCCTGCACGAAACTGGGCGATTACGTCAAGGGCAAGCCTTTCTATATGATCGGCGCCATTCTGCTTGGCATATGCAATCTGGCGATCGCTCTGGTCACTCTGTTTCTGCCGAAGATGGATATCACCATCTATAAGACAGGCGTTTCCGTCCTGACGATCATCTATGTGTTTGTCTTGCTGACACTGATTGAAAAGATCGGCAAAGACAAGGAATACAAGGATGCCGGTTCGATCCGCATCCTCAAGTACGTCTATCTGATCGTCTTTATCCTTTTCCAGGCGATGACCTTCGCGGCTTCTTATCTGCCGGTCAATGTCCTGGCCTTCATCGTTTCGATCAGCGGTCTGACAGCTTTGGTCACGGCGATCATCACGGCGGTCGTCCTGTTCAGGATGTCGATCTTAATGGAAGACTAAAAAAAGAAAAAAACAGGGCCATCCGCAGATGGCCTTTAATATGTCATGGAATAGCCTTTCGGATACAGGATCTGGCTAGAAAACGACCAGGTCTTTTCGTTTTCAATCAGTTCGGGAATATTCAGCGGCAGGGATCCCTGCGGGCTTTCCTGTCCATAGAGGACCAGACCGGCGGCAAGCAGATTGAGCGGAACGGAAGGCCAGACATCAGGCGTGTATGTTAAAGGGAGATACATCCTGGCGGCATAATAGCAGGCTGCTTTGGCATTGGTCTTATAGCGGGCGAGATCATATGGAAGCTGGCTGGACAGAAGGATCGTTTTGATGCCTCTGTCTTTAG
>JAEEGL010870509.1_pt1 | contig 14281 bp, 8 predicted proteins | sample 9134231 | NCBI WGS metagenome assembly JAEEGL01 (sample SAMN16246548, study PRJNA631951) | gut metagenome | biome: gut microbiome; feature: rumen; material: fiber-attached | host: Bos | place: Iran: Karaj | collected 2018-10 | reverse complement strand
GTCACCAGCGGAGCAGTGGCAAAGCCGAATTCCTCAGCGCCCAGAATCGCTGCTATTGCGACGTCGCGTCCGGTCATCAGCTTTCCGTCCGTCTCTATAACAACCCTGTCGCGCAAGCCGTTCATAAGAAGAGTGCGGTGGGCTTCGGCAAGTCCAAGCTCCCACGGAAGTCCCGCGTTGTGTATTGAACTGCCAGGCGCCGCGCCGGTTCCTCCGTCATATCCGGAAATAAGAATTACTCCCGCGCCGGCTTTGGCAACGCCTGCCGCAACAGTACCCACTCCGCATTCGGAAACGAGCTTGACGGAAATCCTCGCGGACTTGTTGGCATTTTTAAGGTCATAAATGAGCTGCGCCAGATCCTCGATGGAATAAATATCGTGATGCGGCGGAGGTGAAATAAGCGACACGCCAGGGGTTGAATGACGCGTTTTCGCTATCCACGGATAGACCTTGCGCCCCGGAAGGTGTCCGCCCTCCCCCGGCTTTGCGCCCTGCGCCATTTTTATCTGAATTTCGTCGGCGGACGTAAGATACTTCGAGGTCACGCCAAAACGTCCGGAAGCAACCTGCTTTATCGCCGAACAGCGGTTCTCGTCAGTTCCCTTTGTGGCAAGACGCTCGTCGCTCTCGCCGCCCTCGCCGGAATTCGATTTGCCGTGAAGCATATTCATTGCAATCGCAAGCGTTTCGTGTGCCTCCTGCGAAATCGAGCCGTAGGACATGGCTCCGGTCTTGAAACGGCGCACGATTGATTCAACGCTTTCCACCTCGTCCAGCGGAATCGGATTCTCTGAGTAGACAAAATCCATAAGCCCACGAAGGTTCATGGCTCCCATTTCCTCTGTTATCATACGGGAATATTCCTTAAAAAGCTCGTAGTCGCCCATTCGTGCAGCCATCTGCAGCGCGTGAATCGTTCGGGGATTATAGAGATGCTCTTCCCTGCCGCTGCGGAAGCCGTGAGCGCCGCGTGAACGTATTTCCGTGTCGGTTTCCAGACCAAGCGGGTCAAACGCGGCGGTATGCAGTCTGTCTACAGTTTCCTCGACGTCCTTTATGGTAATTCCACCGACACGGCTGACTGTGCCTGTGAAATATTCGTCGATGAATTCCCTACTGAGTCCGATCGCCTCAAATATCTGTGAGCCGTGGTAGGACTGAATTGTGGAAATGCCCATTTTTGAGGCTATCTTGACAATTCCGTGAAGAATCGCGTAGTTATAATCGTCAACCGCGGCATAGTAATCCTTGTCGAGCAAATCGTCGTGAATAAGCTCGTGAATTGTCTCCTGTGCAAGATAGGGATTTATTGCGCTCGCGCCGTAGCCTAAAAGCGTCGCAAAATGATGCACCTCACGCGGTTCACCGCTTTCCAGAATAACGGCAAGCGACGTTCTTCGCTTGGTTACGACAAGATGACGGTGAAGCGCAGATACAGCAAGCAAGGACGGTATCGCAAGATGATTCTCGTCAACGCCCCTGTCGGAAAGAATGAGTATATTCGCGCCCTCGTTGTACGCCTTGTCAGCTTCCACAAAAAGACGCGTGATAGCCTTGGAAAGGCGTGTGTTCTTATAGTACAGAATCGGAATGACCGCTACCTTGTAGCCGCTTACATGCATATTCTTGATTTTAAGCACGTCGGTAGACGTCAGAATCGGATTGCGAATTTTTATAACATGGCAGTTTTCCGGCTTTTCCTGCAGGAGATTGCCGTCTTCACCGATATATACTGTTGTGGAAGTGACAATTTCCTCACGTATTGCGTCAATCGGCGGGTTTGTAACCTGTGCGAAAAGCTGCTTGAAGTAATCGAAAAGCGGACGCGGCTGCTTTGACAGCACGGCGAGCGGAGTGTCAACGCCCATTGCTGTAATAGGCTCGCTGCCGGTCTGCGCCATTGGAAGTATCGACTTCATTATTTCCTCATAGGTATAGCCGAACGCTTTCTGAAGCCGGTGGCGTTCATCGCGGTGATGCTCATGCACCTTTACGTTGGGAATTTTCAGATCCTTGAGCCTTACAAGATTGCCGTCCAGCCATTCGCCGTAGGGCTGACGGGAGGCATAATATTCCTTCAGCTCGTCGTCGTCGATGATTTTACCGTTAACAGTGTCAACAAGCAGCATTTTGCCGGGACGCAGACGGTCTTTTCTTACAACCTTATCTGCGGGAACAGGCAGCGCGCCGACTTCAGAGGAAAGCACAAGAAATCCGTCGTCGGTCACATAATAGCGCGAAGGACGCAGCCCGTTGCGGTCGAGAACAGCGCCCATCACGTCGCCGTCAGAGAATAGAATAGAGGCGGGACCATCCCAAGGCTCCATCATTGTGGCGTAATACTGATAGAAATCACGCTTGCGGCGGCTCATTGTGTGGTTCCTGTCCCAAGGCTCCGGAATGGTTATCATTACAGCCAGTGGCAGCGGCATTCCGCTCATAACGAGAAATTCAAGGGTATTGTCGAGCATTGCGGAATCGGAGCCTTCGGTATTTACTACAGGAATTACCTTATCAAGATCGCCCTTTAAATGTTCGGAACACATAGTTTCCTCGCGTGCGAGCATCTTGTCCGCGTTGCCCTTAATTGTGTTGATCTCGCCGTTATGGACAATCATTCGGTTAGGATGGGCACGCTGCCAGCTCGGATTGGTATTGGTGGAGAATCTCGAATGCACCATCGCTATCGCCGATTCAAAATCACTGTCCTGCAAATCAACAAAAAATCTGCGAAGATCTCCGACAAGAAACATTCCCTTATATACGATAGTCCTGCTGCTGAGTGATACAACATATGTGTCCTCATTGCTCTGTTCAAATTCACGGCGGGCAACATACAGCCGCCTGTCAAAATCAATTCCCCGCCTTACCCCGTCGGGACGCGCTATGAAGCACTGCTGAATGCACGGCATACAATCAAGCGCACGCTTGCCTATAGCGGAAGTATCGCATGGAACGCTTCGCCAGCCGAGAATCTTCAGCCCTTCCTTTTCAGCGATTATTTCAAACATCTTCCTCGCCTGATTGCGGGCAAGCTCTTTTTGCGGGAAGAAAAACATTCCAACTCCGTAATCACGTTCTCCGGCAAGATTTATTCCGATTTCCGCTGCGGCTTTGGCAAAAAACGCATGCGGGATCTGAATGAGTATTCCAACACCGTCTCCTGTCTTGCCGTCCGCGTCCTTTCCGGCACGGTGCTCCAGCGTTTCAACAATTGTAAGCGCGTCGTCAACTACCTTGTGAGTCTTAATTCCATTGATGTTAACCACAGCGCCGATACCGCCGTTATCATGTTCAAATGATGGATTGTAAAGACTGTTCGGGTTAACATTGTGCATATTTTCCATATTTTTTCTTCCTTTCCGGAAAAGAATTACGCCGCGTTTACCGCTGCGAATTGTAGTGCCATTATAATACGATAATGCAGGATTGTCAAGAGTAAATTGCATATTTTATTTTGGATAATTCATTTTATACCATATTTATGCCGATTATTCATGCGTATTTATATGAAAGTGCAGGAAAAATAAAAAAAGTTGCAGAAATTTTAAAAAAGCACTTGACAAATGAATTACAAGGGTGTATACTTGCACCATCGAACGGCAAAGGCGTCGTAAGCGATGAGGGTTGTTATCATCCCCCTGCTTGCGGCGCCTTATCTGTTTGCTTACACAATCTTATTCGAGGAGAGATAAATATGACAAACGTACCCGAGTATTTCGGAAGCATGGTATTCAACGATCAGAAAATGAAGGCAAGACTTCCTCACGCCACATACAAGGCTCTCAAAAAGACCATTCAGAACGGTGAACCGCTTGACATAAGCGTCGCAACCGCAGTTGCCAATGCCATGAAGGATTGGGCTGTTGAGATGGGCTGCACACATTACACTCACTGGTTCCAGCCTATGACGGGAGTCACCGCTGAAAAGCATGACAGCTTCATCAGTCCCGACGGAGATCAGGTCATCATGGAATTCTCCGGCAAGGAACTTATCAAGGGCGAGCCTGACGCTTCAAGCTTTCCGTCCGGCGGAATCCGCGCCACATTCGAGGCAAGAGGCTATACTACATGGGATCCCACTTCTCCCGCGTTTATCCGCGACAAGACGCTCTATATTCCGACCGCGTTCTGCTCCTACACAGGAGAAGTTCTTGACAAGAAAACCCCTCTTCTTCGCTCAATGGAACGTCTGAGCAACGTGGCGGTCAAGGTTCTCCACCTCTTCGGCAAGGATGACGTCACCCGCGTAACAACAACAGTCGGTCCCGAACAGGAATATTTCCTTATCGACAAGAAGATGTACGACGCAAGACCCGATCTGATTTACACCGGACGGACGCTCTTCGGCGCGCCGGCTCCTAAAGGTCAGGAGCTTGAGGATCACTATTTCGGAGCTATCAAAACAAGAGTCGCGGCATTCATGAATGACCTTGACGAGGAACTCTGGAAACTTGGTGTACTCGCAAAAACCAAGCACAACGAGGTTGCACCTTCACAGCACGAGCTTGCGCCGATATTCTCCACCTCCAATATCGCCACTGACCACAACGAGCTTACAATGGAAGTCATGAAAAAAACAGCTGAAAAGCACGGGCTTGTATGCCTGCTTCACGAAAAGCCTTTCGCTGGCGTAAACGGCTCCGGCAAGCACAACAACTGGTCAATCGGCACAAATACCGGCGAAAACCTGCTCGACCCAGGCAAGAATCCGGAGGACAATCTTCAGTTCCAGCTTTTCCTTGCCGCTGTAGTCAAGGCTGTAGACGAATATCAGGATCTTCTCAGAATTACCGTCGCTTCCGCTGGCAACGACCACAGACTCGGCGCTAATGAAGCGCCTCCCGCAATCATCTCGATGTACCTTGGCGACGATCTCGGTGCTCTGGTTGACGCTATCATCGACGGCAGAGAGTACAAGAGCGTCGGAAAATCAGACATGCTCACCGGCGTTGACGTGCTGCCCGACTTCAAAAAGGACACCTCCGACCGCAACAGAACTTCCCCGTTTGCATTCACAGGCAACAAATTTGAATTCCGCGCCCTTGGTTCTTCGCTCAATATCGGCTGCCCGAACTATATGCTCAATACTATGGTAGCCGAGGAACTGAATCAGTTCTATGACGTCCTCAAGAATTCGGACGATCTGGACGAGGCTGTTAAGGAGCTTGTAAAGAAAGTATTCACCGAGCACAAGAGAATAATCTTCAACGGCGACAATTACTCCGCCGAATGGGTTGAGGAAGCAGCACGCCGCGGTCTTTGCAATTTCCGTTCGCTTCCGGAGGCAATGGCTCATTACATCGACAAAAAGAACGTCGATCTCTTTGTGAACAACGGCATCGTATCCGAAGCGGAGATTCACGCACGCTATGAGATAGAGCTTGAGCACTACGTTAAGCAGCTGCACATAGAAGCACTGACAATGATAGACATGGCTCAGAAAAACATTGCTCCCGCAGTCAGCGCTTTTGTTGGCAAGCTGACCGAAACGGCGCTTTCAAAGAAGGCTTTGAGCGAATCCATTTCGGTATATACCGAAGTATCGCTTGCGGAAGAGCTTTCAGAGCTGCTTGAAAAATTCGTCAAAAAGACAGCAGACCTTGAAAACGCTGTCGATGACGCTAAGAAGTACGACGGCGACAATCTGGCTCAGGCTACATACTACAGAGAAGTGGTCTTTGCCGTTATGGGTGAGCTTCGCGAGCTTGGCGACGCTATGGAGCGCAAGACCTCCGCGCAGTTCTGGCCCTATCCTTCATACGGCGAAATACTCTTCGGTGTGTGATGTAAAGTAAAATAATAATTTCTGTCAAAGGCGGCAGATACCTCGTGATTTGTAATAGTCACGGGTATCTGCTTTCTTTATATAAAAATATTTTTGAGGAGTTGGTCATTTATGAGTGACGCTGTAAAGGAGTATGTCGCACAAGCGACTTCCGAACAACTGTTTGCAGTATGGTTCCTTATCGGAGCCGCGCTGGTATTCTGGATGCAGGCGGGATTCGCCATGGTGGAAGCGGGATTCACCCGCGCAAAAAACACCGGAAATATCATTATGAAAAATCTGATGGATTTCTGCATCGGCACGGTCGTATTTATTCTTATCGGATTTGGTCTGCTTATGGGCGAGGATCTTCTCGGACTTATAGGCAAGCCTGGATTTGACATATTTACTTCCTACGGAAATTTCGATTTTTCAAACTTCGTATTTAATCTTGTTTTCTGCGCCACCACGGCAACTATAGTTTCGGGCGCAATGGCAGAGCGCACAAAGTTCCTTTCCTACTGCGTGTATTCCGGAGTTATCTCCGCGCTTATCTACCCGATCGAAGCGCACTGGATCTGGGGCGGCGGCTGGCTCAGTCAGATTGGCTTCCACGACTTCGCCGGCTCGTGTGCAATTCACATGGTTGGCGGTATATCCGCGCTGATAGGCGCAAAGATCCTCGGAGCGCGCATAGGCAAATTCAATAAGAATGCCGATGGCAAGGTAACTAAGGTAAACGCTTTTCCTGGTCACAATATCGCGCTCGGCGCTCTTGGAGTTTTCATTCTCTGGCTTGGCTGGTACGGCTTCAACGGCGCTGCCGCTACGTCTGTTGAACAGCTCGGTTCTGTATTCCTTACAACGACAGTCGCTCCGGCTGTAGCAACTGTCGTCTGCATGATATTCACTTGGGTAAAATACGGCAAGCCCGACGTAAGCATGTGTCTTAACGCCTCCCTCGCGGGTCTTGTCGCAATCACCGCTCCCTGCGACGTTACCGACGCTCTCGGTGCAATCGCAATCGGCGCTGTTTCCGGAGTGCTTGTTGTTTTCGGCGTTTGGCTGCTCGACTACAAGCTGCACATAGACGACCCTGTAGGCGCTGTCGCTGTACACATGATGAACGGCATATGGGGTACTCTGGCAGTCGGACTCTTCGCAACAGACACGGCTCCCGGTTATTCCATCGCCGACGCAAACGGCAACAAGCTTGTTGGACTTTTCTACGGCGGCGGCTTTAAGCTTATGGGCTTGCAGCTTGTGGGTTTTGTATCCGTTGCGGCGTGGACTGTCGTAACTATCACAGTGACATTTCTTCTTATCAAAAAGATTCTCGGTCTGCGCGTCAGCCGTGATGAAGAGGTTCTCGGTCTTGACGCTACCGAACACGGAATGCCTTCCGCATACGCTGGATTTGCCATGACTCCGGAATATGTTGAAGAGGGCGAAGCTCCGATTGTCGTGGACGGCGACGTTCCGGCAGCCGAGGCGGTAACCGTCAGGAAAGAACCTTCCTTTGTGGAGGAAGGCAAGCCAAAGATCACCAAAGTCGAAATCGTCTGCAAGGAAGCACGTCTGGAACCCTTGAAGAACGCTATGATGGGTATAGGAATCACAGGTATGACAGTTTCCCATGTACTCGGCTGCGGCGCTCAGAAGGGCAAACCGGAATATTACCGCGGCGTTCAGATCGAGGCAAGTCTGCTGCCTAAGGTTCAGGTTGACATAGTTGTGTGCGCCGTTCCGGTAGCTTCCGTCATAGAAACGGCAAAGAAGGTTCTCTACACAGGTCACATCGGAGACGGCCAGATATTCGTCTATGACGTGGAGGACGTTGTCACGGTTCGCACAGGCGAAACAGGCTACGACGCTATGCAGGACGTTGAGTAAATCTGACAGATTCTTTTAAGCCATTATATATCAAAAAGGGCCTCCCGCCACAGACAATTTCTGCCGTGGCGGGAGGCTCCTTTTTTTAAATCCGTTATTGATGATTTCAACGCTTTATTATTTTTCAACCGGAATATGCACAAATATCAGATCATTTCCCCTGCCTTCTTTATTGTCGTTCCAGAGAAGAACATCTCCTCTCGCCCAGAATGAGCCGCTACCGTCATTATAGTAGTAATCAATTTTTTTCTTGCCTTTTTCATTGTAAACAACGTCCGCACTTGTTGCACCTCCGTCACATATAAGTGTTTCGGTTTCATTGTCATAACGGCATATATATTCCCATTCCGCCTGTTCTACAGCGCTGCTTCCCCATACAATATTAACCTGATATGCGTCGCCTTTTTCGCTTATTGTAATCGAGCATCTTCCGCATTGCCACATTCCGAGATAGTCGTCGGCAGAGGTTTTCTGATTCTCGTCGATTCGCTCAAAGCGCATATCTTTGCCGCCGCTCTCAAGCAAAAGCTCAGAAGAATAGTCGGCGTTTCCGGTTGATTCAGCCCATAAGTCTCCGGTTTCGCTGTAAAATACAAACCGCGGCTCGGATTTGCTCTGGTTTTGATTATTCTCTGTTTCAATTTTTACGCTGCCTCTTTCAGTGGCTCCAACCTCATAAAGAAGAAGATATCCCCCGTCGCTGTCAATCATCAGAACCTTCACGCCCGCTTCACTGTTCTCGCGCCATGTTCCCGAAATACTGCTTAAAGAAATCTCATTCTCTGATTGTATTTCCGCCGGCTCTACATCATTTTTCCCGCATCCGGATATAACCAATAATAATGTCAGCATCAAAAGAGAAACAGCCGACATTTTTTTACAAATGAATTCATATCAAAAAAACTCCGATCGCTCTCTCCGCTTTTTGCCTGAGAAGATGAAATGACTATTTCAAATCATAGTATTACACACATATATAAAAAAACTTATGTTATAATAATGTAATAAACTAAAGTGAAAATCCGAGCGGGAGCAGCTCTGACAATGTATGCAACTCAAAACCGTCCTGCTTGGTAAGAATTATCTCAAACTCCGGTCTGCAAAATTCACCCATTACCTGTCTGCATACGCCGCAGGGCGGGCATATTTCTTCAATCACACTATTCGCTCCGCCCGCTATAGCTATAGCTGTAAAATCCCTTTCCCCTGCGCTTACAGCCTTGGCAAATGCCGTTCGCTCGGCACAGAGCGACGGCGAATAGGCTGAATTTTCAATATTGCAGCCTGTGTAAATTCTCCCGCTGCCGCATAACAGCGCGGCTCCTACCCTGAATCCCGAATACGGACTGTAGGAATCAGACATCGCCCGAACCGCTCTTTCTCTGAGATGAACGCGTATATCCGTCATCTCTCCGAGCATGCTTCTTCCCTCACAATAATAATCCACGCCCAGAGCCTCGCAAACAGTTGCCGCAATATCCGCGAATGTGGAACGAATTCCTGTATTATTGGGAATTATCTTCCTGCCGAAAGCTATAAGCGGAATGTATTCCCGTGTGTGATCCGTGCTGTCGTCTGACGGGTCACAGCCGTGATCGGCAGTTATAATCAGCATATCGTCTTCATGCAGTACACGCAGAAAATCTCCAAGCCATCTGTCAAAATCCGAGAGGGCTTTTGCGTAGCCGCCCGCGCCCTGACGGTGACCGTAAAGCATGTCAAAATCTACCAGATTGACATAGCACAGTCCATCAAAATCCTCTCCGGCAATTTTAGCCGTGACAGACATTCCATCAGCATTGCCTGAGGTCGAGTGGGTTTCGGTAAGTCCGCGTCCCGCAAAAAGATCCTGAATCTTGCCGACTGAAATAACGTCACGTCCGGCGTTTTTGAGCGCGTCAAGCATAGTCAATGCGGGAGGCTCTATCGAAAAATCATGCCGGTGGGACGTTCTCGTGAAGCTGCCAGGTTCGCCTGTAAACGGACGCGCTATTACTCTTCCGACGCCGTATTTTCCGGTGAGAATTCCGCGTGCCTGACGGCAGTATGTGTAAAGCTCCTCCAAAGGCACAACGTCTTCATGGGCTGCTATCTGGAAAACACTGTCTGCGGACGTGTAGACTATAAGACTGCCTGTCCGCATGTGCTCTTCTCCATAGTCGGCTATTACCTTAGTGCCTGAATACGGTTTATTGCAAAGAACGCCGCGTCCGGTGATTTCGCTGAATTGATCGAGTATCTCAGCCGGAAAGCCATACGGAAATGTCGGCAGCGGATTTGGCGATATAATTCCCGACATTTCCCAGTGACCGATTGTGGAATCCTTGCCGTTGGAACGTTCTGAAAGCTTGCATACCGCGCCTTCGGGCGATTCATTTGTACCCAGAAAGCCAAGCCCGTCAATATTGCCTATTCCCAGACGGCGGAGATTCGGGATAAACAGCTTATCCGACATGGAAACCGAACGCAGCGTATGCGCTCCTTTGTCCCCGAATTTTTCGGCGTCCGGCAGCTCGCCCGCGCCAAGGCTATCGAGAACTATAAGAAATATTCTCTTGAATTTCTGCATGAATACATCTCCTCTTATAAGGAAATAATCAGACCTGTCTATAAACCTCCGCAGCAGTTTCGAGGGCAATTTCCATCATCTGAGTGAAAGAGGTCTGACGTTCCTCCGCGGTTGTAATCTCTCCGGTGATTATATGATCTGATACAGTGAATATTCCAAGCGCGTTTTTGCCGCTTCTTGCGGCGTTCATGTAAAGCGCAGCCGCCTCCATTTCAACGCACAGCACGCCCATCTTTGCCCACTTTGCCGTTGCTTCCGTATCGTCGCAATAGAATGTGTCAGACGAAAGACAGTTGCCGACATGGAAGGTCGCTCCATGCTGATTCGCTTTGTCAATTGCGGTCTTCATCAGACCGTAGCTCGCAATCGGTGCGAACGTGCCGGAAAGACCGTATTGCGAAGCGAAATTTGAATTTGTGCATGAGCCCATAGCAATGACAATATCACGAACATGTACGTCCTCCGCAATTGCACCGGCGGTTCCTACTCGGATTATGTTTTCAACCCCGAAAAAGTTGAACAGCTCGTAGCTGTAAATTCCTATTGACGGCATTCCCATTCCGCTTGCCATGACCGAAACGCGTATTCCCTTGTATTCCCCAGTGTAGCCCTGAATTCCGCGCACGTTATTCACAAGAACGGCGTTTTCAAGATATGTCCCGGCTATGAATTTCGCTCTCAGAGGGTCGCCGGGCATAAGGACTGTTTGTGCGAAATCTCCTGGTTCCGCGTTGATATGAGGAGTAGGCGTATTTTTTGCTGACATATTTCGATCTTCTCCTTTTAAATTATCTGCTTTCGTAAACTGCCTTTGCAATTCTGCTTGAACCTATGCGCGATGCTCCCGCTTTGATAAACGCAATCGCGTCTTCTGTTGTCTGAACCCCTCCGGCTGCTTTTATTCCGACATGCGGCGCAACATTTGCCTTGAACAGCTTAATGTCGTCGAGCGTCGCCCCGCCTTTTGAAAAGCCGGTTGAAGTCTTGATGAAGTCTGCTCCCGACTCGGAAACGATATTGCACATTTTTATTTTTTCCTCTTGAGTCAGAAGGCATGTTTCTATTATAACCTTCAGGATTTTTCCGTCACAGGCGGTCTTTACGGCTTTAATTTCGCTTAGGATATCGTCGTACTTCTTATCCTTCACCCAGCCAATATTGATAACCATGTCTATCTCGTCCGCGCCGTTTGCAATCGCGTCGGCAGCCTCAAATACCTTGATGCCGGTGGTGCTGTAACCGTTCGGGAATCCGATTACGGTGCAAACCGCAAGCCGTCCGCCAAGGTATTCCGCAGCCTGTCTGACATAGCTCGGAGGTATACAGACGGAAGCCGTACCGTATCTTATTCCATCGTCACACAGCATTCTGATCTGCTCCCAATCTGCGTCCTGCCTGAGAAGCGTGTGATCTACCCTACTTAATATTTCTGCTTTATCCATGTACTATTTCTCCGTTTTTATAGAAATCACATATTCTGATCGTCGAGAGTCAATCCGAACGGCGGTATGAATTTTTCAAGGAATTCCGTTCCCTCCGGCAGATTCATCTCTCTGATCGACTTGATTGTAGCCGCCTTTGCAGCTGTAAATTCCCTGTTGCACGCTTTTTCCTCTTCAATGCACTTTATCAGGGCACTCAATTTATCCGCGCATTTGACTATCCTCAGCAGTTCGGTATCCTCTCCGTCATGAGTGATAAGCGAAGCGTATTCGTCCCGCATGTCCTCAGGCAGTAACGAAATGAGATGATTCTCGGCAGCGCTCTCCACGCCTGCGTACGCCGAACGTATTTCGCTGCTGAAATATTTTACAGGAGTAGGCATATCGCCCGTTATTACCTCAGGCACATCGTGGAATATCGCAAGAAGCGCCGCCCGTTCAGGATTGACGCTGCCGCCGAACCGCCTGTTCCTTATCACCGCGAGAGCATGAGCTATTATCGCGGTGTCAAGCGAATGCTCGCTAAGATTTTCGCTGTGAGTGTTACGCATAAGCGCCCAGCGGTCTATGTATTTCATTCGCGAGATAATCGCGAAAAAAGAAGACTCTCCCCTGTTTTCCGATGAATTATCCGTATCGTTCACTCTCCCTTTTCATCTGATTCAGCATCATGCATTTCATCGTAATGCTGTCTTGCTTTCTCAAAAAGATTGACCTGCGGCTGTTCAGGCGCTTCTTCCTTCTCGGAAGCCTTCTTCTTCGCCTCGTCAAGCGCACTTTGCCACGCCTCAGAAAGCTTCGTTCCCGCTTTGGAAAAAATTCTGACGAGCTTTATGTCTGTGGGTTTAAATGTACCCATGTTACCCTTGCATGAGAATACCGCCGCGGTAAGCGAGGTTACCGGCACCGACATCAGCAGTCCGAAGCAGCCTGCCAGTGCGCGCAGCAGCTCCACAGCAATCATTTCATTGTTGATTATCTCCTCGAGGGAAATATTGTACGCGCTGAACAGAATAAGCAGCTGGAATGAACTGCCGACATACGCAAGTATCATGGTGTTCAGCGAAGCACCCATAATATCACAGCCTATGGACATTCCCGAACGCACAAGCTCCCAGCCGGTTATTTTGTCGCCCATTTTGCCCTTGATTTCCTCCAGTGAAGATGCTATGGAAACGCTTACATCTATAGTTCCTCCAAGGCTTCCTATAACAATCGCGGCAAAAAGAATGGCGGCTACATCGAGATTTTTGCCGTTTTCCGTATACAGCAGGCTTATGGATTCTTCGTCAACCGTGCCTGTTATCCAGATAACGCTTTTTAATATGTAAGCAATCAGCGCGGACGCAAGTACTCCGCCGACGGCTCCCGTTCCCGCTGCAAGAGATGAAGCAGACGGACCGTGAACCATCAGAAGCGTCACTACTATGGTCGCCGAGCCGAATATCGCCACTGCAAGCACAGGATCCATTCCCCTGTATACAAGCGGTATCATGACGAATATCAGCATAAGGCACGTTATGATCAATGCCGAAAATGATTTGATACCGCTCCTACCGAAGAAAAGCACCAGCAGCACTATAAACACAAGCGCCAGCCACATGAGCGGAATATCCCTCTGGAAACCGGTACATGTGCCGTAAAGGGTGTATGTATTATAGTCCATCACAAAATACCCCAGCAGACGGTCGCCTTCCTTGGCGGTAATAACACCCTTGCCTGTGCCGGTAATATCCGTAAGGTCAAGCTCCATCTGAGCTTCAACACCCTTGTATGGACCTGTGAGTATTTTTACCATAAAAGTCTGTGTGCGCTGAATAATCGACTCGCCGCCCCAGTCGCCCCCCGATTCATTGATATCGAGCAGTTTTGTCACGACAACGCGTTCAATTTTCATTTCATCTGTGGAAATATTATCTGAACCCGATATATCCGGCAGGTAATAATCGCTTTGAGATGTGTTTTTTCCGGAAATAAGATCCCTTCCGCTTTCGGAATTGCCCATAATCAACGGGAGCAATCCTACAAGAATAAGCACAGCAGCTACTCCAACATAGCTGATTATTGTTTTCTGATGTTTTTTTAAATATTCCTTCAATGTAAAACCTCCGATAAAAAACAAAAAAAGAACAATGTTTACAATTACATAATATTTTATAATAAATTTATGTATATAATATGAACATATGTATAATATATCTAAAAAAATTCAAAGCAAAGGAGCAGTAACTTATGTCAGCAAATTATCCAAATCAGGGCAACTACCGCACTTCTCAGCCGGGTACGACCGCGCAGGGAATGATTCAGACTCAGCCCCGCGCACAGTACATCTCACAGCCGCAGTATTCGGGTCAGCAACCGCCGTACAACGGAGGAAACAAAAACGGTGGCAAGACCAGCGTATCTACCATTCTGATTTCATCGCTTCTCGCGCTGCTTCTTGGATTGGGCGGCGGATTCCTCGGCGCTAAACTTGGCGGAGGCGGCAGCACCGTAATTAAGACAGAGGACGGCTCCAAGGTTGTATTTCAGGAAATAGAACGCTCCACCGACATAGGAAGTCAGGCTTCTTATGCCGTCGAGGACGTCGCGGCGGCTGTCGCTGAT
>JAEEGL010113928.1_pt1 | contig 14281 bp, 7 predicted proteins | sample 9134231 | NCBI WGS metagenome assembly JAEEGL01 (sample SAMN16246548, study PRJNA631951) | gut metagenome | biome: gut microbiome; feature: rumen; material: fiber-attached | host: Bos | place: Iran: Karaj | collected 2018-10 | reverse complement strand
TCATGGTATCGTAGAGGGCGTTGTTCATCTGGCTGGCCAGGAAGCGGGAATAGATCAGCCGGTACAGCTGGAACTGCTCTTTGGTCAGCGACGCCTTGATGGATTCGGGGGTACGCTTGACGTCGGTGGGGCGGATGGCCTCGTGAGCGTCCTGGGCGTTGCGGCGGCCCTTGAATTCATTGGGCGTTTCGGGCAGGTATTCCATGCCGAAGCGTTCCGGGATATAGGCCCGCACGGCGGAAAGCGCTTCATCGGAAATGCGCACGCTGTCGGTGCGGATATAGGTGACGATACCCTGCGTGCCCTCGCCCTCCAGATCCACGCCTTCATAAAGCTGCTGCACCACCTGCATGGTTTTCTGGGTGGTGAAATTCAGCTTCCGGCCCGCCTCCTGCTGGAGGGAGGAGGTGGTGAAGGGCGGCGCGGGCACCTTTTTCTTTTCGCCGTGCTTGATGCCGTACACGGCGAAACGGGCGTTTTCCACCCGCGTGCGGGCTTCGTTCGCTTCCTGTTCGTTATGCAGCTCGGCCTTCTGATCGTCCAGGGTGTTCAGCCGCAGGGAAAAGGTGGTTTTCCGGCCCCTGGCGCTGGGCAGCAGGGCGTTGGCGGAAATATCCCAGTATTCTTCCGGGATGAAATCCTCGATATCCTGCTCCCGGTCCACCACCAGCCTGGTGGCCACGCTCTGCACCCGCCCGGCCGACAGGCCCTTTTTCACCTTGGCCCACAGAAGGGGGCTGATCTTGTAGCCCACCAGCCGGTCCAGGGCGCGGCGCGCCTGCTGGGCGTCCACCCGGTCCAGATCGATGGGCCGGGGGTTTTTCAGCGCGGTTTCCACCGCCCGCTGGGTGATTTCATGGAATTCGATGCGGCAGGGGGCGTTCACATCCATGCCCAGGGTTTGGGCCAGATGCCAGGAGATGGCTTCTCCCTCCCGGTCAGGGTCGGTTGCCAGGAATATTTTGGAAGCGTTTTTGGCTTCCTTGCGGATCTTGGTCAAAATCTTGCCCCGGCCGTGAATGGTGATATACTTCATGCCAAAGCCGTTTTCCACGTCCACCCCCAGCTGGGATTTGGGCAGATCGCGCACGTGTCCCTGGCTTGCTTCCACCTTGTAGCCCCTTCCCAGGAATTTGGCGATGGTGCGCGCCTTGGCGGGAGATTCCACGATGATCAGTTTCGATGCGGTTGCCACGTTGATGTCCTCCAAATAAACAATATTCAGTTCCGAACCAGGGCGTAGGCCCGTCCGGCGCGGCGTTCGATTTTGCCGCTGATTTCCAGCAGCGTCAATTGGGTGCCAAGCTCCCCTGCGGCAAGGCCGGTTTCGGCGATCAGTTCTTCCAGCGTTTTTTCCTCCAGGGCCAGAGCCCGCAGGATGGGATCGGCTTCCTCCCCGGGGTCGGCCAGGAAGGAGCCCTGCTCCGGCGGCTTATCCTCCCATCCCATGCGGCACAGGATATCCTGGGCGCAGGTGCACAGGCCCGCTCCTTCTTTCAGCAGCGCCAGGGGCAGCTCGCTGCCCGGCGCGTCCACGCAGCCCGGCAGCGCGAATACCTCCCGGCCCTGGTTCAGGGCGTAATCCACGGTAAAGTGAGTGCCGCTTTTCCGCTGCGCCTCGATGAGCAGCACGGCGTGGGACAGGCCGGAAATGATGCGGTTGCGCACGGGAAAATGGTAAGGCAGGGGCGGCGCGTCCGGGGCCAGCTCGGAAACCACGGCCCCGCCGGACGCTAAAATGCGTTCGGCCAGTTCCTTGTTTTCGGGCGGGTACAGCATCCCAACGCCGCTGCCCAGCACCGCCACGGTGCGTCCGTGCCCGTCCAGCGCGCCCCAGTGGGCTGCCGCGTCAATGCCGCGGGCCAGGCCGCTCACCACGGTCACGCCCTTTTCCGCCAGTTCCCGGGCGATGCGCCTTGCCTGGGAAAAGCCGTACCGGGTAGCCCGGCGGGACCCCACGATGGCGACAGCAGGCGTGCCGGCCGGCGGCATGCTGCCCCGGACGAACAGCACGTCCGGCGGGTTTTCGATGGGCAGCAGGGCGGCGGGGTAATCATCCTCTCCATAAAACAGGGCGCGGGCGTTCAGCGCTTCCAGCGCCCGCAGAACCGGGCCGCAGCGCACGGCGCGGCTGTCGGCCAGGGCGGCGAAGTTTTCATGGCCCAGCGTTTCATACAGCGCGGGGGTGAACTGCCGCCATACGCCCAAAGCGCCGCCCCATTCTTTTTTGAGCGCGTTCAGCCGGTTCCACGCGCCCATGGGCGCGCATTGCAGCCAGACGCGGGCCAGTTGCTCGTCTGTAAATCCCATTTACGTCCCCCAATACTTGCTGTCCAGCGCCCGGTACTGAATGGCTTCGGCAATATGGGCGGGGGAAATTGCGTCCTCGCACGCCAGATCGGCGATGGTGCGGGCCACCTTGATGACCCGGGTATAGCCCCGCATGCTCATGCCCATTTTATCCACGGCCCGGGTCAGCAGCTGCTGGGCCGCGCCGGATAAGGGGCACAGCTCCCGCAGGGCCGCGCCGTCCATCTGGGCGTTGCAGTAAATGCCCGTTGAGTCAAAGCGCCGCTGCTGCCGCAGGCGGGCGGCTGCAACCCGCTGCCGCACGGTTTCGGAGCTTTCCGCCGGGGCGGAGGAATTGATTTCGCTCACCGGCACCGCGTCCACTTCCACCTGCAGGTCGATGCGGTCCAGCAGGGGACCGGATACGCGGCCCAGATAGCGGCGGATGGCCGCTTCTCCGCAGTGGCACTGACGGGTGCGGCTGCCGTAGTAACCGCAGGGGCAGGGGTTCATGCCGGCCACCAGCATGCAGCGGGAAAGATACTGAGCGCGGGCGCGCACCCGGGATATGGTGGCGACGCCGTCCTCCAGCGGCTGGCGCAGGGCTTCCAGCACGTTGGGGGCGTATTCGGGCAGTTCGTCCAGGAATAATACGCCGTTGTGGGCCAGCGAGATTTCCCCGGGCCTTGCGTCGCTGCCGCCGCCCACCAGGGCGGGGGCGGACACGGCGTGATGGGGCGTTCGGAAGGGCCGCTCCGTCATCAGGCCCTGGCCGGGCTTCAGCAGCCCCGCCACGGAATGGATGCGGGTGGTTTCGCAGGCTTCCTCAAAGGTCATGGGCGGCAGGATGCCGGGCAGGCAGCGGGCCAGCATGGTTTTGCCGCTGCCGGGCACGCCGATCATGAGCAGGTTATGGCCGCCTGCCGCCGCCACCTCCAGGGCCCGCCGCGCGCCCTGCTGGCCCTTCACCAAAGCAAGGTCCAGGGCGGGGCGGGACAGCCGCAGGGTATCGGCATAGGAAAGCTGGGCCTGGGCGGGCAGCGGTTCCCTTCCGCTCAAATGCCCCACGGCCTGGGAAAGGCTGCGGGCCGGATACACCCGCATGCCGGATAAGGTCTGCACCTCCGCCGCGTTTTCTGCGGGCAGCACCACGCTGTCAATGCCCGCCTGATGCGCGGCGATCACCATGGACAGCACGCCGCGCACGGGCGTCAGGCTGCCGTCCAAAGAAAGCTCGCCCAGCAGCAGCACCTTATCCAAATCGGGCAGGGCGGCCTGACGGCTGGCGGCGATAATGGAAACGGCGATGGGCAGATCGAACGCGGCGCCCTCCTTTTTCAGGTCCGCCGGAGAAAGGTTGATGGTAATGGTGCCGTAGGGCAGGGCGTAGCCGGAATTGCGAAGCGCGCCGGACACCCGGTCCCGGCTTTCCCGCACGGCGGTATCGGGCAGGCCCACCATCAGGAAGTGGCTGTCGCCCGAGCGGGGGCCAACGTCCGTTTCCACCCACACGGGGCGTCCGTCCACCCCCTGGAGGGCAAAGCACAGCGTCCGGGCCAGCATGGCGGGTCACCTCGTATCCTGTATGAAGTCAAAATGGGGTGATTTGAAGGAGTTGAGAGTTGGGAGTTGAGAGTTGAGATAGCGGGATTCACTACATCCTCTCAACGCTCAACGCTTCACTCTCAGCTCCGGTCAGTACCAAAGCCACCGGTCGAACCAGCGCATGGCTTCCAGCCAGCCCTGCGGCGTCAGCCGGCCGCTGGCATAGGGGAAGAAAGCCACGAACAGCACCGCGGCGGCGATCAGAACCAGGGCCAGCAGACCCATGGCGATGCGTTCCGTCCGTTTGCCGGAAGGAAGAGAGCCATTTTCCGCCGTTTCCGGGTTTTCCGCCTGAACGGCCGCCTTTTTGCCGCCGGCGTCGGCAAGCAGATCCAGGCTGAGCGCGATGGCCACGATCAGGAAGGGCACGCAGGGGAAGTAGTGATAGATATAGGTTCCCCGGGGCACCAGGATCCAGGGCAGCAGCTGCACGAAATAGCACAGCAGCGTCAGGGCGACGCGGGGTTCATCCTTTTCCATCCAGGGGGTAAAGGTATAATCCTTTTGCAGGTGCCGCTTGACCCACAGGCCGGTGAGGCACAGGATGCACAGCAGGCCCACCCACCAGACGGCGGGGTTGCCCATGGCGGAGATGGTCATGTGATAGCCCGCGGGCTCAAAGGAATTGGAGGAATAATACATGGGCTTGGCGATGACGGGCCATTCATACCAGGGGGAATAGAAGCCGTGATCCATGCCCAGGCCCGGCTGGCTGTGATAGCTGAGCATCCGCTGCGCTTCCGCGATGATCTTTTTGACCGAAACGCCTGCCCCGTCGTAGGCGAAGAAGGGGATGTAAGCGCAGTAATAGATGATGGCGGGCACCAGCACGAAGAAAATTAGGCAGCTTGCGATGGTGATCAGCAGGGATTTGCCGCCGCAGGCGGCGATCTGCTGCTGGGCCGTGCGTTTCTTTTCGGGCACGGCCTTCGCTGCGCGCACCAGCCGCCAGCGGCGGATGATGCCCCAGAAGAAGATCAGCGCCAGCACCACGCCCGCGTAACAGCCCGTCCATTTGCTGGCGACGCCAAGGCCCATGCACAGGCCGGACAGCGCCAGGGGGAGCAGGGATTTCCAGAACGGCTTTCGGAACGGTTCCTGGAAGAACCAAACCAGCATGAAATACACCATCCAGATGATCCACAGCACCACGAAGCTGTCGATGGTGGCAATGCGGGTCTGGGTGAAGTGCATCAAATCCAGCGCCAGCAGGGAGCAGCAGGCCATGCCGCCCCAGGAACGCCTGATCAGCAGCCTGCCCAGCAGATACATGCCCGGCAGCATCAGCACGCCCGCCAGCGCGCCGGCGAAACGCCAGCCAAAGGGCGTCATGCCGAAAATGGCGATGGCCCAGCTCATCATCACCTTGCCCAGGGGGGGATGGGTGTATTCGTAGGGCTGCAGATGATGCAGGTGCTCGTAGGCGGTGCGCGCGTGATAGATTTCGTCAAAATAGGTGGAGTTGTACCAGCTGGGATAGCCGCCCTCCATGCTGTCCGGCTCGTCCACCAGGGCGGCGGCGGTGGGATTTTCGCTTTCCGCCATCTGCCGGTGGGTCATGGGTTCGCCGGTGGTCCCGTTGATCCAGGGCTCGCCCGTGTCGGGATCGATCACCGGCACTTCCTTCATCATCAGGTCACCGGTCACTGTAGCGTGAATGGGTTCGCCGGTCTCCGCGTCGATGAAAAGGATCTCAAACAGCGTCAGGTTGTAGTTGCCGGCGGTGAGGCGCACGTACCGGCCCCTCAGCGTGTCGGGCCGGCCTGAAGACGCGGCGGAAAGATATTTCCATTTGAAGCAGTCGCCCACCGGCATGTCCGCGGTATAGGACTCTTCGTATCTGGTTCCGTCCGCGCTGATTTCCAGGGTAAAATCACTCTTATACTGATGGATGCCGCCGTAATACAGGAGCTGGAAAGTGCGTACTTCGCCTAAATCCATCACCACCATTTCATCCGGGGACTGGGAAACGAAAGCGGTCTGGGGCGCTTTCGTGGAACCTAAATTGGTGAAGGTGATCACGGAATACACCACCGTGATGCAGGAGAGGATGATCCAATCCTTCGCCGTCATTCTGCGCACAGGCGCGGCCTGGGGCAGAGATGAAGCCGGGCGGTCCGCCGGGGACAGTTCCTTCGTTTCGCCCCGGCTCATGGACGAGCACAGCCACAGGGAGGCAAAGCCCAGCAGGGTGTTGAGAACGGCGGACGCGTATTCCAGAATGGCCGTGTCGCTTTTGATGGAAACCGCCGGCGCGTTCAGGTGGCCCGCCGCGCCGCCGATGCGGATATTGCGGTCCAGCGCGCAGCCCACGTTCAGGAATCCGGCGATGGAAACACCCACCGCCAGCCACAGGATTCGCACATCCTTTTTCAGCAGGTAGCCCAGCAGCAGCAGGGCCACGGCGGGGAACAGATACCTTTCGTGCATCATGGCCCCGGTGTTGAACAGCATCAGCAGCAGCGCGGCGCCGAATACGGGCAGGTTGGCGGCGTCGCCGCCGAAAACGTACAGCGCCGAAACCACCGCCACGCAGTAGATGATCATGACTGTGCTCAGGCTGGAATAGGTCAGGCCGCCCGCCAGAGCCAGGGCGAAAACCGTAAGGGCCAGAACGGCGCCCATGGCACCCAGCACATACAGCCGCGTCCGGGCCGTCTGATCCGCCAGCGCGTCCTTTACATGGCAGCGCCAATGGCACAGCCATGCGCCCGCCAGAGGCAGCACGGCAACGCAGAATACCAGGAAAGGCACAAGAAAATCGCCGCTGATATTGTTGTAGGCGGAGATCCAGTTTTTGCCCAGCAGGAAATACAGATTGCAGCTGTTCACCGTGGCGTAGGCATAGCGGCCCATGGTTTCACGGTACAGGCTGATCAGCCAGTCCGGCTTGAGGCGGATGGAAAAGGGAACCACGATGACCGCGGCGGTCAGCGCGGTGAACAAAAGGCCCAGGCCCATATCCCGCAGCTTCGCTTTGCGGCCCCCTTCGTCCTTCCAGGCGCGCGCCGCGTCCGATACCAGGGCCACCACGCCCAGGGGACCGAACATCAGCGCCTGAGGCTTGAACAGCACGGCGGCCATATACAGGGGCAGCGCGGCCTTCCATTTGCTTTGCAGGGCGAAAACCACCGTCAGGAACAAAAGCAGGGTCATCAGCGCGTCGGCCTGGCCCCAGGCGGGCCCGGCGGCGATGATCAGGGGATTGAAGGCGTACAGCAGGGAAACGGCCAGGGCCGCGGCGTCCGGCAGACGCTTTTTCCCCATGCGGTACAGGATGGCGCACATCGCCATATCAGCCGCTATGGGGGGCAGCTTCACCATAAACTGCGTCACGCCCGTGCCGAACAACTGCCCGGCCAGGCCCAGCACCCACAGGATCAGCATATATCCCGGCGGATAATCGCAGAAGGAGGATGGATCGTCGGGCGTATAGAAGCCCACGGGGCTCTTTTCGGCCATTTTGATGGCCCACGAGCGGAAACAGCCGATATCCACATTATAGCCGGGCACCAGCGCGGCGATCGCCATGCGCAGCGCGAAGGCCGCCAGCAGCAGCAGCGCGGCCGTGCCGCTCCGGGTCCATATCCTGCGCCACCCCTGCAGCAGCCGGGGCCGCAGCAGAGAATGACAGAACAGCGCGAACAGCGCCAGATATACGGCGCTGCACAGCGCCAGCAAAGAAGCGGCGGTGCCTGCGCCGGTTTCGGTATCGTCTTCGGAAGCGTTGTTTTCCCTGTACCAGTTGGGCGCGGAATACCCGGCGGGGATCCCGTCCACCTTGCACAGCGTCACATCCCGGAACCAGCCCTCGCCCGTGGATTCGCCGCTGTAGCCGCCTAAGCGCACGTATACGGTAACGGTGCGCTGATCTTTCCCCGTGCGGCCATACAGCGTGGCTTCCTGCCATTCGCCCTGGGTGTCGAACAGGATATCCGTGAACACATAGGGCCCGGCAACCGACAGGTTGGCGCCCCGCCCGCCCTCGGCGTCGGCCTTGATATAGCCGTGCAGGCGGTACAGGGCGTCCGGCTCCACGCTCACTTCCTGGGCGAACCGGGCGTCCTTGGGCATATTGTTTTGAATATGGGCGATATTCCCCTCTTCCGTGCGCACCACGTCAAACACAGCGCCGGACAGGCCGCCGTAAGCGTCCAGCGTCCATCCGGCGGGCACGCCGTTTTCCCCCACCTGGGAGAAATCCCCGTTGACCAGCAGATTCTTATTGTAATCCGCCGGGGAAGAGGATCGGAAAAACACAAAGTACCCAAGCAGAATCACAGCGGCGGCCGCCAGCACGATGACAGCGCCGCGGAATTTTTTCTGTTTCATACAAGCTCCCCTAAAACGCGTTTTTGATATGGCGCAGACCCGCCGCGGTGATTTCGATCACGTCGAAGCGGTGGTCGGCTTCTTCCCGTCCGCGCAGATAATCCAGCGCGGCGGACCGCAGATGGCGGCGCTTTTCGGCGTTTACGGCGCACAGGCCGGAATCCAGCGGTCCGCGGGGCCGGGTTTTCACTTCCACGAATACGATTGCCGCCCCGTCCCGGGCGATCAGATCGATTTCGCCGTGGGCGGCGCGGTAGCGCCTTTTCAGGATACGCATGCCCTGCTTCCGCAGGTAGGCGGCTGCCCTTGCTTCGCCCAGCCAGCCCGTTTCCCGGATTTTTTGGCTGATCATACGAAATGCCCGATGAAGCTGCGCCGATGGGCCGGGCAGGGCCCCAATTCTCTGAGCGCCGCGATGTGCGCCGCCGTGCCGTAGCCTTTATGCCGCGCAAAGCCGTAGCCGGGGTACAGCCGGTCCAGCTCCGGCATCTGCCGGTCCCTCGTCACCTTGGCCACGATGCTGGCGGCGGCGATGGAATAGCACTGGGCGTCCCCATGAATAATGCCCCGTTCTTCCCCCGGCAATCCCAGGCCGGACAGGGCGTCGATCAGAAACAAGCCGGCCGGCGCGCCTTCCGCCGCCCGGCGCATGGCCATTTTCGTGGCTTCCAGAATATTGTACCGGTCGATTTCCTCCGGGCTGGCCTGCCCCACGCCCACGAACAGGGCAGCGCCCATGATTTCGTCGAATACCCTGTCCCGCCGCTGCGGGGAAAGCTTTTTGCTGTCGTCCACCCAGGGGAAAAGCGGTTCCCTCGGCATCACCACGCAGGCGGCCACCACGTTTCCGGCCAGCGGACCCCGGCCCGCCTCGTCCATCCCCGCGAAACGGATGCCGGCTTCCCACAGCGGCTGATCCGTCAGGATCAGGGCCCGGAGCCGTTCTTCACGCTTCGTCATCGGCGGTTTCCTCCCGGGGAGCGGAGCTTTCATCTTCCTTCGGCGCTTCCAGGGTGATGCGGCCCAATTTGCCCCCCCGGAATTCATCCAGCACCACCTTGCAGGCCCGTTCCGTATCATATACGCCGCCCTTCATCAGGAAGCCCCTGCCCTGGCACACCGCGTTCAGCAGTTCGGGGCCGCGGAGGGAGAGATCCCTGATCCTGAACCGCTCCTGTACGGCGTCGGGAGCCGATTCGATCAGATCGGTGAGCAGCTGAATGGCCAGCTGCGCCGTATCCACCACCTCGTCCCGGATGGCGGCGATATAGGCCAGCCGCCGCGCGGCCAGGGGATCGTCCAGCCTGGGCCACAGCAGGCCCGGCGTGTCCAGCAGTTCCAGATAGGGGGAAACCTTCACCCACTGATTCGCCCGCGTTACCCCCGGCATATCGCCTACCTTGGCGATGCTGCCGCCGTGCAGCCGGTTGATCAGGGTGGATTTGCCTACGTTGGGCACCCCCACCACCATGGCCCGCACCGTTTTTCTGATGCCCCGCTGGGCGGAGCGCTCCACCGTGTCCCTGGCTGCTTTTTCAACCAGGGCAAGGGCCGCTTTGGCCTGGCGGTTCATATCCAGCGCCATGCAGGAAAGGCCCTGCCGCTTAAACAGGCTCAGCCATTCCGCCGTCAGCTGCGGGTCGGCCAAATCGCTTTTGCCCAGCAGCAGCACCCGTTCCTTTTTTTCGGTCATACGCTTAAGATCCGGGTTGCGGCTGGAAAGGGGAAGGCGGGCGTCGCATAATTCGATCACTACGTCCACCCGGGATAATTGATCGCCCAGCAGCCTTTTGGCCCGCGCCATATGCCCTGGATACCAGTTGATTTCCATAAAATTGAACCTTCCAAAAAATGTAACTTAACCGCGTGATTGCGTTCTTTTTAAGTAATATCACTTTTTTCGGAAAAACGCAAGTGCGAATTTTGTTTGTTTACGATTCCGGCATAGCCGCATGCCGCCCATGGCATACTATCCTTACAGACCAAATTGAAGGAGAGATTGCATTTGTCGATGCGGGCGATCATCATGGCGGGCGGCGAGGGAACGCGGCTGAGGCCCCTCACATCCCATCTGCCCAAGCCGCTGGTGCCGATGTTGGGCGAACCGGTGATGGGGTACAGCGTGAAGCTGCTCAGGCGGCACGGCGTGGGGGAGATCGGGGTGACCCTGTGGTATCAGCCGGAAAAAATCCGCCGGACTTTCGGCAACGGGGAAAAGTATGGCGCGGCGCTGCGCTATTATGAGGAAACGGAGCCTCTGGGCACGGCGGGCAGCGTGAAGCTGGCGCAGGACGATCTTCGGGAACCGTTTTTCGTTCTGTCCGGCGACGGCCTGACGGACTGCGACCTGACCGAAGCCATGCGCTTTCACCGGGAAAAGAAAGCGCTGGCGACGCTGGTGCTCAAGCGGGTGCCCATTCCGCTGGCTTTCGGCGTGGTGATGACGGATGAGCACAGCCGCGTTACCCGCTTTATAGAAAAGCCGGGATGGAGCCGGGTATTCAGCGATCTGGTGAACACGGGCACTTATATCCTGGACCCGGAAATCTTCGATCATATCCCGGATACGGGCGCGCCGGACTTCGGCAAGGATATTTTTCCGGCCCTGCTGTCCGGCGGGCTGCCGGTGTACGGCTATGAAACGCCCGGCTACTGGTGCGACGTGGGGGACCTGAAAGCCTACCTTCAGGCGCAGCGGGACCTGCTGGAGGACGCGCCGAAGCTGCCCCATGTCCGGGGCGCGCATCCGGAGGCCCGGATCGCCCGATCCGCCCGGCTGGAGGGCGTGTGCTCCATCGGTCCCGGCGCGTCCATCGGCCCCGGGGCGGTGGTGCGAAACAGCGTGATCGGGGAAAACTGCGTGGTAGGGGCCGGGGCGGTGGTGGACGATTCCTGCCTGTGGACCGGGGCCCAGGTGCAGGCAAGGGCCAGAATCACGGGCACGGTGCTCTGCGACGGCGCGTCGGTGGGCCAGGGCGCGGAAACGGAGGCGGGCTGCGCCCTGGGGATCAAGGCGGCGGTGCGGTCTCAGGCCCGGCTGCGGCCCGGGGTGCGGCTTTGGCCTTACGTGAAAACCGCCGCAGGCGCGGTGGTGACCCGCAGCCTGACCCATGGAGAATGGAACGCCCCGCACTGGACAAGCCTGGGCGCGGCGTGCGAATCCGCCGTGGAAGCGTGCGATCTGTGTGGGGCGTTCATCCATATCACGCAGGCAGGGCGGGTAGTCGCCGCCGGAAGCGGGCGGAACGCTCTGCAGCAGCTCACCTGCGCCGCCCTGGCGGCGGTGGGCGCGCGGGTGCTGGACGCCGGGGAAATCACCGCGCCCATGACGCAGGCGCTGACGCGCGCCCTGGGAGCCGACGGAGGCGTGTATGCCGGAGACGGGACGCTGCGTTTTTTCGGCCGCGGCGGACGCCCCCTGACGGACAGGCAGAAAACGGCCCTGGAGGGCAGCGTGCTGCGCCAGGAACTGCCGGAGGCTTTCACGCGGCCGGGAGCGGTGATTCCCTTTTCCGGCGGGGAGGAACTGTATCTTTCCGGCCTGCTGGCATTCTGCGGGGAAAAGCCCCTGTATTCGCCGGTGGCGGTATTCTGCGATAACCGGAAGGTGCTTGCCTGGGCGGAAGAGGGCCTGCGCAGAATGAACGCCCGGGATATCCGGCTGGGCCGCGCGGCGGAAGCGCGGGTGGAAACGAGGGAAACGGGCTTCCTGCTGCCGGAATCGGCGGAGGACGCGGCCGTGCTGCTGCCGGAAGGCCCCCTGTCCCCGGAGGAAAAGGAAATGCTGGCGCTGTATCTGTTTTACCGGCGGGAAAACGCGCTGTTCGATCTGCCGGGCACTCCCCGGGCGGCGCAGGAAATCGCGCCGCTTGCCATCCCGGACGCTTCCCCGGCCTGCGCCCGGCAGCGGTCCCTTATGGAGGACGGGCTGGCCGCTCTGCTGCTGATCTCGGAAGGCATGAAGGAAGGCCCGCTGGCCGATCTGCTGGGGAAAATCCCGAAAACCCATATGAGCAGACGGGAGGTTGCCTGCGATATGCGGGATAAGGGCCGCATCCTGCGCACCCTCTGCGGCCAGGCGGAAGGCGGCTGCGCGATGGGAGAAGGGCTGCGCATCGCCCATCCCGGAGGCTTCGCCACCATCGTGCCCGACGCCCACCGGCCCGCCGTGCGCGTTACCGGCGAAGCGCCGGACGGCGAATTTGCCCGGGAACTGTGTGATTTTTACGTCAGGAAGATACAGAATATTGCAAAGGAACAAAACAATTTGGAAACTATGCCTTGACAAGGGACGCGGCCCCGCATATAATAATACGCGAAGGGATGCTCCTGAGTTGTTCGCCAGTTTTCTATTTTTACCCACATTTCATTAAACGGAACTCAGGCCAGGAAACCGGATGTCATGCCCCCGTGCTTCGCACGCCAGGGGACGGCAGAAAGCTTCCGCTGGGCACCGGCCTGCTTAACATAGCGGGTGAAAAAATAGAGGGCAGCGGCATCTTGGGGCATTCTTTGCTGCGAAGGGAGCATGCGCGATTCGGCGCGTGTTCTTTTTTTGCCCGTGGGATTGACGGGAAAAGCGCCCGATTTTATAATAGGATGAAAAAGGATGCGAAGGGAGCGGACGGACGTTGGAAATCCATGTGCATACTGACGGCGGCGAGGGGATCATGATCGAATGGGCGCCGGTATCCGGCGCGGAGGCTTACCGGGCTTATTGGACGGATAAGCATGCGAAAACGGCGGAATATTTTTTGTTCGCGGAAACCCGGCAGTGCGGCGTCCGGCTGAAGAAATCCCCTCATGTGCCCTACGGCGTATATGCGGAAGCCCTGGCGGGCGGAAAAGTGATCGAACGCAGTGCCGTCCTGTGGACGCCCGTCACGAAAACGCTGAGGGAGCAGCGTGAAAAACTGAACCGGGGCCTGACCGCTATCCGGCGGGCGGACGGCGTTTTTATTTCCTGGCGGCTTTTTCTGGAGGAGACGGACGGCTATTCCGATACCGGCGTGACCGGCGCGGATTTCGCGCTGTACCGGGACGGAAAGCGCCTTGCCCTGGTGACGGACAGCACCAATTTCCTGGACAGGGACGGGACCATGGAAAGCCGGTATCAGGTGGCCCCTGTCATGAACGGCAGGGAGGGGGAAAAATGCGCCCCCGTTTCCCCCTGGAAAAGCGGGAAAAACTATCTGGACATCCCCCTGCGCAAACCCGGAGACGGCGTGACCCGCCCCGGAACCATGCATCCGGCGGGAGAAGCCTTTTCCTACAGCGCCAACGATATGTCCGTGGGCGACGTGGACGGCGACGGGGAGATGGAATACTTCGTCAAATGGGACCCTTCCAATTCCCACGACGTATCCCATCGGGGTTATACGGGCCGCTGCTATATTGACTGCTATAAGCTGGACGGACGGCTGCTGTGGCGGCTGGATATGGGAAAGAATATCCGGGCCGGGGCGCACTATACCCAGTTCATGGTGTACGATTTCGACGGCGACGGAAAAGCGGAAATGTGTGTGAAAACCGCGCCGGGCACCAAGATGACCGTTTACGGCGCGGAAGGAAACGTTGAAAGCGAAGCGTATATCACCCTTTTGCCGGAGGATATCGTCGCCGGGTACGGCAACGGGGATGATTACGTATGCACCGCGGAGGATTACCGGGCTCATATGGCCGATGTGTTTCAGGGCTGGCGGGACCATCCCGAGGTAAAAAACGGCCATTGGCCCGATACGCTGGAAGCCTGCTTCGGCATCCCGCAAAAGTACGAATATCCTTTGAGCCGCGCGGACGCGGAAGCGCTGGCCGATTACTTCATCGGGGTCTACGCTCCCTCCCGCAGCGAAAAAAACCGGCTGGATCAGTTCGAGGGCTTCATTTACGAGGGACCGGAATACCTGACCATGTTTTCCGGTGACGGGCGGGAGCTGGAAACCATCGCCTTTCCCGTGCCCCGGCAGGACGACGGCCTGCTGTGGGGCGATTACTGCATGCGCCGCATCGAGCCCTGCAACCGGGTGGACCGGTTCCTGTCCGCCGTGGCGTATCT
>JAEEGL010083784.1_pt1 | contig 14281 bp, 13 predicted proteins | sample 9134231 | NCBI WGS metagenome assembly JAEEGL01 (sample SAMN16246548, study PRJNA631951) | gut metagenome | biome: gut microbiome; feature: rumen; material: fiber-attached | host: Bos | place: Iran: Karaj | collected 2018-10 | reverse complement strand
CTGCTCAACTGCATGCTGACCTATTCCCTTCTGGCGTCCCTTCTGATCTCATCCATTTTTAATATGGTGGTGACCAGATTTGTATCAGACCGGATCTATGAGGAAAAGCAAGAAGAGATCATGCCATCCTTCTACGGATGTGTCGTTCTCGAACTGATCGTGTGCATAGCCACTTACGGCGTATTTTTGCTCTTTTCCGGGGCAAAGTTTTTGCATATCCTGTTATGCCTCTGGTTTGCCATGGTCATGATCGTGGTATGGACGGAAATGATCTATATGACGGCGCTGAAGGACTTTCAGGCGATCGTGCTTTCCTTTGCGATCTCGCTGATGTTCGCATTTTTGCTGGCGCTGCTCTTTGTCCTGTTTGGCTGGACGAGCCTGGAAAGCCTGTTCCTCTGCGTCATCATCGGATACGGGATCCTGTCGGTGCGTTACCTGCGCCTGATGCTGGAATACTTCCCCAAAAGCGAGGGGAGCTGCTTTGCCTTTCTTCGCTGGTTTGACAAATATCCGACGTTGGCCCTTTGCGGATTTATGGTGCGGTTCGGACTTTTCTCCCATATCATCGTGATGTATTTCGGACCGCTGCAGATCCAGGTGGAAGGGCTGTTTTACAATGCGCCGGAATACGAGATCCCGGCGCTGATCGCGTTCTTTTCCCTGCTGGTGAGCACCATCAGTTTCGTGGTTTCCGTGGAGGTGAATTTTTATCCCAAGTACAGCAGTTACTACGGGCTGTTCACGGACAGGGGTGCTATCGGCGATATTTATTTGGCGGGAAAGGAAATGCTCGATATGCTGCAGCGGGAGATCATATACCTGGGCTGCAAGCAGCTGTTTACCACGGTGCTGTTCATCGTGCTCGGACCGCCGGTCTTTAAGCTGATCCTTCCCGGCATGAGTTCGAATGCCATTGCCATTTATAAGTTTTTATGTGCCGGCTACGGGACCTATGCCATTGCAAATTCCCTGATGCTGATCGAGCTGTATTTTGAGGATTACACCGGGGCGCTGATCGGCTCCACCATGTTTTCCGTCATCGGTACCGGCTTTACAATCCTGCAGATCGTAAATGGGGATGTGGGATATTTCGGAGTTGGTTTTTTTGCGGGCTGCATTGCCTTTTATTTCCTTTCCCTTGCTCATCTGGACTGGTTTACCAGAAGGCTTCCTTATTTCCTGCTGTCCAAGCAGAGCCTGGTACCGGGGCAGGAGAAGGGACTGTTTTCAAAGATCGGCAGATGGGCCGAGACGCGCTACGAGAAGAAACATGCGAAGACGAAATCCATGGCATAAATTCAAAAGCGAACGAAAGCGTGAATGCGAAGCCGAAATTCATGGCATAAATTCAGAAAGCATGCGAAAGCGTAATATTATGTTTGGTTACAAAAGAGTGCGAATCTTCATATCCATCCTTTGCCTGGCATCCCTTCTTTTTACGGGGTGCGCCACAGTGCTGCCCGAAAACGGTGAGGATGAGCCGGTGATGACCGCGGGACAGGCACTGAGCACAGCGGCCAGGAAGGGGAACGTGGCAGCGGATCAGGACCGGCAGCCTGACGGTGAGGATGCCGAAGATCCGAATTCCCCCAAAACGGGTTCCGAAAAGAATAACAAAGACAAAAAGAGCGGGGATGAGGGCCCCCGGGTGATGGCTGTTTCCAAAGCCGTAACATGCGAGAAAAACATCCGGGACGAAGCTTCTTTATATGAAGGCATCGATGATGCAAAGGTGCTTCCCATGTATCTGACGGTGCGGAAGGGAAACGCTTCTGACGGAAGCGATCATACCTGGGAAGAGATCAATAAATACTCCGTCTATGATTACGACGAGATGGGTGTGGACCGCTACAAAGTGGAAGGCATTCTGCAGGTGGACGAGTCCGGCAACGGCATCGGGAGCACGGACTTCGGCTTCAACGCAAAGGTGCCGAATGTGACGGTGCAGATCCGGGGACAGACTTCTTCAAGAAGCAACCAGAAAAACTTCAAGATCCATGTGAAGGACGGCTGCGGCGAATGTCTCGGCCTTCGGACGATGGCGCTGAACAAGCATGTGGCGGATCCCGGGCGTTTTGCCAATAAGATGTGCTACGACCTGCTTGAGACCATTCCGCAGCTGATGAGCTGCCGGACCTACTTTGTGCATCTGTATGTGAAAGATGAGACCGCATCAGGCAATGGCGGTGATTTCACAGATTACGGGCTGTTTACCATGACGGAGCCCATTAACAGACGGTATCTGAAAACCCATGGCCTGGATGAAAACGGCCAGCTGTACAAGGTATCCTTTTTCGAGTGGAATCAGATCGACGTGATCATGGAGGATCAGGATAGCAGCCGCTTTGACAGGGATGCTTTTGAGGATTATCTGAAGATCAAGGGAGATGAGGATGTATCCAAGCTGCAGGAAGTGATCAAAAAACTGCATACCTACAGCATCCCCATCGATGAGATCATTTCGCAGCATTTTGATGAAGAGAACCTCTGCTACTGGATGGCCTTTAATATCCTGAACGGCAATTATGATGTGGGCGCGCGTAACGTGTATCTGTACAGCCCCCTGAATTCAGAGAAGTTCTATATGCTCTGTTGGGATATGGACGGCTCCTTTAAAAACGGATTTTTCCGGAATTATCAGGATCATATCGGAGAGCCGTGGACCAGAGGCATGACCAAGTTCCTGGGACTGAAGCTGACCAACCGTATGCTGAAAGAGGAAAAATACCGGATGAAGCTGACGGCAGCCGTTGAGGATCTTTACAGAAACTATATGGATCCGCAGACGGTGTCGGACATGGCGCAGGTTTACAGCAATATCGCCCTGCCCTATGTGATCTCGCAGCCGGATCAGGAAAATGCGGGGATCAAGGAGCCGGAGGAATATCTGGCATTTACCGGTCATCTCGGAGATGAGATCACGGAAAACTATCGGAACTATTATGATACGCTGGTAAAACCCTGGCCGTTTTTTGTCAATGCTCCCATTGCCAATACCGATGCGGGAACTTTGGAGCTGACCTGGGAAGCAGCCTATGACTGCGACGGCGAGGAAGTGCATTATGATTATATCCTGGCAAGGGATGAATATCTTGAAGATGTGGTAGATAGCGGCAAAGGACTGCTCCTGCCGACGGTGACGGTTCCGCTGCCGAGTCCGGGGACTTATTATCTGAAGGTGCGGGCCATCAATGCTTCCGGTTTTTCTTCCGAATGCTTTGATTACATCTCCGACAGAGATGAAGGTGATGTATTCGGCTGTTACAGATTCAGGGTGGAATCCGACCGGTCCATTACCGTGGAAGAATCGGTAGAGTAATGAACTGATAGATTACTATAAAAAAATGAAAAACAGAGCGGACAGAAAAATGAAACGATCGAAAAAAAGAAGGAATCTGACAAAGGCAGCACTTTTGCTGCTAGGCGTGGCGTTTTTTGCGGCCGGCTGCGGGCAGGCCAGTTATGAAAAGGCGCCGGTCAGCGATCATATTGCGGTGGTGGATAAGGCTGCACTTTATACAGAACCTGTGGAAGAGCCGGTTTTGTACCTGACTGTGGGTAAAAACGAGGGCGGCAGAAAGAGTGAGCATATCTGGGACGAGATCAACGGTTATTCCCTTGACTGGTATGAGGAAAACGAGATCAAACCCTATGAGTGCGATGCACTGGTGCAGTTCGGAAATGAAGAAGGTCCCACGAAGGACGGTTACGGTTTTACGGATCTTTCCTCGAATGCCAAGGTACGTCTCACCGGCAAAAAGGCCAGTCTGCGGCAGCAGAAGAGTTATAAGATCACGATCTACTCCGATGCAGGCAGTATCGACGGCATGAAGAGTGTGCTTTTGCAAAAATGCTTTACGGATCCCTTCCGCTTTACCAACAAACTCTGTTTTGACCTGATGCAGGAAAGCGATGCGCTGATGTCGGTCCGGACACAGTTTGTGCATCTGTATGTGAAGGATGAAACGGAAGGAAGAAACACTCTGTTTGAGGATTACGGCCTGTATACCATGACCGAGACCATCAACAAGCGGTATCTGAAAAACCGGGATCTGGACAGCTCCGGCGAACTGTATAAAGCCGTTGATCTGGATTTTACCAGGCATGAAGATGTGCTGGTGAGCGCAACGGAGGCAGCATATAATGAAGAGAAATTTGAGCAGATCTTAGAGCCGAAGGGCAGTAACGATTACAGCAAGCTTCTGCGCCTTTTGGATGCGGCAAATGATGAAGAGCTTTCCATAGAAGAACTGATAGATACTTATTTTGATAAGGAAAACCTCTACACCTGGATGGCCTTTAATATCCTGATGGGCAATACGGAAACGGCGACGGAGAATTTTTACCTCTATTCTCCCACGGGAACGGAAAAATTCTATATCATCCCCTGGGACAATGACGGTGCCCTCCGCCAGGATTACGAAAAACTGCGGGATCCGGACTATTCCGAAGGGTGGAAGAAGGGGATCCATATCTATGCGCAGTCGACGCTGTTTTCACGGATCCTGCAAAGCAGCGTATGCGTGGATGAGCTGACGAGCTATGTGGAAAAACTCCACGGCGGCATCCTTTCCGGTGACAACGTTTTGGCAAAGGCGAAGGCTCTCGGCGCACAGGTAACGCCGACGCTGTATAAGATGCCGGACATGGTGTTTGCAAGGGTGACGGAGGAAAACTACAATAAACTGATGGATGCGATCCCTTCAAGGATCGACAGCCTGTATCAGGCTTATTATGATTCCATCAAAACCCCCGGACCTTTCCATATTCACACACCGGCTTTAAAGGAAGGCAAGATCGTCTTTTCCTGGGATCCGGCAGCGGCCCCCGGCGGAAAAGTGAAGTATTCTCTTTTTATCGCGGATTCCTGGGATTTTGAAAACAAGGTGACAGAGCAGCGCAATATCACAGAGTGTGAGTATGAGGTGGGCCACCTGCCGCCGGGACAGTATTTTGCCCAGATAAGCGCCCAGACAGAGGACGGACACAGTCAGAGCGCATACGAAAACTACCGGACGGAGAAGGATACGGTGGCAGAGGGTGTGCTGTGCTTCTACGTGCTTGAGGACGGAACCGTGACGGAGGCCCTTTCGCACCAGACAGATGAGTGATGAAAATACTGAGCCAAACAACTACGAATCAATTGGAGAACAGAGAATGGATGAACAGGGAAATCTGTACAGGTATGAATGGAAATTCCTGATCCACGAAGAGCAGGCGGATCTTCTGCAAAGAAAACTTACGCCGTTTCTTTCGGAAGATGTCCATGCCTCGGATGGCGGGTATCAGATCAGGAGCCTGTATTTTGACGATCTGAAGAATTCTGCGTATACACAAAAGCTGATGGGTGTGTATGCGAGGAAAAAATGGAGGATCCGGATCTATAATTTTTCCGATGACAAGATTGCCTTAGAGCGCAAGACCAAGCGCGGAAACTATATCTTTAAGGAATCGGCAGATCTGACGCATGCGGAATTTGACAAGATCATGGATCACGATTACGGGTTCCTTTATGAGAGAGAGGAAAGGCTGTGCAGGGAGTTTTATATAGAATGCATAGCGAATCTGCACAGGCCGAAGGTGATCGTGGATTACTACAGGACGCCGCTGACCATGGAAGAAGGCACGGTGCGGATCACTTTTGACAGGGATATCAGCGCAGCCGTGGGAGGATTCGACATTTTTGATGCCGCGCTGCCGAGGCTCCCGGCGCAGCAGCCCGGGACCGTGGTCCTGGAAGTGAAGTATACCGAGTATCTGCCGCAGCTGATCCGCTCACTGCTCCCGACAGAGCACCAGGCATTTACGGCATATTCCAAATACTGTGCCTGCTTTGAGGCCGCGCATCATATCGCGGATCCGACGGCAGGGATCAGCAAGACAAACCACTGGCAGTGCAAAGTACAATAGATGGACAAAACGAAGAATAAATTCGGAGGTTTTATAGTATGAGTGCAAGAGATTATTTCAAAAAATCGGTATTGGAATCCTTTACATCCGGAAACGCCATTACGGCGGATTTCGTGATCTCGGCGGTGCTCGCCATGGTGGTTTCCATCATCCTGGGACTGTGTATCTACTTTATCTACCGGCATTATTACGGAGGCGTGATCTATAATGCGGCTTTTGCCATGACGTTGGTGGGAATGACGGTACTGACCTGTGCATTGACACTGGCCATCAGCAGCAACATCGTGATCTCCCTCGGTATGGTCGGTGCTCTTTCCATCGTCAGATACCGTACGGCGATCAAGGATCCCATGGACCTTTTATACCTGTTCTGGTCCATCTCCATCGGAATCATCGTGGCGGCGGGCATCTATGTGCTGGCGCTGATCACCATGGTGGTCATGGTAGTACTGGTTCACTTTTTCTCCCTCAAAAAAGGGATCGGCGTTTTGTATATCATGGTGATCCATTACGAGTCCAATCAGACCGGCGCTGAGATCACAAGGCTTCTCGGCCATCAGAAGCATCAGATCAAGTCCCGCACCATGCGCGGTGAAAAAGTCGAGCTGACAGTGGAACTTCTGTCCAGACAGGGCAGTATTCCGGTAGCAGATAAGATCAATGAACTTGACGGTGTCAGTGATGTAAGTCTGGTACAGTACAACGGGGAATATAATGGATAAAAAAAGAACCCTTATCATTCAATATATAACCATTCTGGCACTGGGCATTTCCATTGCAGTGCTCCTTGGCTATATCATGATACGCGCTACCATGAACATCGATGCCTCTTTCGCGCCGGATCTGACGGTGGTGGATAATCCCCTGATGGGCTTTGCCCCGGATGCAGCCAACCCGGCACTCTGCGAAAAGGCAAACATGGTCTATCTGGAAGTCTCTTTCCGGGACTGGGAACCGAAGGAGGGCGTTTTTGATATCAAAGGCCTGGAGCAAAAGTATGACATAGCCCGCTGGAAGAAGGAGCATAAATACGCAGTCCTTCGCTTTGTCTGCGATATTCCGGGGCAGGAGGACCATATCGATATCCCGGACTGGCTCTATGAAAAATGCCCGAATGGCGTTCATTATGAGACCGGACTTGGAAAAGGTTTCAGTCCGGACTATACAAACCGGGTATTTATGGAGTATCATAAGAAAGCGGTCCAAAAACTGGCCGAGTACTGCAACAAGGATCATTTTGTCGCTTTTGTGGAAATGGGAAGCCTGGGGCATTGGGGAGAGTGGCACTGCTCGGACGGCGGCGGCAAGTCGCTGATGCCGGATGAGAAGATCTGTACCGAATATGCCAATCTGTATTCCGAGAGTTTTACCGGCTCTGTGGTTTTGGCAAGGCGCAACTATGAAGCTGTGGTCGAAGGACAGATGGGTTTCTATAATGACATGACCGGTGCGCCTGAGGATACAAAGGACTGGCTGACAGCCCTGCGAAAGGGCGGCTCTCAGGAAACAAGCGGAAAATCCCTGACCTTAAAGCCGCTTGAACACTTCGGCAGAAACGAGCCCATCGGCGGTGAGTTTACGAGCAGCATTCCCATGGAGCGCCTGATGGGCGAGGACCTGGGACAGACCCTGGAGCTGATCTCGGATTCCAATATGACATTCATCGGTCCGAAGGTGCCGGACCTGACGGATGAAAACTATCAGAAAGCCGCCAATTCAGTGCTGCGGCGGATGGGATACAGACTCTATGTATCCGACCTGCATACGCGCTATGATTTTGCAAAGAACAGCATGGAGGTCCAGCTGACCTTTAAAAATGCCGGCCCGGCAGGGTTTTATTTTGACTGGCCGGTGACTGTTTATGTATTTGACAAGGATAAAAATCAGGTATACTGGGAAGGTCTGGATGTGGACCTTCATCAGCTCGGCACCGAGGATTCCCTGGTCGGCACGATCCGGGTTCCGGTGGGCGATACCATCCGCGACGAGTTTTATATCGGCGTGTCCGTAACGGATTACGAAGGGCAGGAGAGGATCACACTCGCCATTGATGACGGCAAAAAGCCGGAGTTCATCGACAAGGCCCAGGTAATATACCACTTTATGAAGGAGTAGTGGAAAAGCTAATTACAAATTTTAAGGAGGAGAAACATGGGAACACTGACAAGTGCACAGATCGGTATCATCATCACGATCGTACTCTATCTGTGCGGAATGCTTTTGGTAGGTTTTCTGGCTGCCAAAAACACAAATGACGTAGGGGACTTTTATTTGGGAGGAAGAAAACTCGGTCCGTTTGTAACGGCCATGAGTGCGGAAGCATCGGATATGAGTTCGTATCTTTTGATGGGCGTACCGGGCGTCGCTTATTTTTCCGGCGTTGCAGACGCCGGCTGGACGGCCATCGGACTGATCGTGGGAACGTATTTAAACTGGCTCTTTACCGCGAAGAGGCTTCGCCGCTATACGGAAAAAGTGAATGCCATCACGATTCCGGATTATCTGAAAAACCGTTTCCGGGATGAGAGCAACATCCTGCTTTTGGTAGGCGCGGTCTTCATTATCATATTCTTCGTACCGTATACGGCATCCGGTTTTTCAGCCTGCGGCAAACTGTTTTCCTCACTGTTTGGGGTAAACTACCAGCTGGCCATGATCGTATCCGCCATCATCATCGTGGGCTACACCACCACCGGCGGTTTCCTGGCAGCTTCCACCACCGACTTTATCCAGTCTATCGTAATGACCATCGCCCTGTTTGTGGTACTCGGTTATGGCGTGGCCCAGGCAGGCGGCGTGGACGCAGTGGCAGCCAATGCAGGCGCACTGCCCGGCTTTTTGAATCTTTCCGCTACTTATAATAATGCGACGGCAGCAGCAGATCCTTATGGGATCTTTAACAAGATCACCATGTTCTGCTGGGGACTGGGATATTTCGGTATGCCGCATATCCTGCTCCGCTTCATGGCCATTGAGAATCCGGACAAGCTGAAACTTTCCAGACGTGTCGCTTCTGTATGGGTGCTGTTTTCCCTGGCGATCGCAGTGCTTCTCGGTATTGTGGGCCGTGCCATGACACAGGCGGGCGTGCTCGAATCCCTGATCGAGGATCCCACTTCTTCATCCAAAGCGGAGACCCTGATCGTTGTGCTGGCGGATCATATCAGCCATAACGGATTTGTCTTTGCCCTGATCGCCGGTCTGATCATCGCCGGTATCCTGGCATCCACCATGTCAACAGCGGACTCCCAGCTGATCGCGGCAGCATCGGCTGTATCCGAGAACATCATTCAGGATGTCTTCAAGATCAAGTTAAAAGAGCGGGGCGCCATGCTGACAGCCCGTGCAACCCTGATCGGCGTTGCAGTGCTTGCAGCCATCATCGCTTCGAACCCCGACAGTTCCGTCTTCGGTATCGTATCCTTTGCCTGGGCAGGTTTCGGAGCCGTTTTCGGACCGGCAGTCCTTCTTTCCTTATATTGGAAGCGCTGCAACCGTTTCGGCGCCATGGCAGGCATGGTTTCCGGCGGACTGATGGTATTCATCTGGAAATACGGCGTGCGTCCCATGGGCGGTGTCTGGGATCTGTACGAGCTGGCACCGGCATTTTTGGTAGCGATCATCTTTATCGTGGTCGTATCCCTTTTGACACCGGCTCCCTCTGAGGAGATCACGAAAGAGTTCGACGAAGTGGCAGCAAAATAAGAGCGATATCCACTATATATAGTAGAAGGAACGCTTTTTCTGCAGATTGTCTTATAAAAAAAACAAAAAATGCGCAAAAAAGGGAGATTCAGGCAAAAAAAGTGCTTGCATTTCCCTTTTTCGCGGTGTACAATGGTCAATGCTGTGACATGATAGCTATGAAGCGTGAGGTTGCTGCCTATGCGAAAGCGTATGCAGGTTTTCCGTGGAGCGAATGTCAACGAATCTGACGACAAGTCACTGTACAGTAAGCGAAAGCAAACAGTCTGCCTCAGGCAGAAACGACGTGCTGCGAATGAGGATTTCATTCAGGGTCCGGATCAAGACGGATAAAAAATGAGATTTTTCAGGACACACACGGGAGAGTGTACAGTCACCACTTGTCGTACTTGCAACAAAAAAGTGCGAAAAGGAGGCGGCTATTTTTATGGCAAATCAAGTAATGAGAATCACGTTGAAAGCGTATGACCATCAGCTCATCGACTCTTCCTGCAAGAAGATCATCGAGACGGTCAAGAAGAATGGTTCACAGGTATCCGGTCCTGTGCCTCTTCCCACCAAGAAGGAAGTTGTTACCATTCTGAGGGCAGTTCATAAGTATAAGGACTCCCGTGAGCAGTTTGAGCAGAGAACGCATAAGAGACTGATCGACGTGATCGCGCCCACCCAGAAAACGGTGGATGCTCTTCAGAGAATGGAAATGCCTGCTGGAGTATACTTCAGCATTAAAATGAAGAGCAACGAAAAGTAAGAGCAAGTAGTTTAAATTTATGTAAGAGCGCGTGAGCGTTCCGATGCATGAAGGAGGTTTAAAATGAAGAAAGCGATACTGGCAACAAAGGTCGGCATGACCCAGATCTTCCAGGAAGACGGCTCTCTGATCCCCGTAACGGTCCTGACAGCAGGTCCCTGCGTGGTAACTCAGATCAAGACGGAAGAGAACGACGGCTACAATGCTGTTCAGGTGGGTTTTGAAGACAAGAAGGAAAAGATCATCACCAAGGATAAGGGCGGCAAGAAAGAGATCGCTCACAGACATGGTGTGAACAAGGCAGTGAAAGGTCATCTTGACAAAGCCGGCGTTTCCGCAAAGAGATATCTTCGCGAGTTCCGTTTTGAGAACGCAGGCGAGTATGAGCTTGCACAGGAGATCAAAGCAGACATCTTCGCAGTCGGCGATCATGTAGATGCAACCGCGATCTCCAAAGGTAAAGGATATCAGGGCGCGATCAAGAGACTTGGCCAGCACCGCGGTCCCATGAAACACGGTTCCAAATTCCACCGTCATCAGGGTTCCAATGGTGCATGTTCCTCACCTTCCCGCGTATTCAAGGGAAAAGGAATGCCCGGTCATATGGGTCATGTGAAAGTAACCGTTCAAAACCTTGAAGTAGTCAGAGTGGATGCAGACAAGAATCTTCTGCTGGTAAAGGGATCCGTTCCCGGACCGAAGAAATCCATGGTGACTATCAAAGAGACCACGAGAGTGGATGTATAATCGGTGAAAGGAGGTAAAGAGGATCATGGCAAACGTATCCGTATACAATATGGAAGGCAATGAGGTTGGCTCCATCGATCTGAGCGACGCAGTATTCGGCGTTGAAGTAAATGAGCACCTTGTGCATATGGCAGTTGTTCAGCATTTAGCGAACAGACGTCAGGGTACCCAGAAAGCAAAAACCCGTTCCGAGGTTTCCGGCGGCGGAAGAAAGCCCTGGAGACAGAAGGGAACAGGACATGCACGTCAGGGTTCCAACAGATCCCCGCAGTGGAAGGGTGGCGGAATCGTATTCGCCCCGGTACCGAGGGATTACTCATTCAAGATGAACAAGAAGGAAAAGAGGGCAGCGCTCAGGAGCGCCCTGACATCCAGACTGCAGGAGAACAAACTGATCGTTGTTGACGAGCTGAAGTTTGACGAGATCAAGACCAAGAACTTCGCAGGCGTTATGAACAACCTGAAAGTTGAGAAGGGTCTTGTGATCCTGGCAGAGAACGACCAGAACACCGTGCTTTCCGCAAGGAACATGGACAAAGTCAATACGACTCTGGTATCTGAGATGAACGTATTCGATATCATGAACGGCGGAACCATCGTACTGACGAAAGACTCCGCAGCAAAGATCGAGGAGGTGTACGCATAATGGCAGCATTACAGTATTATGATGTGATCTTAAAGCCTGTTGTGACCGAGAAGAGCATGGACGGCATGGGAGATAAGAAGTACACATTCTTCGTTCATCCCGAAGCTAATAAATCGCAGATCAAAGAAGCGGTTGAGAAAATGTTTGACGGCGTAAAAGTGGCTAAGGTGAACACACTGAACCAGGACGGCAAGACAAAACGCCGCGGCATGACATACGGTAAGACAGCAAAGACCAAGAAAGCAATGGTATGGCTGACCGAGGACAGCAAGGAGATCGAGATCTTTGCAGGCCTGTAAGAAGTAAAGACAGGCAGCTATGTGCAGTAAAGCACGAGATTAAATCATTCGAAAGGAGATACAAAAATGGGAATCAAGAGTTATAACCCATATACCCCCTCCAGAAGAAACATGACAGGCTCCGATTTTTCAGAGATCACAAAGTTTGAGCCGGAAAAATCTCTGGTAGTGGCAATGCCCAAGCATTCCGGAAGGAACAATCAGGGCAAGATCACCGTTCGTCATCATGGCGGCGGCGCAAAGAAGAAATACAGAATGGTGGACTTCCGCAGAAATACAAAAGACGGAATCCCCGCAAAAGTGATCGGTATCGAATACGATCCCAACAGAACAGCTAACATCGCCCTGATCTGCTACGCAGACGGTGAGAAGAGCTACATCTTAGCACCGGAAGGACTGACAGACGGCATGACCGTTATGAGCGGAGCTTCTGCCGAAGTAAGAGTAGGCAACTGCCTTCCTCTTTCCGAGATTCCTGTCGGTACTCTGGTACACAACATTGAACTTCAGCCCGGCAAAGGCGGCCAGATGGTCCGCAGCGCAGGAAACAGCGCACAGCTGATGGCGAAGGAAGGTAAATACGCAACACTTCGTCTTCCCTCCGGAGAAATGAGAATGGTTCCCCTCGGATGCCGCGCATCCATCGGCGTAGTCGGCAACGGTGACCATAACCTCGTAAAGATCGGTAAAGCAGGAAGAAAACGTCACATGGGTATCCGCCCGACAGTCAGAGGTTCGGTTATGAACCCGAACGACCATCCGCACGGCGGTGGTGAGGGACGCGCACCTATCGGTCGTCCCGGTCCTTCTACCCCTTGGGGTAAGCCGGCACTTGGTCTGAAGACAAGGAAGAAGAAAAAAGCTTCCAACAAGCTGATCGTAAGACGTCGTGATGGCAGGGCCATCAAATAAGTAAGGAGGAAAGAGTAATGGCAAGATCATTAAAGAAAGGACCTTTTGCAGATGCAAGTCTTCTGAAGAAGGTTGACGCAATGAATACTTCCGGACAAAAGGCAGTGATCAAGACCTGGTCCCGCCGGTCCACGATCTTTCCGTCCTTTGTCGGACATACGATCGCGGTTCATGACGGACGCAAGCATGTGCCTGTATATGTAACGGAGGATATGGTAGGACATAAGCTCGGCGAGTTTGTTGCCACCAGAACTTACCGCGGACACGGTAAGGATGAAAAGAAAGGTAAAGTAAGATAATAGGAAAGGAGGGCGATCCCCATGGCTAAGGGACACAGATCAAAGATCAAACGTGAAAGAAATGAACAGACCAATAGCGAAAAGCGCCCGAGCGCAAAGCTCTCATATGCGCGCATTCCTGTTCAGAAAGCTTGCTTTGTTTTAGATGCGATCCGCGGCAAGGATGTTGAGACTGCGCTTGCAGTACTTGAGTACAATCCGCGTTATGCATCCGGCGTGATCAAGAAACTTTTAGAGTCAGCTATCGCCAATGCAGAGAACAATAACAGCATGAAGAGAGAGAACCTGTACGTTGCCGAGTGCTACGCAAACGAAGGACCGACCATGAAGAGAATCAGGGCCAGGGCACAGGGCAGGGCATACCGGATTCTGAAGAGAATGAGCCACATCACGGTGGTTCTGGATGAAAGATAAGAGGAGGAAATGAAATGGGACAGAAAGTTAATCCTCACGGTCTTCGCGTAGGCATCATCAAGGATTGGGATTCCCGCTGGTATGCAGAGAGCGAATTCGCGGATTATCTGGAAGAGGATCACAAGATCCGTACTTATGTAAAAAAGAAACTGGGAAGCGCAGGCATTTCCAAGGTTGAGATCGAGCGTGGCGGAGCTGACCGTGTCAAGGTTATCATCTACACCGCTAAGCCCGGTGTTGTGATCGGCAAGGGCGGCGCAGAGATCGAAAAGACCAAGAGTGAGATCGAAAAGCTGACAGGCAGAAAAGCATCTGTAGACATTAAAGAGATCAAGCGTCCGGACAGAGATGCACAGCTGGTAGCAGAGAATATCGCACAGCAGCTTGAAAACCGTGTATCCTTCCGTCGTGCAATGAAGAGCTGCATGGGACGTGCCATGAAAGCCAGCGCGCTTGGTATCAAGACTGCAGTTTCCGGTCGTCTCGGCGGCGCGGATATGGCAAGGTCAGAGTTTTACAGTGAAGGTACGATTCCCCTTCAGACACTCAGAGCAGATATTGACTATGGATTCGCTGAGGCAGACACCACCTACGG
>JAEEGL016076129.1_pt1 | contig 14282 bp, 11 predicted proteins | sample 9134231 | NCBI WGS metagenome assembly JAEEGL01 (sample SAMN16246548, study PRJNA631951) | gut metagenome | biome: gut microbiome; feature: rumen; material: fiber-attached | host: Bos | place: Iran: Karaj | collected 2018-10 | reverse complement strand
CTGACGAACGAAGCCAGGGACAGCTTGCGGGTGAAGGTGTCGCTAATCTCGTAGTCGTCGTCACCGGTTTCTGCGGCCATCTCTTCTACGGTGATTTGGGTCACAGGGTCTTCCACCTCTTCCACCACCTCAAAGTTCTGGTAAATCTCGCAGTCGCCTTTGTCCACGTTGATAATGACGTCAAAGTTGTCGGCGCTGCCGTAGGTTTTGGCCAGCTGGGTCAGGAACACATCCTTGAGCACACCCAGCATCACGGGACGGTCGATGCTCTTTTCTTCCTTGAAGTCCTTGAAAGCGTCAATCAGGGTTACTTCTTTCTCTTTTTCTTTTGCCATTTTATCTATTGTATTATTTGAATTCAACGTACGGCGTCACGGAGTTGATCTCCGCCAGCGGGAAGCATTCCTCGTGCTCCACCTTTTCCTTCTTCTTCTTGCCTTCCACGGCCTCCAGGGCGGTGTAGTGCAGGGTTACGGAGTCTTCCGTGGCGGCTACCAGCGTGGCTATCAGGCGTTTGCCGCCGCGGAACTTCACGTCCACCTGGCTGCCGATGGCTTTCCGGTACTGCCGGAGCACTTTGAACGGACGGTCCAGCCCGGCCGACGACACGGTGAGGGAATAGTCCTCCACGTCCTGGTCGAACGCCGCGTGCACCACTGCGTCGATGGCGGCGCAGTCCTCCCAGTCCACGGCTCCTTCTTCCTTTTCGATGACAATCTCAATGTCGTTGGTGGCGCTTACCGTCACTTCCACCACGAAGCAGCCTCTCCCGGCCACTTCCGGCTCTACCACTTGCAGTATCCGTTCTTTATCCATAGTCCTTGTCATTCTGAGCCCAGCAGGGGCGAAGAATCTAAAAAAAAGATAGGGGACCTCCGTCCTCTATCTCGTTCACGGGTGCAAAGGTATGAATTTTATTTAAGAATTCCAAATCTTTACCCGTCTTCGTCTGCCCCATCGTTTCATTGGCCGAGAACACCTCACACCTTCAGCCAAAGGATGCTGTCGGGCCCTTCGTTGAACAGCAGGTCCAGGATGCTGAGACCGGGGGTGAAGCCGCCCATACGGTCACGAAACACCTGGTAATAAGGCTTTTCCAGGCCAAGGTCTGCCAGCACGGAGGACGGCAGCTTGGGGTGGAGGACGTAGCGGTAGTCGTCCGGCAGGGCTCCCCGCGCGGCAAACGAGGCCGTGGGTTCCAGCTCGCAGGCCACGCCGCAGCGCCTCAGGCACCACCGGATGAGGGAAAGGTTCAGCTCCCACAGCGTTTCCGGCTGCGCATCCATGAGCGCGAACACCTCGTCCCGGTAATAGTCATAATAGGCCGATGTCTGATAGGCCGTATCCAGCGCCCGCTGCGTGCGGAGCACCCAGGGCGTGGAATAATCGACCCGGACAGTGCAGATATTCAGGGCGGAAGGGGCCTTCCCTTCCGCGTCGCTTCGCGACCCTGTACGGGCAAATGCTCCAGGGAAGGCCCCTTCCGTCCTGCAAGCATGCACCACCGGCACCTGCAGCATCTGGGGACCCTGCGGCCCCAGGATGTAGCAGCGGTTCCGCCAGCTCTGCTTCTGGTAGTTCTCCGAGGCCTCCAGCTGCACCCGGGACGGCAAAACCCTGTCCGGAGACAGGGTCATATCGCGTGCGGCCAGGGCAAACCAGCTCACTGGCGGAAAATATGCGGTGGTGAGCAGCACTTTAACGGTTGGGACGAGGCTTGGGGACAATGCCCCGCTGGGAGCTGCGGATGAAGCGGAGGATGTTGTCCCGCCGCTCGGAGGCCGGGAAGTTGGCCTCGATATACTCCACGGCCTGGCTGACATTCATGCCCTGGAAGTAAATGGCGTCGTAGATGGCCTTGATTTCGTTCACCTGCTCCTCCGTGAAGCCGCGGCGCAGCAGGCCCACCCGGTTCACCCCCTCGAAGACGATGGGCTCCCGGCCGGCCAGCACATAGGGCGGCACGTCCTTGGTGATTTTGGCAAAGGCCGCCACAAAGGCGTGGGTGCCGATGTGCGAGAACTGGTGCGAGCCCGAACGGCCGCCCAGCACGCCCCAGTCTTCCACGTCCGTCTCTCCGGCCAGCCCGGCATAGCTGACGATAATGCAGTGGCTCCCGATCTGGCAGTCGTGCGCGATGTGCGCATACGACATGATGAGGGTGTCGCTGCCCACGCGGGTGACCCCTTTCCCGCTGGCCTTGGTGCCGCGGTTGATGGTGGCGCATTCGCGGATGTTCACCCGGTCGCCGATTTCCACCCACGACTCCTCGCCTTCGAACTTGAGGTCCTGCGGGATGGCGCCCACCACGGCCCCCGGGAAGACCGTGCAGTCCCGGCCCATGCGTACATGGTTGAAGATGGTGGCGCCGTTGAGGATATGGCAGCCGTCGCCAATTTCTACGTTGGCATCTACGAAGGCGAAAGGCCCGATTTCTATGTTGTCGCCCAGTTTGGCTTCGGGGCTTACGACGGCCAGGGGATGGATTTTATTCATGTGCAGGTCTATTTAAGCAGGGCCCGGAGGGCCTTGGCTGCCTTGGTGTTGATGGAATGGCCCGGTTTGTAGGCCGTGATATGGGCGTTGAGCCAGCCGCCGGCGAGGCGGAGGTCTCCCATGAGGTCCAGCAGTTTGTGCCGGCCGCATTCGTCCGGAAAATGCAGCTGGAGATTGTTCAGGTAGCCTTCTTCCGTGATGCGCAGATCCGGCATGTTGAACAGCTGGGCAATGCCCTGCAGCTGTTCCGGCTGCACCGGCTGCTCCACGATGACGATGGCATTGTCCACGTCGCCCCCCTTGATGAGGTTGTTCCGGAACAGGTATTCTATTTCATGGAAAAAGACGAAGGTGCGGCAGGGGCCAATCTCCGAGGCATAGTCCGTATGTTCGTCCCAATGGGCGCTCTGGACGCCCAGGATGCGGGAATTGAAGTCTACGGTAATGTCTGCCGAGGGTGCTTCTGCCGGTTCTATCCGCACCCACGACCCGCTTTCCGGGTCTTTGATTTCCAGCGACTGGGGAAGGTCCAGATACTTGCGCGGCACCCCCTGGTCTTCCAGGCCGTCCTTGAGGATGGCTTCCACGTAGGGCCGGGCGCTGCCGTCCAGGATGGGGACCTCGATATTGTCCAACTCGATGAGGGCATTGTCCACCCCGAGGCCCGTGAGCGCGCTCATGATGTGCTCGATGGTGACGGCCACGGCTTCGCGGTAAGAGATGGTGGTGCTGCGGGCCGTGTTGGTCACATTCTCCGCCAGGGCGTTGATGACCGGCCGGGAACGAAGGTCCGTGCGCCGGAACCGGATGCCATGGTCCGGCCCGGCGGGCTGGACTTTCATGTGCGAATAAGTGCCCGTATGGAGCCCTTTCCCTTGAAAATAATATGCTTTTTTGAGTGTATGCTGGTTCCTTTGCATGCAAGTGGATTGTCTGGTGCCAGGCTACTGCAAAAATTATTCCTCCGCAGCCCGCTTGAACAGGGCATAGGCTTTCATGTACTGCTTGACGGGAATGACGGGGGAGCCCACCAGCACCTCGCCTTCCTTGCGGATGTGGCCGATGACCCCGCCCTGGGCGCAGATGGTGGTGTGGTCGGCAATCTTCAGATGCCCGGCTATGCCCACCTGTCCGGCAAAGATGCAGTACTTGCCCACGACGGTGGAGCCGGCGATGCCCGTCTGTGCCGCCATGACGGTATGGTCCCCGATGACCACATTGTGCGCAATCATGCATAGGTTGTCTATCCTGACCCCGTTGCCGATGAGGGTGGATTCCATCTGTGCGCGGTCTACGGTGGAGTTGGCGCCAATCTCCACATCGTTGCCGATCACCACGTTCCCCAGGTGCTCGATCTTTTCCCAGCTGCCGTCCGGCTGCGGGGCGTTGCCGAAGCCGTCGGCCCCGATGACCACGCCGCTGTGCAGGATGACCCGGTCTCCGATGACCATGCCCGGATAGATGCGTACCCCGGGATACAGGATGCAGTCCTTGCCGATGGTGCAGTCGTCACCGATGAACACCTGCTCATGGATGATGGTGCCGTCGCCCACCTTCGTGCGGCGCCCGATGTGGGAGTACGCCCCTACATAGACCCGCTTCCCGAAGTGCGTGCTCCAGTACCAGCAGGCCCTCAGGCTGCGGTGCCGGCGGGCCTTTTTCTTCTTGTCCGCCGTATACTTGAGCAGCTGGGCGACAGCCGTATAGGCATTCTCTACGCGCACGAGGGTGGGCTTCACGGGCTCCTTGGGCTCGAAGCCCTTGTCTACAATGAGGATGGAAGCCTGGCTGGTGTAGACGAACGGCTCGTACTTGGGGTTGGCGAAGAAACTCAGGCTGCCGGGCTTGCCGTGTTCAATCTTGGCGAAGCGGGTGGCCCTGGCGTTCTCGTCGCCCTCCACCGTGCCGCCCAGCAGCTGGGCTAAAAACTTGGCTGTATATTCCATAGGCTAGATGAGCGGTTCTGCCGTCATGGCCGCCGGCTGCGGAATGCCCATGAGTTTGAGGATGGTGGGGGCGATGTTGCAAAGGGCGCCGTCCTTCACCTGCTTCACCTGGTCTCCGGCATTGATGACCACCAGCTGCACCGTGTTGAGCGAGTGCGCCGTGTTGGGAGTGCCGTCTGCGTTGACCGCGAAATCTGCATTGCCGTGGTCTGCGGTAAGGAGCACCACATAATCTTTGGCGATGGCCTCCTCTACCACCTTCCCCACCAGCTTGTCAATGCAAGTGACGGCCTGGGTGATGGAGTTGTAGACACCGGTGTGGCCCACCATGTCTCCGTTGGCGAAGTTGAGGATGATCATGTCCTGCTTCCCGCCGCGGATTTGCTCAATGAGCTTTTCCGCCACTTCGGGGGCGCTCATCTGCGGCAGGAGGTCGTAGGTGGGCACCTTGGGGCTGTTCACCAAAATGCGGTCTTCGTTCTCGAACACCGTTTCCCGGCCGCCGTTGAAGAAGAAGGTCACATGGGCGTATTTCTCCGTTTCTGCAATGCGCAGCTGGCGTTTTCCGGCCTTGGAGACCGTTTCTCCGAGGGTGTCCTGCACCAGTTCCTTGTCGAACAGGATATGGACGCCGGTAAACGAAGCGTCGTAGGGGGTGAGGCAGCAGTAGTAGAGCGGGATGGTATGCATCCCTTCTTCCGGCATGTCCTTCTGGGTGAGCGCGGCGGTGAGTTCCCGGGCGCGGTCGTTCCGGAAATTGTAGAAGATGACGGCGTCGCCTTCCCCGATGGTGGCAACCGGCTTGCCGCCTTCCGTGACCACGATGGGCTTGATGAATTCGTCCGTCACGTCTGCGTCGTAGCTGGCCTGGATGCCGGCCTGGGCGCTTTCGAATGCGGCGCCCTTTCCTTCCACCAGAAGGTCATAGGCTTCTTTGACGCGGGCCCAGCGCTTGTCTCGGTCCATGGCATAGAAGCGGCCGCAGACGCTGGCCACCTTGCCGGTGGTCTGGGCCATCTTCTCTTCCAGTTCCTTCACAAAGCCAAGACCGCTCCGGGGGTCTGTGTCACGGCCGTCCATGAAGGCGTGGACATAGACTTTGTCCAGCCCCTGCTCCTTGGCCACGCGGAGGAATTCGTACACATGGTCCAGGCTGCTGTGCACGCCGCCGTGCGAGGTAAGGCCCATCAGATGGAGCTTTTTCCCGCTTTGCTTCACATAGTCGAATGCGGCTTTTATTTCTTTGTTTTCCAGAAGTTTATGCTCCCGGCAGGCAATGTTGATCTTTACCAGGTCCTGGTATACCACGCGGCCGGCGCCGAGGTTCATGTGACCCACCTCGGAATTGCCCATCTGTCCGTCCGGCAGGCCTACATATTCCCCGCAGGCCTGCAGGTGGCTGTGCGGATAGCGTTCGCGCAGCGCGTCAATATGGGGGGAACCCTGTGTCCAGATGGCGTTGGAATAGTCGTGGCGGCCTTCTCCCCAGCCGTCCAGGATCATCAGCAGTACTTTTCTGTTCATATCTTATGTTATAAATCGCTCAAACAATCAGATTCATGGTGTCGTCCTGAGAAGCCGCAGGCGACGAAGGATCTAACCTGCAAATTTAATCATTTTTTGCGGATATCCGAAGGATACGGCGGGTAGCCGCAGTGACCCGGACACTCTGGTCGATGCAGAAGGGGATGACGGCGAGGATGTGATGCCGGTTCCGGGGGCTGCGCAGCAGGGGCACGAGGGGCTTTTCGTCCGCCGGGATGTGGTGGTCCGTGAACCAGTCCTGCATCTTTTTCCGCCCCGGGGCGCCCAGCGGCCTAATCCAGTCCCCGCTTTCCCAGGAACCAAGCGCTCCGGCGCCCTCCCGCAGCAAGGCAGCCCGCAGGCCGGTCTCCAGTTTGTCTGCGTCCAGGATGAGCATGCCCGCCGGCTGCTTCACCGGCAGCGTCCCGTCCCAGGGCTCTTCCGAAATAGCGTATTCCGTTGTCCGGAGAGGGGGTATGTCCGCCAACCCATGGCCACCCTCGGCCGTGTAAGAGGGAGGGGCCCATCGAAGATGGGAGGGGTCGGCGCAGCCGACGGTTGGCGGACATACACCCACTCCGGGCACTTCCTCCGCGAAACGTTCCATGTCCCGGTTTAAGGTTTCCACAAAGCGAGGATTGATTTCCCGGAAGACCGGGAATACCAGATTCCTGATTTTGTTGCGTTTATAGTCGTTGAGCGCATTGGTGGCATCGTCCCGCCACTGCACCCCGTGCTCTGCCGCGAAGGCCTCTATTTCTGCCCGGGTCATGCCCAGCAGCGGCCGCAGCAGCGGAATGTCCGAAAACGCCGGATCCGGGATGAATCCCCGGGGTTTCATGCCCAGCAGGCCTCGTAGGCCCGTACCACGTAACAAATTGAGCAGCAGGGTTTCTGCGTTGTCATTGGCGTTGTGCGCCACCGCCACGCCTTCGTAGCCGTATTCCCGGCAGAGCTCTCCGAACCAGTGGTAGCGGAGCCGGCGGGCGGCCATCTCCACGGAAATCCCTTCCGCGGCGGCAAACGCCTCCGTGTCAAAGCGCCGGACGTGGCAGGGAATCCCGTTTGCGGCGGCCCAGCGGCGGACAAAAGCCTCGTCTCCGTCACTCTCCGCCCCCCGCAGCGAGAAGTTGCAGTGGGCAATGGCGAAAGGTCCGCCTTCAAGACGGACCTTCTCTGCCAGGCACATGGAGTCGATGCCTCCGCTGACGGCTACCAGCAGCATGGGGCGCCCTAGCGCTTATGCGTGAAGGTATAGGTGAATCCGAACTCTGCGAACTCCTTGAACTGTACACCCTTGGCATCCGGCTTGCCGTCCTTGTCCGTGTCCCGGACCAGCACCAGCGGGTCGTAGATGAGGTTGGTGGCCACCGTGAAGGCGAAGAACTTGGTGAGTTTCCAGAACACCTTGTTGTCCCAGGTGATACGGGGTTCCACCTTGGGCGTAAGGTAGTTGTAGAACAACGCCAGCTGGGTGGTATAGGAGAAATTGTCGTTGATGACCCAGGCGGCGTCCGCCTTGATCTGGGCGCCCAGTTCGTAACGGACATTACGGAACTGGTCAAGCGCCTCCGCCTCGAACGCGGCCTTCTTGTCCGTGAAGTTGCTGCCGGGGACCAGTTCCATACCATAGGTATAGCGCAGCAGGGGATCGCTCACGATGACTGCGCCGCCCGTGAGCGGGGCAACGTTGAGCGAGAACCAGGGCTTGGGCGTCCACAGGATACCGATACCCAGGTTGATATAGGCAGGGGAGAAGAGGCCGGACTTGAGGGAACGGGCGTTGAGCCAGTCCTGGACGGTGGGCTCGGTTTCTCCGTCGCTCTTGGGCGTGCCGTAGGCGTAGTTGTTGTTGAACTGCGTCTTGAAGTCGAAGCTGGCCGAGTACGACAGATGCTTGATGGGCGTCTCGTAACCCCACTTGGATTCAAAGTAGATGCGGTCCTTCGTTTTCTGGAAGATGGGTTTGTCGGCCGAGTACAGGAGACCGTAGTCTAATTGTAAACGGTTGGTTCCCAGCATTTTGCCTTTTGCGTAATTGGCGCTGGCGTCTACGTTCGCGGTCAGCGACACGTTGTTGTAGCCGCCGGCGGCCCACTGGCTCAGCCAGGTTTGGCCGAAGTTGATGCTGGTGAGGAGCGTGTTGGTCCAGTAGGTGGGTTTCTGCACCGGAGCCGGCACGTCTTCCGCGGCGCTGAGGGCGGCGGCGGCTTCCGCAGCGGCTTCCTGGGTATTTTGTGCCCGGGCCGTCAGGGCGACGGCCAAGAGGGCTAAGAGGGTCACAATCTTTTTCATGGCTTAATACGATCTTGCAAACAATACTCTCTGGTGGGAAGGCTTTCCGGTGTAGATGCACTTGCCTTCCTCCATGCAAACCGCGCTGTCCACCGGGATGCAGCGGATGGTAGCCTTGGTCTCTTCCTGGATGCGGGCCTCGGTCTCTGCGGTGCCGTCCCAGTGGCAGAGCAGGAAGCCGCCCTTTTCAATCTCCACCTTGAAATCTTCCCAGGTGTCGACCTTTCGGATGGAGGCGTCGCGGAAAGCGAGCGCCTTGTTGTAGATGCTCTGCTGGATGTCTTCCAGCAGGCCGATGATCCGGTCTTCCAGGCCTTCCAGCGGCTCGGAAATCTTCTCCAGCGTGTCCCGGCGGCACACTTCCACCGTGCCGTTCTGGAGGTCCCGGGGACCCATGGCCAGCCTTACGGGCACGCCCTTGAGCTCCCATTCGGCGAACTTGAAGCCCGGCCGCAGGGTGTCCCTGTCGTCCACCTCTACGGAATGTCCCTTCTCTTCCAGCACCTTCTTGAGGGCGAACATCTTGTCCAGCACCGCGTTCCGTTCTTCGTCGCTCTTGTAGATAGGGACCATCACCACCTGGATGGGCGCCAGCGCCGGAGGAAGCACCAGCCCGTTGTCGTCTCCGTGGGCCATGATGAGCGCGCCCATCAGGCGGGTGCTCACGCCCCAGCTGGTGGCCCACACATAGTCTTCCTTCCCTTCCTTGTTGGTGAAGGTGACGTCAAAGCTCTTGGCGAAGTTCTGGCCCAGGAAATGGGACGTACCGGCCTGCAGGGCCTTTCCGTCCTGCATGAGGGCCTCGATGGTCATGGTGTCCAGGGCGCCGGCGAAGCGCTCTCCTGGGCTCTTGTGGCCCACCACCACGGGAAGGGCCATGGTCTCCCGGGCGAACTTGGCATACACGTTCACCATCTTGGTTTTCTCCTCCTCCGCCTCCTGGGCGGTAGCGTGGGCGGTATGGCCTTCCTGCCAGAGGAATTCGGCCGTACGGAGGAACAGGCGGGTGCGCATTTCCCAGCGCACCACGTTGCACCACTGGTTGCACAGGATGGGAAGGTCCCGCCAGCTGTGCACCCAGTTCTTGTAGGTGTTCCAGATAATGGTTTCCGAGGTGGGCCGGACGATGAGTTCCTCTTCCAGCTTTGCCTCCGGGTCCACCACCACGCCGCTGCCGTCGGGCGCGTTCATGAGGCGGTGGTGCGTGACCACGGCGCATTCCTTGGCGAAGCCCGCCACGTGCTCCGCCTCACGGCTGAAGAAACTCTTGGGGATGAACAGCGGGAAGTAGGCGTTCTTGTGGCCGGTGGCCTTGAACATGTCGTCCAGGATGCGCTGCATCTTCTCCCAGATGGCGTAGCCGTAGGGCTTGATGACCATGCATCCGCGGACGGCGGACTGTTCTGCCAGGTCTGCCTTTACCACCAGGTCGTTGTACCACTGGGAATAGTTTTCCTCCCTTTTAGTTACCTCTTTTGCCATAATCTTATTGCTTTTTTTCGTTTTTGTGCGTAATATTGTTGCCGGAAACGGGGGATGCAGGTACAATAATTGCATTTCCCCTCTCAAATGCGCCGGAAATCCGGCACAAAGATAAGATTTTTATTTGGATAATTAGGAGTTACTCACAATGAAAAAGCGTTTTCTGGTCTATGCCGCGGCGGTTTTTGCCGCCCTGTCCTGCTCTTCCATGAGCCAGCTCCAGACACAGGTCTATGATGACGGTGTCTATGCCCGTCCTGCCCCCGTCGCAGCGGCGCCCGCCGTTACGGACGAGGAACTGGACAACCTCCTTGCCGACAGCCATGCCTCGCAGGCCTATATCATCGGGGCGGACACCCTTGTCGTGCCCGCCGGTACGCCGGTGCGTTTCAATACGCAGAGTTTCACGGTCACCGTCGACCCTGCTCCCAGCTATGTCTTTGACTATGCCTGGGGGTATTCCCCGTGGTATTACGACTCCTGGTATTACCGCCGCCATTATTCCCCCTGGTACTACAGCAGCTACTGGGACCCGTACCCCTGGTATTCCTATCCGTGGTACGACTATGGCTGGTATCACGGCCCCTACGGCTGGCACCGTCCCTATTATTATAGCTATTACGGACACTACTACAGCCCCTGGTATTACAGCTCCTGGTACGGCCCGTACGACTTTTATTACCACGACTACTGGTACTGGAACCACCGCTATTACTACGGCTACTATGACTATTATTACGGTCCCGGCTACTATGGCGGCTATTACGGCTACTGGGGAGGCCGTCCCCGCTTCCGTCCCAGCCACGCCTATGCAGAGGGGGTGAGGGACCATGGCTTCTCGGCCCGCGGCGGCGCTTCCGTCTCCAGCGGCTTCGGCCGCAGCGGCTCGTCCCGCAGTTCTGTGGCCACCAAGGCCTCTTCCGTGGGGAGAAGCGCGGCCGGGCGTTCCACTTCGGTCCGCACCTCGTCGGCCGGCCGCAGCAGCTCGTCCGGCATCACCGCCTCGCCGCGCAGCTACAGCAGCGGCTCCTCCGTCCGTTCCACTTCTGGCAACGGAACCCGTTCGGCGAACGTGGGCCGGAGCACCGCTTCGGGCGGCACCCGCTCCTCGGGAGGCAGTTATTCCACCGGCGGCACCCGTTCTTCGGGCGGCAGCTATTCCACCGGCGGCGGCAGTTCCCGTTCCTCCTCGGGCAGCGGCAGCGTCCGCTCCAGCGGCAACGTGCGTTCCTCTTCCGGGAGCAGTTCCCGCTCTTCCGGCGGCTCCTACTCGGGCAGCAGCAGCAGCCGTTCTTCCGGCGGCAGCACCCGTTCCTCGGGCGGCGGCTATTCTTCCGGGAGCAGTTCCCGCTCTTCCGGCGGCTCCTACTCGGGCGGCGGTGGCAGCTCCCGTTCCTCCGGCGGCTCCTATTCGGGCGGCGGCAGCTCCCATTCTTCCGGCGGTTCTTCCCGTTCCAGCGGCGGTCGCCGATAGCACCCTTCAAGCTTGAAACGTATGATTATGGACAGCAGAAAACTATTCTCCCTCCTCCTGGGCCTTGCCGTCACAGCCGCGGCATCGGCCCAGACATGGCAGGACGCCTATTTGTTCTCCGAGAATGTGTATTCGGGCTCGGCCCGGGGCGTCGCCATGGGCAACGCCCTCACCGCCGTGGGCGGAGACCCCGGCTCTGTCAACTTCAACCCGGCGGGTTCCGCCGTGGCCTCCTATTCGCAGTTCTTCATCTCTCCGGGCTTCACCATCTCTTCCACCACGGCCCAGGGCACCATCCTGGACGGGGATGTGGATCCCATCGGCCTGGGAGACCAGGTGAAAACGGGCTACTTCCGCATGAAACTGCCCAACGTGGGCTTCATCCTCAATATGGATACGGGCCGCCGCAGCGGCTGGAAGAACGTCAGCTTCGGCTTCCTGTTCAATTCTACCAACAATTACACGGGCCGCTTCAATTCGTCGGGCGTCAACTCAGACAATTCCTATGCGGCCTCTCTGGCATCGTCGGCAGACGGCTTTGCCCCGGATGTGCTGGGAAAGGAAGACTGGTTCTACAGCGGAGACTATTCCCGCATGCCCTCCTGGGTGGACATGACGGGCTTCCGCAGCGGTATGTACGACGCCGTCACGGGACGCAAGGGCGCCTATGTGGCCATCACCGAGGTGGTGGACGAAGACGGCAACATGCGCCTCGCCGCCCCGCTGTACCAGAAGTACGGCCAGCAGACCCGCGGCAGCAAGTCGGACCTGGTCTTCAACCTCGCCGCCAACCTGTCGGACATCCTGTACCTGGGCGCCAACCTCGGCATCACCAGCCTCAATTACCGGATGGCGGAATACTGGTACGAAGAGCCCAACAATCCAGACCAGTTCCCGGTGATTTCCTGGTACGACTCAGACACGGGAACCACCGAATCGGCCCGCTTCGAATCGCTCCGGATGCGCCGCGAATACCGTCTCAACGGCACGGGCGTGTATCTCAAGGCCGGTGCGCTCCTGCGTCCTTTCGCCGGGCTCCGGCTGGGTGTCGCCATCCAGACGCCCACTCTGATGAACTTGGTGGAACGTTACGGCTATTCCGGCGAGGTGAACCTTTCCGGCCGGAACTCGCCCAGGGCCAACAGTCCGGAAGACGAATGGGGCTATTCCATGGTGAATCCGTTCCGCTTCAACGCCGGCATCGCCTATTCGGTGGGCCAGTTCGCCGTCCTTTCGGCAGACTATGAGCGGGCAGACTACGGCCAGGCCCGTTTCCGCCCGCGTTCCGGCGGTTCCCTCGGCGATGACTACTTCGAGGGTACCAACCTGGACATCCAGGACCTTCTGGGCGCGAGCCACATGGTCCGTGTGGGCGTGGAGGTGAAACCGGTTCCCTTCCTGGCGCTCCGGGGCGGCTGGAACTACACCACCACCGGCCAGCGCAACGTCCTTGACGGGAACCAGGTGGTCGCCCTCAGCCAGGAGCAGCTCCGCTCGCAAGCCAAGTCGGCCTGGTCCGCCGGCCTCGGCTACTCTTCCGGCAATTCGTTCTTCGCAGACCTGGCTTTCCGCGTGCGCCGGGTGCCGGCCGACTTCTTCATCCCGTACGTATATTATTATGCGCCCAACTCCCAGCGCTTCTATGACAAGGTTGCGGATGACCATATCCTCACGCCGGAAGTGAAGGTGCAGCCGCATCTGTACGATGTAATCCTTACCATGGGCTGGCGTTTCTAGTCCGCCCATCTGCCAATTTGGCAGGGAAGGCCCTGTCGGCACGATGTTCGATAATCTTTTGGCGTCGCTTCTGAGGAGGCGGCGCCAAATGGTATAAACAACAAAAACAAATTGATATTATGGGAAAGATTATCGGCATCGACCTTGGAACCACCAATTCCTGCGTCGCGGTGATGGAAGGCAACCAGCCCACCGTCATCATCAACAATGAAGGCCAGCGCACCACCCCGTCGGTGGTGGCGTTCACCGAAGGCGGGGAGCGCAAAATAGGCTCTCCGGCCAAGCGGCAGGCCATTACCAATCCCCACAACACCGTGTTCTCCATCAAGCGTTTCATGGGTGAGACCTATGACCAGGTGACCACGGAAGTGAACCGCGTGCCCTACAAGGTGGTGCGTGGAGAGAACAATACCCCCCGTGTAGACATCAACGGAAAGCTCTATACCCCGCAGGAAATCTCCGCCATGGTGCTTCAGAAGATGAAGAAGACGGCGGAAGAGTATCTGCGCCAGGAGGTTACGGAAGCCGTCATTACGGTTCCGGCCTACTTCTCGGACTCCCAGCGTCAGGCTACCAAGGAAGCCGGCCGCATTGCGGGCCTGGATGTGAAGCGTATCATCAACGAGCCTACCGCTGCGGCTCTCGCCTATGGCCTGGACAAGAAGGACAAGGATATGAAGGTCGCGGTCTATGACCTGGGCGGCGGTACTTTCGATATCTCCATCCTGCAGCTCGGCGACGGTGTCTTCGAGGTGCTCTCCACCAACGGTGACACGCATTTGGGCGGCGACGATTTCGACCAGGTGATTATCGACTGGCTCGCCGGCGAGTTCGCCGCGGAGAACGGCGGCATCGACCTGAAGAAGGATCCGATGGCGCTCCAGCGTTTGAAGGAAGCAGCCGAGAAGGCGAAGATCGAGCTCTCCAGCCAGACTTCTACGGAGATCAACCTTCCGTACATCATGCCGGTGGACGGCATTCCCAAGCACTTGGTGAAAACCCTGACCCGTGCGAAGTTCGAGCAGCTGTCCGACAATCTGTTCCAGCGTTCCATCGCCCCTTGCCGCAAGGCCCTGGCCGATGCGCACCTGAATCCTTCCGACATCGATGAGGTCCTGCTCGTGGGCGGTTCCACCCGTATCCCTTACGTGCAGGAACTCGTGAAGAACTTCTTCGGCAAGGAGCCCAACAAGAGCGTGAACCCGGACGAAGTGGTCGCCATCGGCGCCTCCATCCAGGGCGGTGTCCTCGCAGGCGACGTGAAGGATGTCCTTCTGCTGGACGTCACTCCGCTGTCCCTCGGCATCGAGACCCTCGGCGGCGTGATG
>JAEEGL012689719.1_pt1 | contig 14282 bp, 13 predicted proteins | sample 9134231 | NCBI WGS metagenome assembly JAEEGL01 (sample SAMN16246548, study PRJNA631951) | gut metagenome | biome: gut microbiome; feature: rumen; material: fiber-attached | host: Bos | place: Iran: Karaj | collected 2018-10 | reverse complement strand
TCCTTTTTAAGGAAGTGTGACAACGCAAATGACGGCTCAAATCTGTCCTTTTTAAGTGTACCTAAATGAAGTCCGGGACGCAATACCCTTAATCCCCTAAGATCGGGATAATCTGCTCTGACAAGGTAAAGCTCCGGTCCGTAGGTTATAAAGCCGGTTTCGCAATCTCCAAGAAATTGCGATGATGATATCCGCAGATTTTCCTTTTCAAACTCCCTATAGTCCTTCAGGAGTTTTTCATTTATGCATTTTATGTGAGCATATTTCTGATCTTTATCGCCCTCATCGTTCTTTATAAGAACTGCGCAGAAATGCCCCTCACCTTTTACCTTATGAGGCCAGAGCTTTTCCATTGATATAAGCTCATAATCCCCGTGCTCCTTTAAAAAGTGTTCCATGCACTCTTCATCTTCCTCGGGAGCAAACGTACATGTTGAATATACCAGTCTTCCGCCGGGCTTAAGCATTTTGTCCGCTTCATTTAATATGTCAGATGACCTTTGAGCGCACATCATGACATTATCGACGCTCCACTCCGAAACGGCCTCTGGATTCTTGCGGAACATCCCCTCCCCCGAACAGGGTGAATCAACAAGCACTTTATCAAAAAAAGATGGAAAATGCGCAGAAAGAGTCTGCGGGTCATGATTTAAAACAAGTGCGTTCCCGACTCCCATGCGCTCAATATTCTCTGAAAGATTGGCGGCCCGGGATGCGTTTATCTCGTTTGCTATAAGAAACCCCGTACCGTTAAGCTTCGCTGCGATCTGAGTGCTCTTGCCCCCGGGACTTGCACAAAGATCGAGAATGCGGTCATTTTCTTTGATATCGAGTTTTTCAACGGGAAGCATTGCGGAAGGTTCCTGAATATAATAGACTCCGGCTTCATGATAAGGATGAGATCCTGCGGGAATGTCTTCGATATAAAAGCCCTCACAGCACCATGTTACCCTGTCTTTATCCGAAATGCCCCAGGGATTTTTTTTGACAAAATAATCAATAGAGCCTTTAAGAGTGTTGACTCTCAAGGCTCTATGATTATTAAATTCATAACTCTTTATGAAGTCCTCATACTCATCTTTTAAAGTTATGCGGACCCTTTCCCTGAATTCTCCGGGCAGTATCATTTCTTGGTGATGAGCTTGAATATTGCGATAAGAATGCAAGCACCAACTACACCGCTTATGATCTGTCCGATGATGTTGCTGACGCCAAAGCCCAGAAGTCCGAATACGATGCTGCCGACAGCTCCGCCTGCGATACCAAGGATAATGTCAATAAGAAGCGAGCTGGATGTCTTCATGATACATGATGCAATATAACCTGCTATAGCTCCAATGATAATAGATATTAAAATTCCCATTCTGATCTCCTCCTTAAAGGTTTTAACTGAAGTAAGTTTAACACAATCCCCGGATATTTGCATTATTGATTTTTTTAAACTACAATAGATGAAGAATAAAAATATTTTGCGCATAATTAACAGAGGTGACGATTATGAACCAGGAAGACATCCTGTTAACTGAATACGAAGGCGGTTATGAGGTATACAACGATGATGCCGACAAGTTTGATGACCTCAATTACCCTGTTCATGTTTACTTCATAGAGCTTTCAAAACAATACCTTAAGAACATACAGTGGAACTGGCATTCCGAGATAGAGATCATCATCGTAAACCACGGTAACATCATATTCAAGACTCATGAAAAACAGGTTCACTTAAGTGCAGGTATGGGCATAGTTATAAACTCCAATACCATGCACGCGATAGAGCCTGACGGTGAGGATTCGAACTGCAGTATGTATTCTACGACCTTCCACCCCAATTTCCTGTTCGGTTACGGTCATAATCTCATTTACGAAAAGTATCTGACTCCCGTGGTATCATCTGCGAAATTCCAGTTTCTTGAGCTTTCCGAAGAAAATCCCGACGAATCCAAGATGCTGGACTGCATCAACAACGTGATAGCAACCAATCTTATCAAGAACTACGGATATGAACTCACAACAAAGTCTCTCCTTTGCAATTTCTGGCTGCTCCTTTCCCAGCGTATCGTTCCTGCAGAGAGCGTAAAGATGACAAAAGCGATCGCCTCAAACGACGAGATCCGTACCAAAGAAATGATAACCTATATAGAAAACCACTTCGCAGAAAAGGTCACATTGGAAGACCTTGCAGATACCGTTCATATATCAAAGTCCGAATGCTGCAGATGCTTTAAGAGGGCTCTTAACTTAACGCCCATCGAGTACCTGATGAGATACAGGATCTATCAGGCAGCATCACTTATTCAGAAAAAGGACAAAAAGGCCGCTTCTTTTTCAGAGCTTGCTTTTAACGTTGGTTTCAACAATGCAAGTTACTTCAACAAGGTGTTCCGCCAGTATCTGGGTTACACCCCCAGTGAATACCGTCGTAAAGTAAACTCTGATCCGAACTTCGATCTGTTCACGACCATTTCAATCTGATCTGACTATGTAAAATACTATTGCTGTGTTGGTTTACATAATATCATTATTTCTATCTCGGTTTACATAACTTCGCTATCTGTCTGCACGCATAAAGCGATCACTTTATCCAGTATCTCTGCACGTTTTTCAAGTACTTCCTGCTGGGAATCAAGCGCTCCTGAATAAAGTCTGATGTGGGCTTCCTTTATAAGAACGCTGTCATAATAAAACGACAGCCTGTATGCGCTCTGCAGCAGCCCTTCCGACAGCTCCCTAAGCTTAAATGCTATCTCATTAAGCTTCTCACTTTCGTTTTGAAGCTGCCCGTATGAGATCTTTATTGAATCCCTTCCGGAAAAGGATGTAGTCATCTTTTCGCCTGCAAATATCTTAGCCTTTAAGCTCCTTCCTTCCCCGGTCTTTGAAAACACATCAGCGATCACTGGTATCCCTGCTGATCCGAGTGCTTTAATATCCTTAATGCCCGCTATACTGCCGTCAAGGCCTGTCTTTCTTCCTCCGAATGCGATCTCCGGAATCTGCATAGCCCCAAGGGCAACTCCTTTAAGATCATCTGCTGAAAGATCCATGATCCTGTTTGAAACTCCGCTTATGTAGTCGGCCACATTTCCCCTTTTAAAGACAAAGGGGTTTTTTCTTCCGTGATATACGATACTGCTGCCGCCAGGACCTTTTTCCATCGTTGCGAACATCCTCGTTATATCATGATAGGCTGCAAAGTCGAAGGGATCCGCCTCTGTCTTTACGTAAAAGATATGTGACGCGGGGATGATACAGGTCCCCAGTACTGAAACAAAATCATTCTCGCCGTTTATCCCGTAAATCCTGCCGGTCCTTTGTTCATACTCATTGGTTGACATAACGTTCTTCCATCTGCTGACCGCCTCCTTTGAATGTCCCTGGCCGTCTACGGAATAGCAGGAATCAATGTATGAAGCATAGCGGGATTCCATCGTAACGTACTGGGCTTTGTTCGCACCCTTTGAATGTCCGGTCACAACTATCCTCTGAACACCTGTCAGAGCGACAGATCCCATGACTGAATCGAAATATTCTACCGCCTGCCTTTGCTGTACCGTCTCATCCTCATATAAACCCATTCCGTTATCCAGCCACTCTCCGTCCGATGTGCCCCGATAGACCACATACATGCTTTCTCCGTCAGGTGAAGTAAAAGTTGCGGCATTGGTCCCTTCGTTAAATCCCATATCATGGGCTTCGTGACTTATGACCATATCGCCTATTGCAGGGTCCTTAACTGCTTCCTTAAGGATCTCGTACTGAGGACGGTATGTTCCTTCAACATCTATATGCTCCGGCATATCCCGGACTATTTCGGAAAGTGTCATTCCATCCTCTGCTTCCCCGTAGTCCGTGTACATATATGTATTTAGTATCATGGCCGTCTCGGCCTCGGAAATCCTCTCAGTCATTAATCAGACAATAACATTGCTGTTAAGGCTCTGACCTGTAACGGTGTTGCTGTTTTCTGCCTCGGAATATGTCATCGCCATCTGCATGAGGTCCGATGCGTGTTCGGTCACCATGCGGTACAGCTTATCCATATCCGACTGCAGCATATTAAACCTCGAATTATATGCATCCTGTGCCTCGCCTATCCATATGCCCTTAAGGGAATTGATAAGGCTCATCATCTCATCCGTATGAGCCCTCATCTGATTGGCAGTTATGCCGAACTGTTCCGAAGATGTCATCAGTTTCTCCGGTGTTACCTTTAAAATACCTTCCATATATCCGTACTCCTTTCATGATGATCAGTAGTTTCTGGCAGATGCCAGTTCTGCATTTCGTGCTTCCGCTTCTTCGTATCTCCGGGCTATCTCAAGCAGGGCTTCAACATACTGTTTGATAAGGTTAATAAAAACATTCATCTGCTCCTTATCCGACATGAACGCATTATGGAAAAGACGCTTTGTTTCACCCTCCCACATTCCGATAAGACCGCTTTCCTCATTTTCAAGTTCGATCTTTTTGTTCTCAAACTGAATGTTCAGATTGAGAAGCTCTTCGGCTTTACTCCTTAAGACTTCCGATGTTACTTCAAAAAGTGCCATACAATTCTCCTTTCTCTTTTAATAGCTTCTGTTTATCGCAAGGCCCCTGCCATAGAGTTCGGCATCAAAGACCGTGACGGCTTCCTTTTCTATCTCATCCACCAGGATGTCGATGGACTTTTTTATATCCCTCAGCATGTTTATTATCTTCTGGGTGTCGTTTATATAGCGTTCGCAGTTTTCATCCTGCCACAGCTGTTTTATCCCGGTCACGCTGTTTATCAGATCGTCGTTAATAAGGACGTCAAGCAGCGCACACATCCTTCTCATCGTATCCTTGGCGTTTTTAAGATTGTCAAAATTAACCTCGATCGATGGAATAAGACTCATCTTTGTTTCTCCTTTCCGCGTCTTCATATTCCTGTGCGATGACACTTAGTTTTTCCACATGGCGCTCCAGGGATGATATGTGTTCTGCTGCCAGCGCGGCCTTTTGGGAGAATTCCTTTTTAAGCACAGGGACAGCGCTGCAGTACAGGCATTCATCGATTCGAAGCATCTCATCACTCAGGCCGGATAGCAGTTCCCTCATCCTGCCACAGTGAGCTTTAAGGATATCCTGCGCCTCATTAAGTTTATCTGTATCGGTTCTGATCCCCGACATATGATCTCCTGTTAATCCAGAACGTCTCCGATCCTGCGTTTAAGATCGGCTATCCTCACGGCAGTATCCTCTGTCCTGACTATTATGCGTGAAAGCACATGAAGGCACCCGATCACACCCTCGCATTCATCCGACAGAGAACTCCTGAATTCATCAGACGCCGCCCCCTGCCAGGAAGAAAGCAGGATATCGGAATCGGTCATCATGTTAAAAAGCTCATCCGCTGTTCCGGTAAAAAGATCGCTGCAGCGTTCAAGCATGGAAGCGAACATGGCGCCATCAAGCAGTATCATCCCATCCATTCCTATACCAGCACGAACCTTTCTCCGCTCGTAATCCCCTGGCAGGCAAAGCTTTGATCTTCTTTGATAAAGTCACCCTTCTTAAACGAAAAGAGGCTGAACCGGCGGCAGCTGAAACTTACATTTCTCACATTCTCAATGATTCCCGTAAGCTTGCGGACAAACTCTTCAAGCATGATCTCTTCATCGATCTCAAAGTCAAAACTCTCTTCAAGCGGCGGTATCAGTACATCAATCATAATCATCCTTATCACTCTCCTTTTCATCAGACGGTATTATCATCCTTATGGTTTTCTTTCTGCCCTTAAGGCGCATGAAAGCACGCATTCTTTCATCGGTCCGGTTAAACTCACGGAAGGGAACATCCGAAAGGTCAAGAAGATTCTGGGATAGCGCATCATTTCCGATATATATCCCCTGTCTGTCCCTTTCGATCCTCTTTTTGATCGCACTTCCCGAAAGCAGAGCAGCCTCTCCCGGACCTATTATCACGAAAATATACTTCTCATCCTCAGTCCCTGCTATGTATCCCGAGTCCGTCATATCCGGGATAAAGACGCATCTGTTCGCAAGAGCAGGATAAAGTATTTCAACGCACTTCCGGATATTGTCAAGCAGCAGCCTGCATTCATACCTGTTGCTTCCCATGATTACAAAAGTTGAAGGTTCTCCGGTATCAATTCCCCTGATCATTCCGGTCATTCCCGAATAACCTACCGGCAGTATCTCTTCTCCCAGCCTCCGGCATTCCTCTATCATCCCGTCAAGCGTATATGTTCCTCCCGTATCAGGAAACTTATCCTCTGCACTTATAAATCCCGACACATCGGAAGGAAGCTCATCACACGAAGGCTTAATGGCCTGAAACTCATATATACGCTCATCCATCCTTACCAATCCTCTTCCTGCCACACCTTTTTTGGGTGTCACATCTATCCTGTAGTAACGGAGCATATCCGCATAGCCGAACTTATCGGTCATTTCAAGGCAGATGCATGTCTTTATCCTTGAAAAGATCCCCGAGGGTATCTCAGAGACTATACCCACTGTCAGAACAAAATAGATATTGCTGCCTATGCCCTCTGCTATCATCCGCCCCAGAAAAGAAAGCTGATCATCGCTCAAGCTCTTGACAAGAAGGCTGAAATTATCGATAAGGATAAAGACCGGCCGATCGTGCCGTGTAAGAATTTTATTCAGATGATAAAAGAATATCCGCATCCCGTCGGCCCGGAACAGATAACCCCTGCAGTTAGGAAGATCCTTTAATACACCAAGGGGTCCGCCCGACAGATCGATAAGTATTATTTCGTAGTTATGTAAACCAAGTGCAAGGTTCTTCAACATCCCGGTCTTTCCGCTTCCGGGGCATCCTGCTATGGCCACATGTCCGCATTTATATGGATCATATATGACCGGTCCCTTTTTCTGATTCGAGGGATCGTCATATATACCCAGAAGAACCTCAGCTCCACGGCCCGGTTCCCCGGGATCTAAGTCTCCCGTCCCGTATCCCGGAACGGTTTTTATGACATCGCTGTCATTTTCAATAACGTCCGGCAGTTCTTCCGTCCACAGCAGTCTGCATTTTTCATACCCCTCCGACGATGCGGTATCGATGATAAGCCCTGTCATGACATCCAGCAGGGGTTTCCTGGCACCATCCGCACTGTGGGACATTTCGACCCTCTTGCCCGAATGCATGACATACAGAACCTTCTTTTCCTTTTCGCCCTCATCGTATGCTTCTTTGATATAACCCGTCTGAAAGCATTTGAAATACTCATCGAGTCCTATCTGCATGTAGCACTGTCCGGCCCTTTTAAGATATGCGGCTTCGGGACGTTTTAGCATATCCATGCTGTCCTGCTTGTCCTGGACCTTAAGACAGAGCTTGAACCTGGAGTTGGACCATATCTTGTCATCGACCACTCCCGACGGCTTCTGTGTCGCCAGGATAAGATGTATGCCCAGTGATCTCCCGACAGCGGACAGCGATATTATCTCCTGCATGAAGTCCGGTTCCTCTTTGCGCAGTTCCGCAAACTCATCAATTATCAGCAGTAAGTGCGGCAGAGGTTTAAGATCAGGAGAATTCCTCCTTCGCCTGTTATACTCATCAATATGATCGACGCCGTATCTCCCAAGGAGCATCTGCCTCTGGGCATTTTCCGAACGTATCGCGCTTAAAGCCCTTTTGATCTGGGAACCCGAGAGGTTTGAAATCACTCCGGCACAGTGCGGCAGATCGCGGAGCACATTGCCGGTTCCCCCGCCCTTGTAATCGATGATAAAGAAATTGACCTCACGCGGAGAATATGAAAGGCACAGGGATATAAGATATGTCTGTATCAGTTCACTCTTGCCGGAACCCGTTGTACCTGCTATCAGTCCGTGTGGACCGCCAAACCTCTCGTGCACGTCAAGATATACCTTTTCACTGCGGTTTCCCAATCCTATGGGAACTCTGAGACGATCCTCCGGATAATCGTTCTCCCACATCCGTCTGATGTCTATCTCCTTTACCGAGTTCGCATCAAAGAGCCGTAAAAAGCCGACATTCTGCGGTATCTCATCGAACGCGGGATCCTGCCATCCGGTGTCTGCAAAGATACGTCTCATATGATATGAAACCCTGCGAAGATCCGGTATCCTGTCTCCCGTTATGCTGAGGGAGTCCCCGCTTGCCCTGTCGCATAAAACGGACAGTGTCTTTATACCCTTTGGCGGAAGGTTGATGATGCTCCTGCAGTTAACGGGAAGCCTGTCCCTGCTATCGGCAAGGAAGAAAGTCGTAAAGGGTCCGTCTCCCGGAGAGGATAACAGTTTTTCTCCAATGATCTCTCCCTTTATAAGTTCCGGATCTAAAACGAATACCAGACATCTTCGCCGGTCAAAGTTCTGTTCCTCTCCAAGATACGGGATAATATCCGGGACATCGCGTTCATTGCCGGCAATGAGCCTTACTGCTCCGCCCTGAGCAAACATGTGAGGCATGAACTTGACCGCCTCATACAGTTCCTTCTGCCATCTGACATTCTCATCATAAAATATGCATGTTTTGACATCCCTGCCCGAATACTGATCCGATATCTTAACGAGAATATCAAGGAACAGTTCAAGACAGCACCGTTCACCTCCATCCTTAATGACCCCTATGATGTCACCGCATCCAAGCTCTATGCCCACGGGAACGTCGTTTAATACCTCGAAATCAGCCGCAAGTGCTCTTGCCCTTTCGCTCTCCTTTGATTCAAACAGCTCCCTTCTGTTATTTGAGACGACGATCTTCATCTGAAAAGGAGTCCGTCCTCTTCCGAGCCTTAAAAAATCGCGGTCCTTTGCTCCTGGATATCTCATCAGGCATCTGCCCGATGACAGGATCTCCTCGGAAGAGCGATACCTTTCATACATGTATCTGCGGTTCTCTGCAGCATACTTTTCAAGGCATGACCTGGCATTGCCGATGTAGGTTTCAAACTCTTCGGCTGCCTTCCTTATAAGCGCATTTTCTTCCCTTCGCCTGTACCTTGAGGATATCGCAGCCCAGGTTATACCCGACAGGGCACTTGATAAAGCCGTCACCATACCGAAATACATAAAGCTGTGGGTCGATCCCGAATAGATCCTCGATCCGAAAAGTGCCATCACCACAACCGGTATAAGCATGCCCGTCATCGGACCTATGCGCAGAATGAGCGGGGTCCTGTCACGTGCAGGAATCTCATCGGGGACCAGTATCGTGAATTCCTCAGTATGGAGCATATTCTCTCCTCCTTGCTATACGAAGGTCTCCGTAAAGAGCTGTTATCAGAAGATGACTTCCGAGGTTACAGAGCACGAGTCCGTCTATCCTTATCTCGGATTCATATTCAAATATGCGTGCCAGGCCTTCATCCCGGTCCTTTGAAGGATATTCAAGATACATCAGGTCGTCACCTTCAAAGTAAAGCACGGCATGTCTCTTTGCGATATGATCCTCAAAGCTGTAATAGATATCGCTCTGATACAGGCTCCCGATATTAAGCGTTGGCTTGGAGTGCAGACTTATACAATCTGACTTCTCATAAATGGTCCTGTGTTCCAAAAAGCTTCCGTTCCATGGAAAAATGAATAACTGCCCGACACGGGCACGAATACAAAAGAGGTGATCATTTGTGAAATATCACCAAAAAATTCATCTGACTTGTGGTTATATTAGCACCGTTTTTGTGCAATGTCAACAAAAACCTTTTCAAATAATGGCAAGATAAAAGCAGCCCCAAAAGGCTGCTCTTATCTTCGACCGATCTTTGCTGACCTTAGAAGAACGTATCAAACATGCTGCCGCTTATGTTAGCGGTATTAAATGATCCCGTCCTCTGGTAGGTGCTGGCCTTGATCCCTTCATAATTTGCCTGATAATCGATCAGTTCGGCCTGCTGTGAAACAGAATAGCCGTATGATCCCGCTCCGCCAAAAAGGCTCTTAAGCGAAGCTGAGTCAGCTTTTTTGAAGGCTTCTTCATCAAGAGACAGCGTACCGTCATCCTTAAGCGTTATACCGACATTCGACAGGTTCTTTTCATTGCTCAGCGACAGATTGTCCATTGAGACTATCTTCTTGCTGATAGATGATGTGTCGGCCTTAAGTCCTTCGTTGATCATATTGTTATAATCATCTACAAAACTTTTGACCGCCTTTAAAGACTTGTCCTGATCTTCGAAATCGGTGTCAGCTAAAGACCCGGCTGTTTCCGACAGCTTCTGTGCTGACTTTCTAATCTCCGTCAATGTTGACGCGTCATCCGCAGCTGCGCTCTTTGTCTTCTTCGAATCAACTACAGACGACAATTCCTTTGATGCGCCATCCTTGGCATAATACGCCTTCATTAATTTACCGTAGCTTCCGTTCTTGATGGAAGCGTAATCGGAAATGAAGTTGAGATTAGAAGAACCGCTGCCGATGCTCTGGAATAAAGCCGAATAATCGGTCTTTGCCTGAATACCTATGCCCATGTTCCTCCTTTCCGACGATCGCTGACATCCTTGTCAGCGTACAATATCACTATTTACATCATACCACCATAAATGTCGAAAATAAAGTGATATCAGTTAAAAGTTTTTGCCTGAATTCTGCTTGAAGAAAGCATCAAGTTTTTCAAGCAGTGCTTCCTTTCCTATAGTCTTTAACAGGTAGTCGGCGGGCTTTAGATTTACTACCGACATTACACTTTCTTTATCGGCATGTCCCGTAAGGAACATAACCGGAACGGAATCCGTCTCCGAATCGTTCTTTAACATTTCAAGCACCTGGGGCCCGTTAGCTATAGGCATCTCATAGTCAAGCAGCACAAGGTCTGCCTTGTTCTTTGCAAGATAACTTATCGCCTGTACTCCGCTTGCTGCCATTCCGACATGATACTTATCCCTTAACCACTCATATACCATCCTCATGTAAGTGATGTCATCATCAACGATAAGGATCTTCTTCTTGGCATTTTCGCCCGTGTTCTCTGAAAGATATTTCTCCACGCATTTGATGAGCTTATCCATATCAAGAGGTCTGTCAAACCACTCAAGGATCAGCTGGTCGGGGATTATCTTAACGGCCTCATCATATGCTTCCTTTTCTCCTATAAGGATGATCCTGCGGTCAAGATCTCCCGCCATATCCTTAAGATAAACAAGCGCATCGGTTATCTCTTCCATCTCGGGCGTTATAAAGAGAATAAACAAGACCGCATCCTCTCTTAAAGGTTCAAGTTCCTTTATCTTTGCTTCACGCAAAAGAGAATAGATCCTGTTCTCATTCAGTTTGTTCAATAGTCCTTTGGCCAGAAAGCTCTCAGTAGCGCTTACTATGACTGTCAGTCCCGTGCGTTCCTCACTCATGTTTTCCCTCCGATATCATTTATCTGTTCTTAACTTCTGCCGTGATCCCGTCCCAGTCAAGTTTTAACAGCATATCCTTTATCCTGTTAATCCTTGATGCGTCTTCTTCGGGAAGTGCGTAGTTTTCAATATCTTTAAGCAGATCGTCCATCATGCCGTAATCCATGGCCATCGCGATCTCTTCCATCGTCTGATATGCTTCCTTTAACATGCCCTCTGAAATGTCGGGAAGCGCTTCCGTCTTTTCATCGAACTTACTTAGATATCCGTCAAGCTCATCATACATCGAAAGCAGCTTATCGGTACTGCCCTCAATATATTCGATGTTCTTTTCCTTGCCTGCATCTTCAAGCGATCTGGCAAGTTCCGAAAGTTCGGTCGCTCCGATTATCCTTGCAGAGCTCTTTAAGGCATGGACCTTTATCGTGTAATCATCCCACAGCTTATCATCATAAAGCTGCCTTATCTCCGCTGACTTTGAAGCTGCAGTATCGTGGAATACGGATATAACGGAAATAAAGCCGTCCGGAGATCCGCAGTTCTTTATTCCAGTCTCAAGATCAAGCCCCGGTATCTCATGTAAAAATGCAGGGATGGCATTATCCTCGCGGATCGAACCGGTACTCTCACTTTCAAGATCCCACAATCTTCCGTAACCCTTCCAGATTATGGCTCCGGTAGCGGTCTCGTTAAGCTTATAATCCTTATCTTCATCTATCATCTGGAGCATAGCCTTTGCAGGCAGCGGATCGAACCTCGTTCCCATGCACCTTTCTATCTCGGCACGCACATCCGCCTGCTCTCTGGGTTTTGAATACGTTCTGGTACTCGTCATCGCATCATAGCAGTCGGCCACGCATACGATCCTTGCAGTCTCGGGGATCTCATCACCCTTTAATCCGTCGGGATAACCCTTACCGTCATAGCTTTCATGGTGAGACCTTGCTCCGTCTGCAAGCTCGGGCATTGAAGTTATCTCTTTTAAGATCTCGTAACCCTTTATCGTATGTTCCTTGATCTCGGTATACTCATCATCGGTAAGGCGAGAGTTCTTGTGGATGATATCCTCGTGGATACCTATCTTGCCTATGTCATGAAGCAGTCCGATCTCATAGATCTTTTCCTGTTCGTCGGGACTCTTACCCATGCGGCGTGCGATCTCCGCAGCGTATGCTGCAACTCTTCCGGAATGACCGTTTGTATAATGATCCTTAGTATCTACGGTCTTTGCAAGTGAGATCATCATCTCACGGCTTAATGTCCTTGCACGCTCCGACTGGCGTGATACCTCGCCTTCGATCGACTGGTTATAGTGATAAAGCGCGACAAGCCTCCTTGCCCTTTCTCTTACAACCTCGGGACGGAGCGGCTTTCTTACAAAGTCCGAAGCTCCGCTTAAAAATCCGCTGACCTCGGTCTCGTATTCACCGTCTCCCGTTATTATCATGACAGGTATGTCACATGTATCAGCGTTATCCTTTAGGCTCTTTAGTACCTCAAATCCGCTTATGTCGGGAAGTACTATATCAAGAAGTATAAGGTCGGGGGTCTGCTTATGTGCCGCCTTTATTCCGTCAGTTCCGTTAAAGGCCTTTATTACTTCATAGTCGCCCTTTAATATCTCCTCTGCCGCACTGCAGGCGGTCTCATCATCATCGATAACAAGGACTCTGTTACCGACCATAGTTTCTTCATCTTCATCATCCGAAAAGTCCCTGTCTATCTTATCTTCCGGCAGATACTTTAAGAGCATCTTTTCAAGTTTATTTCCCTCGATGGGCTTTGAAAGATAATCGGAAAAGCCTGCATCAAGATACATCTGACGGGCTCCGGAAACGGCGTTTGCCGTAAGAGCGATGTAGACAGTATCATCATCCACGTCCCTCTTCTGCTCTTTAAGTCTTGATAAAGTCTCGATACCGTCCATCTCCGGCATCATATGATCAAGGAAGATAAGATCGTAGTCCTTTATCTCGGCCTGGGCTATTGCCTCGCGCCCGGATAAGGCTGTGTCTATCTTTACCCTGGTCTTTTTAAGAAGGTTCTTTATGACCGCATGGTTTATCTCGGTATCATCGACTACGAGGATCGATGCATCAGGTGCGTGGAACATCTCCTGATACTTATTCGTCCTTAGGTTCTCGGCCATGAACCTCTCCGAATAGTTTCCTATAGGTTCTGCAGAGATGACCTGCTGAACTACCCTGAATGCAAATACGGATCCTTCGCCGTATACGCTCTTTACTTCAAGCCGGCTTCCCATAAGGTCGAGCAGCTGCTTTGTGATGCTCATGCCAAGGCCGGTACCCTCGATGCTCCTGTTTCTTTTTTCCTCTATCCTGGTAAAAGGCGAAAAGAGCTTTTCGATGTCCTCTTCCTTCATTCCGATACCGGTGTCGGCAACCGTAAACACAAGCGTTGTGGCGCCTTCATCGGCTTCTTCCTTTGCAAGCTCGAAGGTCACACTTCCCTTTTCGGTATATTTAACCGCATTGGTAAGAACGTTCATCGCGCACTGCTTAAGGCGGATCTCATCACCCATCAGAAGGTGAGGTATACTCTCATCAACTTTGACATTAAATGCGAGTCCTTTTTTGGATGCACGTTCCTTTATCATGTTGACAAGGTCATTTACCAAAGAACCAACTTCGTACTGCGTCGGAATGATCTCAAGCTTGCCCTCTTCAACCTTTGAAAAATCAAGGATATCGTTTATCAAGGAAAGGAGCGTACGGCTGGCCGACATGATATCTTTGGCATATGCGACCGTCTGCTTTTCCCGACTTTCCCTTATGATCATCTCATCCATTCCGATAACGGCGTTTATGGGAGTCCTTATCTCATGGGACATGTTTGCAAGGAATGAGGATTTTGCCTTGTTGGCGTTATCCGCTATCTCCTTCTGCTTTTTAAGTTCATCCATATACCTGAAGTGATCCGTATCATCAGCAAG